>Ga0210059_1016129_pt1 | contig 10811 bp, 8 predicted proteins | sample Ectturendosymbi2_FD_188042 | JGI IMG/M metagenome (GOLD analysis project Ga0210059, IMG submission 188042) | Ecteinascidia turbinata endosymbiont from Florida, USA - Sample 2 (SPAdes) (version 2) | ecosystem: Host-associated > Tunicates > Ascidians > Unclassified | place: Key West, Florida... | reverse complement strand
TGTTGCCTACTTCCCTTGCTGTTTTCTAAAAACGGCCATTAAAATTTCTCACAGCCATTTTGTTCACGTTGCATTTGTGTCAATTCTGGTTTTCCAGACTTTTGATCGACTGATATTTGGCACATTGAATTTTTCTGGAACAAGGTGGTACATGATGACAGTACGGGACACACAAATGGTACGCGATCAGAAAAAGTTTGAGAACCACTGACCTAACGGTTGGCGCCCAGGGCCAGGCAAAGTGGGCCAAAGTGGCCTAAAAGTCCTCCACTTATGACGTCACTCACAGCCAACCCGCACCACCCAAGAAAAAAATTTTTTTCGAGTGCAATCTACTAGACTGGCCGCGTGTTTTGAGAGTTTCGCCAAGTCGCTAGAACAAACAGGAGCGGAGATATTCATCCGCAAAGCCACGTGCGTTTAGTTGTTTTTTTTGCCGAAAATCCCCAAAACCAGCCGGGTGCCAAAGTGTTAAGTGCTGTCTCATCCATTTAGAAGGGCTGCTAGACTGAAGTATTCCTCACAATGTACGACGGTTGCATTAGAAAATGGTCAATTGCCCACTGCAAGGGAAGAGCCTGAGCTAATGTTTCGCAACAGTTGGTTGTTACATCATATTGTTATAACTGCTGTGGGCCTGCTGTCCTAAGCGCAATGCTGGCAAACAACTTTAGTACATCCACGTGTTTTGCAATTTTTGAGCTGATTAAGTTCATGTGCTTTGGCTCAACACTCACCCGCACGAGGAATTTCTCATCCTGCGCCCGCAGCAAGTTCAACCCGTACCAGCCCCGCACCCACATGTAAAGCAGTGCGGGTTCCTGCATCCGCCCTGCAAATGCAGGTACCTGCAATCCACGCGGGTTAACTGCCCCGCGCAGGACTCTAATATATACCTGCATGTACTCCTATGGTGAACAAAATAAGATGATATCTGACTCTCAATATGGATTTTATAGTGGACTGTCTACATCAATGGTTATATATGATATTCATGAAAATCTATTGAAAAATCGTGAAGAAAAATACACAACTTGTGCTATATCTTGTGATCTTTCTGAAGCGTTTCATACAATTGACCACAGCATATTTTTATACAAACTTGAACACTTTTATGGAATTAGAGGCATACCCTAAATATTGTTGACTAATTACTTACAAGATTGTCAGCAGTATACTGTGGTTGAAGAATGTAAATTAAATGTTCAAAGTATAAACTGCGGAGTGCCTCAAGGTTCAACACTTGGACCTCTATTATTCGCAACGTTTCAAGATTTAGAACAACCATGTTTGCAGACGACACCCTCCTAACTATCTCAAGCAACAACCCACAACAATTGAACACACTAGCAAATGCAGAACTGCACAAGAAAGATAACTAGATGAGAATTAACAAACTCTCCCTGAACTATAAGAAAACCACCTTCATGTTAATTAAATGCGACACAAAACCAGTAACATCATTTTTAGTTGATATTGGCAGCAATCAAATTGCTCACACTAATTGTACAAAATATTTAGGAGTGATTCTAGATCAGCGCTCTGTAACTGGTGTGCATGCCCACGGTGCACCAAAATATGCGTGGGGTGTACCACTAAGAAAGGGTTCACAAAGGTGCATCACAAACTTGTCACACTAAACAGATAATTTTTACAAAAACTTTCTGTTAGCAAAAATGAACCATCAACCAACCAATGGCTTTAAGGATTTCACCAAGACTTTGCACAATCTTAACTGTGGTGCATAAGCATCACACCATTTCAAGCTAATTGTAATTAGATGATTATTTGTGATTCATAAGCAACAGACAATGAGCCATTATCAATTGAATCATGTAGCTGAGTTACTGAATTAGGGGACTTGCTTATTAAGACCCAGGTACTTACAGGCAGGGGCGCATCTAGGGGGTCTGTTTGGCTGTCATGACAGGCCCCTTTGTACCGCAAGTACTTAGCATTAAAGCCGATAAAATAGCAAACACTGTCACTGCAGGTCTCTACTGCGGGTGGTTTGGAACAAGCAACGGCATTTTCAAACTAACATTGTATCGTATTATTACGAAACAACAACGTCCCTGTCATGTCTAAATAGCGCCTGCGCAATGACATGAAACCATCCACGTTTTAGAACACTCTAAGTCTAGTTAGTCTAAATTGATATTGCGTTGGACGCACCTGTTTTAGAATTTCCTACACTGGCTGTGCCAGCTCCAATGCAAGCAAAGCTGTCCGAAGCTCGTACACTGTGACGCACACGCAGAGTTTTGTAATATTTCGCTTCATGACGTGAGGAAACAGTCTCCAATCGCCAGCGTTTTGTTTTGCAGTTTCGGCCTGAAATCTATCTACTGCTTACAAGTAAGATTTATTTTAAGTTTAGCCCTTCTTCAGGGTCACGTCAAGGAATGCGGGTTTGCTCCCATTGATAGAGTTTATTGGCGCAAACATTAAACTTGAGGCGCTGGGACACCGAAAAAGAACTGTCAAACAGGTTGTCTCATCAGGTCCCTCTCGACAGTTTCATAAATTTCTATCATGGGTTAAAGTTGATGGCCGCATTATTGCGAATTTAATAAGGTTTTATTTTTTGGAAGAGATTGCAGTCTGCTGGATGATCAACAGAATTGCGCGGGAGTGCTGGGTTGCAACCGGTATCTATCGTGGTTTCCCCAGTTCCGCAAGGAATTGGGCATGGCAGAGAAAGTGTAAACCCAGCTAAAATGAAACTCTGCCCAGGTTAAAGCTTTGTTTTTACTACGAAGCAATTTCTAATATTGAAAGGCGCGACAGCTAGCCTCGGAAATTTTGGCCTCATTATCTGAACAAAATATCAATCAAGCGTTGTATATCGATAATAACCTTTTTAGAATTGAGCACTTGAAGATGTTGTTTGCTACACAAGAAGTCCTGTATTGATTTCAAGCAATACACTTTTACATGACGATGTAAGATCATCACAACAATTGCAACTCAATCGTTTTTCTCCGCAGTGATTTCGCGAGTAGGCTACATGTGTAATACTGCCATCTTGATAGACAGCGCTCCACAGACGCACTTGTGCAGCTGATTGTCAGCATGGAATTTATAAGTGTATTGAATGTATGGATAAGCAGCTCTCATTGCTGTTTGGCTGACATTTACTGAATGTTTGACAAGCTAAGTATCTTTTCAGCACTATGTTCGCATTGGAACCAACAGCGATTGTGATGTAATAAATGCGCTGTGACCAAAACCAATGATAACTTGGAAATCTTTCCTAGTGTGTTTTGACCAACACTATCTATTCTAAATGGTTAGTTGCGCTAGGCTACTAGCCAAGTTCGATTGGGTTTTATAGGTAGAGCTCGATCGATAAGTTTTTTTTTGAGCTGATACCGATGTTTTTTTTCTTCATATTGGTCATATAACCAGTGCTGATACTTTGCAACACTCAAACCACAGTTGAAAGACAATACTTCAGTGCGATGAAGAAGCGTATAACATCAAATTCTGTGCAAACCTGGGTTCCTAGTATAGTCAATCACCACAGCGCATAGGCTACCCCAGTTTGTTCGCAGGCAACCATCTGCTTACCGTGCAAAAACCTGAGCAAATGTTACATCATAGACTGGTTTATTGGGGTGGTTGCACAACGTTCTGTACTACGCACTACTTGATGCAGTCAGAGAGTTTTGCGTCATAAGGAACAGTACAGAGAATTTGCATTAATTCTGAGATGAAGTAGGAAGTTGGTTTCCGAACCCTCCTGCAGAAAACTAGCGCAGCTGCTTTAATGAGCAAATACTGCTCATATACTATATATCAGCTGAATTTTGCCGATATGATACTTTGGCAACATCGCAAAATTCATCGGTCGGTTTGTAGTCTTAAGAGAAAATGTGGTTTCGTGCTGAAAAGTGATATCAAAGCTGCTTTTCCGTGACAGACCAGGCTAGATGCGCCACTGCTTACAAGCATGGGCGCAATTAGGTAGGGGACACGGGGGAAGTGTCAGTAAATAAGGTGCATGAGTTTAAGTGTTAAAGTAAATAGGGTGCATGAGTTCGTCAAAATATCTTTAAGGGTGCACTGTAACAAAAAAGATTGAAGAGCACTGTTCTAGATGATAAATTGTCTTGGTAGCAACACATAACCAACCTAGAAGATAAGTTAGCACATGACAAAACACTATCTGACTTCTGCACTAAAGTCAGTTTACTTTTGTTTAGTTTATAGCCACCTTCAATATGTAATTGGTGCATGATGGGGATCAGTGCCAAAAACTGCTCTAAATCATTTGAATGTTCTACATAAACTTATTCGAGCCATGAATTTTGCCTCCTATAGATCACATGTAACTCCCCTTTACCACCAATCAAATCTGTTGAAAATAAATTATATTTATCACCTTGAAATTGCTAAAATGATGCATTGTTTGCACAATGGCAAGCTGCCACAAACCTTTGATGATTACTTTGTCCCAGTTTCTTCAGTTCACACTCACTTAACCAGCAAAGCCACCCATGGTAAATATTTCTTGCACTCGATTTCAAGCGAGCATGGTAAAAGATCAATCAGATATCATGGACCAAGTTTTAGGATTCAGTTGATAATACACTGCAGCGATTATCTTCTATTCTGTTCAGAAAACGTTATTGAGCCCAACTTATCTCACAGGATTTGGAAGACACAGAATTCTAGATATAGTTTTCACAGCTTCTTGAAAGTCTAACATATTATTCAGATTTAACATTTTGTCCATTTTTTCTGTCAAATGTATGATAAATGCACATAAAATTAACAAGATAAAGTCATACTTTTGTGCCATTATACAAGGTTACTTAATCATGTCATGAATATCATTTTACTTTGTTCGTACCTGTTCTGTGAAAAATCATTTTATTTTGTTTGTATCTGTTTTGTGATTATTATTTTATTTGTACTTGTTCTGTGTTGCTGCTGTTTTGCTTTCATGTTGCTTCAGGGCAAAGAAGATGAGCAACCACCACCTTTGACTCAGCAGGGTAGTACCATCTCTAAGCAAACATCCAGATGATCGTCTGGTCATCCAACCAGTTTTGATGCTGCTGCATAACTTGTCCCAGACAAACTGCTTTTGAGCTTATGTTTGCATGGATGCAAAAGGGTTATGGTAACCTGGACAGAGTTTCATTTTGGCTGGATTTACACTTTCTTCGTCCAGCTCAGTTCCGTGCGGAACTAGTGCACCCTAACGTGAGAAACCAGTTGCGACCCAGCACCCCCACGCAACTGTGTGGATCATCCTGCAAACATCCCCCTTCAATTGCGTTGCTACTGTAGTTATCTTTTTCACATGGCCTTTTATCTGAAATGTGTCTTGAATGTTATCTTGTCTAGGGACACCTGACTTGATAACCCTGCTATTTTTTCGGTGTCCTGGCAGGCTGTTTACTATGAAAATGCAATACCTTCCTTATCGCCAATAAACTTACAACTACTACTACTACTCTTATACACAACACCATTGTTAGGGTGCACATGAAAAACTCATCATCGCAGATTAAAGGGGCCCATTGATTTTCATGTTCCATTTGGTGCCCAATGAACGTGTAAAAAAATTTGGCGCGATATATTGGAGTTTAGGTGGTCCACCTCGATGCTGAAAATAAGATTTTTTTGTTGTATTTTGTTGTTTATATGTACATTTTATATAAATCTTCTCTTTTTAATGGAGTTTTAAAGTGTCGTCCTGTCACACGAGTACTTGGGGATACAATGGTATCATCTTATTATTTTAGATAGACGTACTCCAATGATATAACGATGCTTTTGATTGCCTTATCAGTGGCAATCAAAATCACCATAACAAATCTTAGGCTCCACTGATACACCTTTATCAGCCTACGACAACAGCTTTGGACTTTCGATTTTGAATTCTGAAATGTTGTACTTATTTGCAGTATTGGCAGTCTAATAAGGGTCGGTCTTCTTCATGTCTGTTATTTATGCATCTTTTAGAGGCTGACTGAAATATACCCTCATGATGTTACATTTTTGAGATTGGTGATACATGTGGACTTTTTATTATGGCATCAAAAAGGATTAAAGGAATATTCGGGCTAGGCACCGCGATAACTCAAGATGATGCAGAAATAACTGGAGTACGACTGCCTACATGTAGGCAAGTGGTTCGGTGTTTCAATCATGTACTATAGAATATATCCTAGAAAGAAAAATCAAACTAAGCGTGATTGTGCCCAAATCGTATTGGAGAAGATTTTACCATTTTATGGCAGAGCTCATATTCCTATGATAACACCAAAAAAGGCTGTAGAAAAAATGATCAGACTGGTAGAAAGAAACGCGAAATCCCTGAAAGCCGTTGTACATCAGAAAATGCAAAGAAAAAACTTGCTGGCTGAGGTCGAAAAAGAACTCGCTAAGACGTTTATCCTTTGGCCAGATAATGTACATGACCTTGTAAAAAATGAAGAGGATTTACTTTTTCTAGAGTCGATGAAAAATGAGAGGAAAGCTTCATTTGGTGCACTAGACATGATTACTAAAAGCGTTGTTGACAGAAAGATCGCTAAAGAAGTTGCAGCAGCCGCAAGAAAAGAGAAGAGACAGGAAGGCACTGTTGTACGACTTAGGCATGATGATGATTCCAGTACTGATGATGTCTATGTTCCTCCGGCATCTTCGTCCCCAGCAACACCGTGCCAGAAGAAACCAGCAAAAAGAAAAGAGGAGCAGAGGTTTTTGTTCCAGTCAACATTTTTAAATCGCCGAAGCTGGTAGCGTTGGCAACTAGAATTAAATTAACACCTACACAACATGCAGCATATACAAGTGCTCTCATTGATGAAGTAGGCGGTGATTCATCCAAGGTTCATACATCATATGCTTTCATGGACAAATATAGGAGGCTTGTAAACAGCGAAATAGTAAAAGATCAAAAGAAATCATGGGATGCTCCTAGATATGCATCTCTTCATTGGGATTCCAAGATCCTTCCCAAACTGAATGACAAATACGAGGAGTGTTTAGTAATAGCGATGGGAACAAACGATCACATGAAGCTGCTAGGAGTTCCAAGTTACAAAACTGGAACTAACCAGGGTGCAGGTGAAATTATTGCTAATAAAGTGTCTGTTCTACTTGAAAAATGGGATTGTGCTCAGTCGGTAGTGAACATGACATTTGATACCACGGCCGCAAATACAGGCCATGTGACTGCAGCGTGCGTATCGATTCAGCTATGGCTAGGTAGAGCTGTCCTTTGGTCAGGATGTCGACAAGCTTATGATAAGCCATGTTTTTGAAAAACAAAAACTTGAGGTATCAAAATCACCAGACTCCTCTTTGTTTTTAGGATTCCGTTGTAATTATGACCTGATTCCACACACACACCCCTGAAACGTTTCGACATTGATGCAACTTCTTCTACAGATGAAGCTAAGACTTTAGCAGGAGAACTGCGGGTGGAATCTCTCATACAGTGCAATAGAAATCATGACCGAAAAAGAGATGATTACAAGGAAGTTATAGAACTGTGCGTGATATATCTAGGTGGTGATTTACAAAAATCTGTCTCTTTTAAACGACCAGGTGCCATCCACAAGGCCAGGTGGATGGTGAAGTTGCTCTACTCCATCCAGTTATGTCTCGTTGAAGAGCAAATAAACTAACTTCCCCCAGGGACTATCACGACGAAGCAGCAAGTGCAAAAATTGCGTGTGTTTGTTGATTTTGTTGCTCTCGTGTACATCTTTTGAGGGTTGAAATCTAATGATACTACAGATGCACCTTACAATGATTATACGCTGTATAAAAAGCTAGTGCATTATGCTAAAATCAATCATTATGTTTCTGATTCAGCTGTTAGTGCTTTCAAGAGGCAACTTTGGTACCTAACCGCTGAAATGATGCCCTTTATTTTCTGAAAACGTCTCCCCTGAAAAAAAGGCATTATGGCTGAAACGATACTAGAGAATCAGCCATCTGAGGATACAGAGATACCAATCAGACAATTTGGATCTGGATTTGGAAAGCCAGTTTTCCTCAACCTCAAGGACAAAAAGTTTGAATTGGTTGGAATTGATTCATGGCTTTTTCTATGTCTTCTCGACATTGATACATCTTTTCTCAGTGTGCCTCCTGATCAATGGTCAACAAACAAGGAATATGCAGACGGGCTTCAAAAGGTGTGGGCTATAAACTGTAATAATGATTGCGCGGAGCGTGGAGTTAAACTTAGTTCCGACTTTCGAATCTGCGAGGCTCAAGGACAATCATCAGAATGTCATTCAAGTGGTTGAAAGGCACCACAGAGCGGTTCCTAACTTGAGTAAAACTACTAAATAAGCCATAAGACAAGTTGACAATTCATGAACTATTTAAAAAATTCAGTCCTTTTTTCAGGTTTCAATCACGAATATGATATTTGTATGCGCGTACGTATTCTCTTCTAATTAAATGAATATGATTAAAAAGGTTCATTTATACAAGAGCTGACTGAAGGGAAAATCGTTCCATATGCTTGAGTGTGGTTGATGTCGGAGAGGCATCCCAGTCGTAAAAAAACTTGCTCCAGAATTTCTCATGAAAGCAAGTAAACCAAAGTTTTTCTTGTTTTAAATGGAGTACATCCACCAACCTCGTCAACCAGATTAAAACTACATGACTACTGCATATACCTTGTATATGTCATATATAAAGCAATTTTCCGCATTTTCAAGATCGAGGTGGACCCCTTAGATGGTGACTGATTTAACTCAAACTTGGTATTTATAACCTAATGAAGTAATGGAACAAGAAAAGTAATGGGCTGTTACGAATATAAAAACTTTTTTTTAAAGTGGATTTTCATGTGCACCCCAACCATTGTGCTAAACATTTCTGTCTCTAAAAACTCCAGAGACACAAATATTATTATTTCAGATCTTATCTATTTGAAAGCAACCGTGGTGGACTCAAAACAAAGTAATTAGCAATTGCTTGTGAACTACTGCTGCAATCAAATACACAATTACAATACAGCTGAAATATTAACAAACTTATTGGGAGCGTGTTTACATGGCAGTATTATGAACTGTTTTACAATAAGATCATACATGAAATAAACAGATTACCTTATATGGAGGAAAAAGTAACTAGCTTTTCTTCCCTAGTCGGTACATCAATTTAGGGCAGTGCTCTTCAACAGGGGTCCCGCAAAACAGGTAGTGGGGTTCTGTGAGGGTTCCTCATTTTATTCAGGGGAAATGACTTCTTGGTTTAGTATGTTGATGCGTCATTACTAATAACTGTTTGTTTCTTGAAGTGTCTGATAACGAAATATTTGATTTTCTTACAAGTAATTCATGTTTTTAAATTTTTGCTAATGGGGGTTCCATGACAAACGCAAAAGTATATCAGGGGTTCCACAATGACAAAGAGGTTGAAGAGCACTGCTTTAGGGTAAAAACTAACTAGCCTGCTACAATACTCAAAATCTAAAGTTTTCAAAATTTTTATTAGTACGGGTAATGGGTATACAGAGCAATACATTACCAAAGCAGATGCCAACTTTAACATGTTTATGCTAATATTATTTAAAACTTCATTTAAACTTATTTAATGCTGTTTAAAACTTTTGCTCCTATCTAATATCGACATAAGTTTTCAAACAAATCTGCCAACCTTATTTGTGGGTTTGTATTGGAACAAACATGTTATAAACAATGTGTCAATGAATATTTCTGTAGAACTAATTCCTGCAAACCTTTTTTCTTTTCAAGATTTCTTAACACTAGAATTACCGAGTACATCAACTGACGTGTTTTCATTGTCAAAGCTTTAAGCACACACTGTATTTTTTATTGAAACTTTGACTTTTATTTTTTCATAGATTCACACACTCTGTTAAAGTGTCAGAAAAGTTTTATCCTCAGTCACAGAAATAAACTCCCAAGTACCTGCACTTACCAAGCTCGTCAATTGATGCTGCTTGCTGCAAGCAATCTAATACTGAAAAGTGTGAAAGACGCTACTGTTTTGAGATTAGTTTAGTGGATTAGCTTGGAAAACCTTTTGTTTTGTTTGACCAGGCTTTTACACTCCTTTTATGAAATAATGGCATATTTAGATTACATCCACAAACTGTAGCTGTCAGTGTACACCACGCACATAGTATTGCAGATTTAGGTATGTGGTTGTTTCAAACAAATTGATTTACGGTTTATTGAATATTGGTCAATCATTATGGCCTTTCAATAACATTTGTGAGATAATTGTTTGATAGCTTGTAGCGTTTTGTTTTTCACGGAAAGACTGTCATGTAGTCTTCCTGCTAGTCAAGCTTTAGGTAGGATTGTTGCGAGATATTTCATAAAATTGCTCAGACAGAGAACAGTCTGATAGTGACATGAATGACATAGCACATGATGTAGTACAAGCAGCTTTGTCAGAGAGGAATCCTCTGATTCAGATAATGACTATGCATTAGATTCTGGAACTGCTGTTTTTACAAGTGTCGAGAACACTAAAGCTGAGGAAAAAGATGATGAACAGATCTTTGAGGTAAAGATGGATCATGTTGGCAGGCTTATTGCCAAATAAAGCTGTTAGTGAGCGCTTGTAGTAGGAAAATATAGTGAGAATTTGACCAAGTCCATACTGCATATGCTGCCTCTAACATTATTTATAATAGTCCTCTGTCATCTTTCCCTTATTAGTTCTAAAGAAAAAAGTTTGTGCCCCCCAGAGAAGCTATTTGACCCTATCAAATCAAACTACACAAGCAATCCAGAAGTCATGTCCAATATATTCAACACCTACTTTGTCTCAATTGGACAGCAATTAGCAAG
>Ga0210059_1016128_pt1 | contig 10811 bp, 4 predicted proteins | sample Ectturendosymbi2_FD_188042 | JGI IMG/M metagenome (GOLD analysis project Ga0210059, IMG submission 188042) | Ecteinascidia turbinata endosymbiont from Florida, USA - Sample 2 (SPAdes) (version 2) | ecosystem: Host-associated > Tunicates > Ascidians > Unclassified | place: Key West, Florida... | reverse complement strand
GGCCAAAGTGTTTTGCTGAAGTTTTCATTAGAAACTAGGCTCGAGTCCGAGTCTTTTGAGCCTTTGATCAACTTTCTAGCGTTTCTGGTTCAAAAGTTATGATCTAAAATAAACAAATTAATTAATTATCTAATTAGTCAAATATTTTTAATAACTTACATCACAACTTTTGAACCCGAAACCCTAGCAGGTCATCCAAAGTATCAAAAGACTCGGATTGTAGCCCAGAATCCAGTAAAAACTCAGCGAAATACCACCACCTAACGGTTGGCGCCCAGGGCCAGGCAAAGTGGGCCAAGGTGGCCTAAAAGTCCTCTACTTATGACGTCACTCACAAAAAAAACGGAATCCCCAAGCAAAAAATTTTTTTTCGAGTGCAGACTAGAAGACTTGGCGCATCTTTTGAGACTTTTACTGGGTCTGTAGAACATACTGGACTGGAGAAATTCCCACGCAAAGCCACGTGCGTTTGGGCGGTCTTTTTTCCAAAAATCCCCACATCTTAGCACACGCTGAAGAGTTAAAGGAGCAACATGATTTTAGTGTCTAACCCTACTAAAATGCATACTAGCAATTCATTGAAGCTATCAGAAATTCCTAAAAAGTTAAGAAATTTTTATTTGCACTGATTTTTTGCTAAAATGAAATAACATTTCGTGTTTTTCACAAAAATGTTTAAACTTGTGTTCTGTACTCTTCTTCTTGGTCAAGTTCCAAGTCCTGGTTGTATTGCTAATACCACTTTTGGTGAAACAAACATACGTCTTGTTCTACCACTTGTATGAAATTTTGATAGTTCCGCTAAGACCTCGCTGCAACAAAGAAATTTGATCAGAGTTTTGACACCACCTTCAGCACTGTCATTTATCACATTAATGGTATTAATTTTGACAAGAGCATTGTGATAGATATACTGGTGGGTCTGGCCAGTTGAGAACATCTTCAACCAAAAAGGAATGATTGTTGTTTATGAAAGTAAAGATAACCAAGTCTGCCAAGTAGGGCAACTGCCAATGTTCTTTTGGAAGCTTGGCTTACCATTCCCAGTATTATTTTGGCATTAAAGAAAAGAGATTGTTTTGGCTAGAGAGCCAACAGGCAATCTGCCAATGCACGTTTCTCCACCTCGTTGAACTTGCACCTCAACAATGACATTGGAACCATTTCTGAAGTAAGATACCAAAGATGGCGACTAGATGCTTTGGCAGCACTATTTGAAGCTGAGCTGTCAACAGCCTGATGCTGATACAACAGAAGATATTTGTAAAGTCACAAATCACTGTAAGGTCATCAACAGTACAATTGCTGGTAAATCATCACACACAGTAAATTAGAGTGACAAACAAAACTACATAATCTTTAGCTTTAGCAGCTGCACTCTTGTTGTGATAGCACCTTATGGTAGTAATAAGATCCTACTTTCAAGCAAAAATATTTTATTTGCACAAAGCATCTTGCCTGTCTATCTTGCTTTCTGGACTGCTCCTAGTCGCTTGAAAGGAATGTTTTCCTATTCAAGATAAGCAAGACAAAACTCAACAAGTTCAAAATAATCATCGGCTGTGAAGATTCTGTTACAAGGTTCTTACAACAGAATGTTGTAGAAGTGGTGGAACGCAACAAAAGAAAACATTCAAGCTTGCAACAAGAAATAGAAAAGGTAGATATTTTTGCTGTGCCAAGTTTTGCGACACAGAAGAAATACAATAATGAAAAATGTATCGTGTTGGTGCTGATTATATGTATCAATTTGTTGCTTTTCGTCAGCATGGGCATTGGAGGTCATGCACTGCTTGTTTGTTTGGGACAATTTTGCTCATTCATCTATTTATCACATGATTTCACATATATGTGCCTATTCCACCAAAAATGGTGGGAGCAGTAACCTACCCAGTGATAGTGCTGCGATCAGAAATCCCGAGCGGCATATGCGCAAAGCTTCGCACTGTGGCAGCAAGCAACACTAGAGTTCACATGCCATGATCACTCTATTATTGCTTGTTCGCACCACACATATGAATGGTGTTGCTCTTCACGCACATCCCGTTCGTGGTGAATCGCACATTCAACGCAACACCACTGGAGAGGTTGCAACAATAGCATGACTCAAGTCAATTTTCTCTGTTTTGACTATTCCTCCTGGGGGTGTTATGCTAGATTTTCTGGAATGTGTGTTCCACCTAACACTGAGTTAGATCTGAGTCTCAGCTTTTCACTGAGGGGCCCACAGCACACAATACATCATGATTTAATAAGTATTTACATGTCACGATCACGGCAGTCAGCCTTATACATTTACTTTGAGTCTATTGTTGGGACATGTGACAGAGTTAGGTTATATTTGTTGCAGCAGGGTTAGGCTAGAGTTGTGGAATTGACTGAGAGTGAAGGAGAAAACTGTAATGAAAGCTAAAACGCTGCTTTTGCCAAACACTTGGTCTAAGTAACCTGTAACAAAAGTGCTGAAATAACATTGGGAACTACTTTTTACTGGTTGGGCGCTTGAAACATCACTACTACCGACACGAAAGGCTTGTGACTCGATGAATATGATTCGGACACATCACTTACATTACCACTAGGGCTTAAGACTTGTCCAAAAAGAAGAATACATCACAAAATTTTGAACATTCTTGCAAAAAACACATAAAAAATAACATCATATTTCCAAAAGCCCAACTCGGCTTAAAATTAAGGAAACCTGCATGAAACTGTTTCTACACATAGTTCTCCAAGCACGTTTCAGCCTCATGCTTCAGAGAAGCCGACACCATATGGTGGCCTGTAGCTGCCAAACTGCATTAAAAACCTGGAGTCGCTCCTGGTACATGCATTCATGTTTTTCTGGAATTAGGCGAGCCACTCTGCGATGCAACTGTCAGCCTTTTCTGCACAATGCTGTTGTTAATTGCGAGACTGTCACAGATGTTAAAGAGACTTGGCATGCCGAACAAACAGTCTTTCCAGTTGCATCCCTGAATTTATGGTTATACACTATGGTAATTGTTGAAACATGGGGGACTCTAGCACAAGGGTCGGCAACCACTGTGCCGCGGGCAAGTTCCGAACCATGAGGAATTATTACTGGATCATGTAGAACCAAGTCCAAATTGCTTCAAATATTGTGACGTTTTATGATAAGGTACTGACTACAGATACATCTAGCATGACGCGGTTGGAATAAACACCACCAATGTTGATGTTGTAGCATAGTGCATAATATGCTTAAGGTCTGCTGTGCCAATGATTTTTGCTTCAGCTCTTAGCTTGGCAACTGTCATTTTGGTAGTAGTGATTGCACAAGTTTCCAAACTTTTATCTTCAGATTTACTGTGTAGGTTTACGTTAACGTTTGGGCTTAAGGTTTAAGGTCAGGTTCAGGGTTTAGGAGCTATGTTTAGAGTTTAGGTTTAAAACTTTAGATTCAGGGGTTAGGTTTAAGGTTCAGGTTCGCAGGTTAGGTTCAGGGTTTAGAGTTATAGGTTTAGGGGTTGGGTTTAGGTTTATAACTTTAGGTTTAGGGGTTCGCTTTAGGGTTTACGTTTTACATTTAGTACGTCTCTGCCAAGACTGCTGCACTCTCCTTGTGCATTACTGTCACAGATATTACAGGTCGTGTTGTAGATGAGTAAGATTTCAAACATGAGGGTCCACAGGCAGACCTCTAGCCACTGCCTGTTGATAAAAGCACTTTTTGCCTTTCTAAAAAATCCCACAGTTGACCTATGGCCAAGTTTCACAGTTCCAACACTGTTTGCACCATTTAGGTAGTGTGAAAATATCCATTTCTTTTTCAATAATTAGTGAACTTTGCAGCCAAAAATATCCACAAAAAAATTTTTTAATTTTTTTTCAAAAACACACGTGCCATTGGCATTGGCAGGTTTGTTGCCAGGGTATGATACATTCGTGCTTTGAAATCAACCTAAAATCAAGCAGTTTCGCCTGTCTTAGTAACGGCATAGCTTCTCAGCTGATTGTACTAAAAAGCTGTTTTTCAATTCAAAAAAATTTTAAATGCATATTTAACAATTCAGTTCATAAGTATGCTCAATCCTCTCAACAAAAATTTTTAAAAAGATTAAAAACATGTTGAAAAATGTGAAAAATTTAGAAAAAAGGATTAGTTTTTATTATCAATAATTTTTTTTATTTTTAGAATTTAAACAAAAATAACATAAATTTACAAGTTTTATTTTCATGTTCAGAAAAATGACCATTATCAATGTTCTGAAATCCAAAATGTAATCCTATTTATAATATCTTAGCACTACCTTGCTCTTTTTTCTTAATTGCGTACCTACAGTGATTGTAGTATTTTTGTCTAATTGATTTTCTTCAGAATTCCCTCTTATTTAAAACCCAGAGTTACATAGAGATCTTACATGATTTGATATAAACAAAATCTTATTTGACATTGACAAAATATTTTGTTCATCATATTTTTCAGTTGCCTGTAAAAGGCGGAGCTTGGTTGCGGAGGTTTGATGACGTAACCAGAATGAAAAAAAGTTGCGTTGCAAAAGGAATAAACAGAAAAAAAGCAAAGGAAAAATATTTTATTATTGCAAATAAATATGCGCTTTCCCCAAACATCTATTACATGGATGTTTGCGATGTTTAAAAATTTTATACATTCACAACTGTTGAAACTTATTTTTTTGTGCCCAAACTGTTGTGAAACCCAGATAAGCAAAAATTATCAGACTTCAGAATAGACTTCTTTCACCATTGTGTGATATCACCTTTTGCAATAAAATTATTTTTACTACCATTTAGTTCTCATTGCTCAACGCAAAATACCGGTTTTAGCGACTCCGGTTATGTCATCAAACCTCCGCAACCAAGCTTCGCTGTTCATGGAGCTCCGCCTTTTACAGGGTACCTATTTTTCTTTATTATTGTTCAATGCTGTTTTTCCTACACCAGTTACATCATCACAATCTGCTAACAATATGCTCATTGACGGATATCCGTCTTTTTTTACATTGTATTATAATCACATTCTGAAAACCATAATCAAGTCCACATACGATACATGAACAAAAGGGTAGGAACACTTCAGAGCAAACACTATTAGTAAGTCATACAACAGTTCTAATAGAAACATTTGTGCAAAATCCACTCACTGCAAAGGCTAAAGAATTACGACACACAAAGCAATACTTTATTTTCTACCAAGCCATTTGCTGAGCTGCCATCTTGGTGGCAAAAATAAAATACTACTTAAAGTACTAACTACTATTGTTGGTATCACTGCAACACACTAATAGTTATGAGAAACTTCTAAAAGTAACATCTGGATCTACCTAACTAACAACATGAAAAATTCTTAACCATCTTATGTTATCAGTTCAGTGACACATTTCAACTGAGTATAGCAGTCGTGAGACCCATCCCATGGATGGTTTGCCTAACCATCATTCATACAGTAACACCAACTAGTGCAGTTGGTCTACGGTCACAGTGCATAGATAGAACAAAAAAATACCTACTGATGGGCTAAATAACCATAGCACTGACTGGACTAAATAACCATGTAACATTTATGTTATATAATAACCATAACATTGACGATCCATAACCCACATGGCTGCCTTCATGATACATACTGTAAACACCAACCTGAGACACACACTACAGACACAGGCCTAATTGACGAGGGGCTTTAAAAACAGGCATAACACTGACTAAAACGCTGAAATATTATACCAACTGACAAAATATTTGCTACACTCGTCAAAGCACTCGTCAAACAAGGTGAAGGCAAGGTTGATGTACCGGGATGGTGTTCCTGTAGTAAGCAAAAAAAGGGGCATGAAATCGACCATGATGATCGCCATGATGATTATGAAGTCCTTCCACAAAATACGAAAAGACAAAATCTCTTTTGGCGTGGTGATTTTCAGTCAAAAATTTTTAAAATGCCCAAACTTTTTTGTAATACCTAGTGCACTTGAAAAATGGTCCAATTTGTCCAATTCCGCCATGACATAGCCAATCTGGCAACCCTAGCCATAATTCCGGTGCTCGCGCGTTGTGTTTGTAAATAAACCACCATTTCAGAGAAACCTCGTGTCACGTACGTGGGGGATTTTCACTGATACTTTTTACAGGCCTCCAGGTCTGTTACATACAGGTAAGGCTTATGAATATGCACGTGCGATTGTGAATAAAGCCTCGAAAGGTATATAAATAACCCAATACCAATAAAAATCATTTCTACTTGTTGGGATAAATTAAATTTTACAGCAATCGATGAATTTGTACATTTTCACAGTTTCTCCGACCCTGTCAAAAAGACAGCATCACATGGCACCAGTGTCAAGCGAAATTTCTGACCTCTGCGAAATTTCTGACCTGGTATTGTTTTTCATTTATTTTGCTTCTCAAAACAAAGAAATAAAGTCCGGCAATTGCTTTTTTGATGTGTGTTGTGCAAATTAAAACATTTTGGTTAGATGTCAGATACCCACAAGAAGCTATAGCACGGGAATAACTTTAACCATTGAAAATTATCGGACTTAGTTGTTGACCTAAAATATTTTACTTTTTCTCACCCTAACCCAAAACCTAACCCGACACATTTACCTAAACACGAATTCCTAAACCCTAATAATCAGTTTCATCAGCGTATTTGGTATGTAGAAGTTTACTCTGTGCATGCGTACATGGTCTGAAGTCAGAAGTTTCGCTTGACACCGGGCGGCAGAGATTAACGGATTTATGTTTTTCAAATCTCATTCCGATCGAACAAGTTTATTTCAAATTCCAAACAAAATCCGAGAACTGACAGTTTTAAACATCAAATACCGTTTAAGTACCAATCTTATCACTGTATTAGGCTATATGTAATTGTTGCAGTTGACTGTATCGCCTTGAGCTACTGAGGCAAGCACAAGAGAAAGTTGGCCATTCGGGGCATTAACTACCAGGAAAGCAACCAGCAGCAATAGAGATCCATCACTGACTTCACTCTACTACTACTAGGTTGCACTATAATTATATAGGGATAAGTGAACTACGATAATTTGCTTGTGGTGACTATCACAGTGAATTGTTACTCATGGGCACCATCTAGCGGTGGCCATTTATTTACATGTGGCGCCATCTACCGACCGCCACATGATCCAACTTAAATATAAAAAACACAAAAGCTAAACTAATTCAAGTTACATTATGCTCCACATTTGGCACACCCCAAATCACATCACTTGTTCTAGTTCAAGGTATTTCAAAATTTGAGATTTAATTTAGGCTATTTCACTGCATTTTCGGTAAGATATCAAACCAGAAGGATTAACAGGTATACACAGTGATGTGCAAGCCAGAGTCATATTTGTCGAGTCATGACTTGTTCGAGTCAAGTCACAAGAACTGTCGAGTCACTTCGGGTCATGGGTTTGCAGGCTCGAGTCATGGTCGAGTCAAATGAAATTTGCCATTTTACCTAAGTTTTTTTTTTATTGCTACGAAATGGCGCTCAGCGAGCTACCATATGGCGCCCAATTTTGTTATAGCAATGTTGATTCCAGGTTGCATAGTTTTAAGTTTGTTGTGAAAGCAGTTTCCACTTTAGGCCTACATCTCTTCTTCACTCTCAGTCATTTCCACAAGTCTAGCACAACCTTGCTGCAAAAAATATACTTCCCTGCCTTTCAAAAAAATGAGGCCGAAAAAATGACCAGAGGTGAACATGGACTTGGATTTGGCTTGAAATTTTGCCTCATTCTAGTATTTTGATGCATTTGGATTTTATAGTTTCCGCTTAACATGAATGAGATTGGATTTCATAAAATGGTTGAACTTTTTCAAAACTTTCGGTTCAGTTAGAACTGCAGATTACTGTTTTGAAAAGTTTGGTTCAGCAGAGTTTCTCAAATCTGTAGGGTTTGTACCTTGTGTTTATTTAAATTTTGAGCCTTGTCTGTGACCAGCGAAACAACTTTAATCTTTCATTTTTAAGTTGTTGTTGCAATCACACACGAAGTCCATAGTACAAGCACGCACTGTCAGCACAACCCAGATTGACAAAAACTAACGCAATAGAACATTTTACAACGTCGTTGGAGGCAGAACCACAGGGTTACAGACATGGGCGTCCGCAGAAATTCTCCCAGGGGGGGCAAAGTCGACATTTTGTTAACCTCTTCAGGTTGCTGAGGATGCAATCCAAATGGACGTTCACAAAACGCTTCACCCTTTCAACACCACAAAGAAAATGTTCCATGTTACGGCAACAGTCCCAAAAATGCGCTTCGTTTGCAGCAATGCTTCTTTTCACACCGTATAAAGCTACTTGGCTTACTGCTATCAGCAGTTATTGTCTCACTGCATTACCTGCTAAGCTGCCACAGATGTTTGTGTTCTACAGTCACTTGCGGCAAAAAGCGTACTGGCTACTGCCGAAACTTTTTTCAAAAGTGAACTTTTGTTGCCATGTGATTGTTACGCAACAAAGACCACTATTATAACAATCTGCTCACAAGTTTTGCAACCTGACTCTGCAGCAGGCAATGGAGCGGACTTAACGAACTGCAAGCTCATCACCGCATGACACCAGAAAAGTGAACCGCGGTTCGTGTGCAGTGTGATTGTCATATCGGCAAATAAAACTGTTATTGCAAGAATTAAGTCAGTTAAGCAGTCGACTTCGAGTTTCTGGAAATTCTTGATCTTAGTCCCGATTTCCAGCAAACGCCCGTTTTGCCACCCCCTGCCGACGCCCATGGCTGGCGAGTCACCTTCTGTGTCAAGTGATGGGCATACCATATTTTTGTGACTGAAAACCGGGACACCTCAGAACAATCAGCCTGATCAGATAGACCTAAATGTGGTTCATATCTTACTTGGAGCGTATAGCTAGTTTGGATTATTATAGTTAAGACGCCAAAATATATTAAAACAATGCATTTTACTAAGACAAAACAATATTCAAGCATTTGTAATTTTACACATTCGCCCAATTATTCCTTTCTGTAGACAATACTTTCTTCAAGAAGTTTTTGTTCATTTTCTCGTAAAAAGCACAGCAGGAAAAGTCAGTATTAATTATACAGGTAATAAGGGATTTCACATTCTGCTCCAGCTTCCTCCTTCTGTCATCAGACCACATGTTATTCATTGTAGAAAAAAGTCTCTCAACGGGAGCTCAAGTGCCAGGTGTAGGACTATGCTGGCTGACTGAATGCCTAACCGGGACTTTTTGGTTGAGTGACCGGGACGCCGAGACAAAGCCTTTAAATCGGTACTGTCCAGGCTAAAACGGGACGTATGGTATGCCTAGCAAGTGGGTACGTTACAGCTACGTTTACGCTCCTGGCTAAGACGTGTATTGTTACGCTGCAACTATTGGTGAAAAGAAGCCTGCATATAACAGGGGCGATTGTGATGATCCATCCCCCTAAATATCACCATGATTTTCTACAATTCGGAAAGCAACATTCGCGATATAAGGACATTTTGTCATCCGTTGTTTGGTCACAGCACTGCTGTGACAGCAGTGTTGTGAAGCATACTTCATCTCTCTTACAGTAGTGAAGCCGTTATGAGACTTGGTTGCCAAATATTGCTAAAATCGCCCTCCCCCAACCTTACTGGCTGGATCCGCACCTGCCATTAAAGTAATTTGATTAAGCTATTCACTAGGTTCAGGCACATTGTTCATACTTACAGTCTCACACCAGGGAATCACACACTAACAAAGGATTTTTCAAACATGTGGAAGCATTGCTACAGATTCAACCACGCTTTTTTTCACACAGAATACAATTACGTGCAATTCCGCTATTGCCAAGATGTCAGCGTTCAACAGTCGCATGCGGTAAAACGCCTTTTACCATTATTTGAAGTGGACCTTTGAAGATTTGTTTCTTATGCAGTGTTGTTATGCAGTAGACCAACAATATAACAATGCACTTGCCAGTGTTACACAAGATGCGGCCGCTATAGAGTAGCATCGTAATGTGCTTTTGATCCAGTAGAAATCGTTTATGCATGGGTTCTCATTACTGAATCAGGGACCGTTCTCGCAGAAACTATGTCAGGTTAACAGCCCCCATTAATTGCCCGAATATTAATTATTTCTCAACGGTTCACACTATAAAATATACACACCAGCAGTGCTTTGTTTAAGGTGTTTTGAGGGACCAAAACGGTCTCTCAAATTCCTCCAACGGTCTCTCAAAATATAGTGACCTGAGATCACATCAATGGAGAACGGTCTCTCAAATTCCTCCAAGCGGTCTCTTAAAATTTACTTGCGGTCACCAAAGTGAAACCTTAAAAAAAAACGTGCACACCAGTGATGCATATAATTTTTGTTTTATAGCTTTTATTCATCACAATAAATATGTTCAAATAACACAAACTGGTACTCACCAATATTCAATGTATCATATTATTCAAGCACTTCTCGACATGTCACAACGCTCATATAACTCTCATATTTTAATTCTGCATCTTAGTAATTTGCGATAAGGAGATCAACACTCTATTCAGATCGGTTCCCCTATTCAAGCAATTTAGTAAATGCGTGGAACCTCTAAACCAGTGGTTTTCAACCAACTTTTTCATGCGGCGACCCATTTTGCAACCCAATTTAACCTAACGACCACCTTCCGAAAATTTCCAGTTAGACGTATGAAATGCAGTTGTGTTTGCAGAATAGAAAATCGCAATGACTATAAAATAACGTACCACATCACTGTGTTGAACCATGACTCATTTGTTAAATTCATGCACATGGCAGCATCAGTGAGAGAGACCCGTGCCGTACACAAATAACTCCACAGCACAACTCATTTAATACT
>Ga0210059_1016127_pt1 | contig 10812 bp, 9 predicted proteins | sample Ectturendosymbi2_FD_188042 | JGI IMG/M metagenome (GOLD analysis project Ga0210059, IMG submission 188042) | Ecteinascidia turbinata endosymbiont from Florida, USA - Sample 2 (SPAdes) (version 2) | ecosystem: Host-associated > Tunicates > Ascidians > Unclassified | place: Key West, Florida... | reverse complement strand
TAGTTTTATGCATAAATACTATTTTGAAGTCTGATACCCTGAATTTTGACTAGTAATGACACAACAAGCAATGGCCTTCCTGTCCAGTGGATCTTGTCTCTCATTTCAGACAACATAAAACATGTTTAACAAGATAGCAGCACCACTGGCAGTAGATAACTGTCGCTTGGTTTGCTGAAACTTTCGCAATGTAAACTACAGCCTTGAAACGTTTTGGTAGTAGCTGTATATTGCAACTTCCCCCTCAAACATCTATGATGACTGTAACTTCCCCCTCAAGCATCTGTGGCGCCCCGTTGAATGGCGCCCCGTTGAATGGCGCCCCTTTGATATAAATGTGCCCCCTTTTGGTGCTTATTGAAGTAGAAACTGAAATTAAAAATATTTTAAAGAAAACAATCATAGGCGTAACCAGGTGCGCCAAAGGGGCCATTCACCCCCAAATTTTTAGCATATCTTGTCATTTTGTGCTTCGAGAGGCGATGTCACAAACCAACTACTGTTGCTTGTTTAAAGTCAAAATATTTGGCACCTCCCAAAATTCTGGGCTGGCTACGCCACTGAAAACAATGCTTTACTCTTGGTTGAACTGCAGGATTTACTTGCCAAATTTTACCCACTGCAGCCTCTAGTATGGAATAGTTGCAATGATTCTATTGTTTCGTAATAATACTAGTGTTCTATTAGTTCATTCTCGCATGAAAGCTGCCCCGCTTTACTCAGGTAAAAACAAACGCAGTCGCTTTCGCTAACACAGTTTTCGACTTGTCGCTGGGTTGTGCAAAAGTGCTTCGTTTTCGTTACAAGTTTATTTCTTTAATGCCTAATGGCAAGGGCGGGCAGGGTGCTGTTGATACGCAAGACAGCTGCTTCATTGTATGTCCCCATCCCAAGTCTGGTCTAGTATTGAGAAATTTAATAAATACAGTCATTTGAACTGCACAAAAACTAGTGTTTACGAAAAACTAGTTTCGAAAAATTGAATAAAAAATGTCTCGAAGAGTACTTTTTTGTTTTTAATATATTGTTTTTAATTTTAGGACTTGTGTCGCTGACATAAAGAAGATACAGCCGTTTTTGCACATGAAAACGTTTCTTGCGGCTGTTACGGTTTTGACCTATGCACGCGCTTCTTGATCACATTTACTTGTTTATCCGCTTTCAAAGAAAAGTTCCTGAAAACTTTCCTCAGTTCCGCGCGCAAATTGCGTTTTTCTGTAAAGGCAGTGCCATTGATTCAAAGAAGGAAAATGCATTCGCGAAGCGCGCGTATGCACGTAACACGGCTTTTTGTGAAAGTTACGGAAGAACCAAATTAACTTTGGGGATTACTTTAATATTTTATTATCACTGTTCTGGAAACGGAAGGTTTTTCGCTCTTCGGACCGGTTTAAACCTGGCATTATTTTGCGGACTGGCCGTCAACAGAATAACGAATGTTTGGTGCATGCAAATTTATCACAACTCGTAAGTCACCATGGCATTGATTCAGCAATATATCTGGGCTTGTTTAGCCGCAGTAAGATGCTCCGACCTAGTGATTATGACAGTCAATGACATATGTGGTTTTGAAGAAACTTGGTGAACTTCTTGTTTTTTTGGGTGCTTTTGGCCGCAAACTTTTGCCAACTATTGAAAAAGAAATTGACATTTTTGACCTAGCATGGTGCAAACAGTCTGGGAATCATGAAACCTTACGCTAACTGTGGGATTTTCCACAGAGACGCAAACATGGCGAATTTATAAAAAAATTTGCAATTTTTGCAAAATTAGACCTTGGTTCTGTACGACCCGGTGGTTGCTGGCACCTGGTAGTGTATTGTTTGATTCAGCCTTTCATGCGATTTTGAGGCACAGTGTTCCTTCAGCAAACAACCTGCTCATGAAAAACAGTTTATTTTCTTCTTCTTTTCAAAATGTATTGCCATCTGGCGCATACAAAGGACAAAGAGAAAGAATGCTAGGAATTTCATTAAGGCGGAAGTCAACAAGCAAGCAACACGTGTGTAGTAAGACTGATGATGCAACCGGAAACACCGAGTGCTGAGCATTCATCATTGAACGTTTTCATCAAGCTCAACCTGTGTATTGAAGTTAACTTCTATTTACCAACGCCACTGCATGAGCTTCATTTGCAAGGCTGAGACTAACGATCGACATTGTATTGCGATTTTCAGCTCGGATATTATAGCTTTTTCCGTGAACATGCGCAATACCCGTAGCAATAGTTTCGTTGATATGTAGGTATATATAAACTGGTGAAACACATTCCGAAACAACCTCCTGTTTTTGTTCGAGAGGCTTAATGCACATGTTCACATAGTAACTGCACAAGCTAACACGATCTGTCTTCAACAAAAGGTGTGGCATTTATTGCGTTCGCTTGTCCGACTTTGCCGTCGTTCCATTCACATTTATCGATATCGAGCACATTTCTGCAGGCAACAGATGTGACTCAGTCATGGCTGGTTAATTCTAAAACTTCCCAGATGCGAATAGCTATCTGTGGATTTTGTGAGTAGGAGGCGCATTCTGAGATTTCTTGTATTTCATGTGAATGAAATCCGCTTGCAAGAATTACTATAAGACAGTAAAACACTTCTTGATAAGCACAGTGGCGCAGTTCGTATTGGTAATCATGCAAGTGGAGCAAGTAAGAGAGGCATCAAACACAGTTGCTGATTGGAAGAAGGAACGAAAAACAAAATTGCACAAGAGTAGACGTTACAAAGAATGCTGTGTACTTTCTTCCTCAAATATCGAGACCTGTTTATTTCTTTTAGTGCAACAAAGTTCGTTCAGCTTCTTTCGAAAAAATATTGTTGTTTCAAAACAAGTATAACTTCCAAGACTTGCAAATCCGTAGTAAAAACCGAGCAAAAGCAATAATTCAAATGAATACAAATGGTCTTGTATGCTCGTCATAAATGGAAGATCGCTCAACCGTAAAAAAAGCTTGGTGTTACCAAGTAGTACTGTTCTATGCTTCAATGATCAGCCCGCTAAGGCAGAAAACTGTCGTCTTTTCCATAGTGAACTGAAGAGGAATTCTAGCTTGACTGACATACAACAGTAAAAAAAATCCGGAAAAACTCGATTTAAAATAGAAAACTATAATTACACACGCATGGAAAGTAGTAAGATATATCAAACTAAACTTTTGCACAATCTCGGCAAAACATGCACCAGCCTCTGCAAATGTTGTTCATTGTTTTTCAAACAAAATAATAATAATTAAAAAACGGTGCCGTCTGGAAATTGACCATGTCATTTTCAAATAATTGGTTTGCGCAATGTTGTGACCAAATTTCATTTGGCTTGTCGCATGACGTCCTCGCCGATTGATTCATTTCATTTTTACTCACATTGCAGCGCACCCTGACCAGCCGGACGTGAATCAAACCAATCGCAAACAGCAAGGGACGAATGGGCGCTTGCACAACACGAAAGTGAAACGCGAAACAAATGTGATTGAAAAACACATGCGCTAATAAATCAGGAACAGCTTGTAAACCAAAGACATTTCGTACTTCAAAGAATCGCAGTAGAAAAGCAAACACTGCGGTAATGACTACGACCAGGTGTTTTTACGCATGCGTGATTCCATAAAAATGTTCGCAGAACACGTCAATGCCCATATAAAGCACTTTTACAGAGCAGCTCTTTGAAAAGCACCGATCCCACGCTCATACAAGCATTGGATTGTTTTTTTTTGTACGCAAACCAATGTGCTCTTAAAAAAATTATTGATATTCAGGGACTTATCTAAATGTTTGAGAATACTCTTTATGTCACTGATGACATTGCGTAATGACACCTCTACAATTGCTAGTTTTCAGAAAACAGGTGGTAAACCATAAAATTACTACCTCTACAAAATTTTCAGGCATACAACGGATGGTTATGCACATTTGCACGACCTTTTTTAAAATTTTCAAAGACAATTTCATTATACTTGTTTCGTACTCTCTTTGGAGTGTCTAGAATGGTTTACGGGAGCCCCTCTCGCTTGCTCATGCTTTCAAAAATTTGGAGGATGAGGGTGTCTGGTGCAGCCCTGGTTGCTCGCCTTCTTGGTTTGAGAAAATATTAAGGATCGCTAAAATTTTTGAAAAGGCGTTTCGAATTTCAATGAGAGTAGTCAGTTTGAAACGTAATTAACACAGCAATTCCGTTAAAACTTGAAAGCAGCAGAAGTATAAGCAGAACCGTCGCCAGAAAGTCTTCAATAGGGGCTTTACGTTTTTGCAGGGGGGCTTGAACGTTTGTGCAGGGGGGCTTGAACGCAAAAACTCCATTTGTGTATAGTATTCCATATTTCAATTTGGGGGGCTTGGAGCGTTGTTTGGAGGGGCTAAGCCCACCAAAGCCCTCCGTGGCGACGGGACTGAGTATAAGTGATGCTTATTCGAACCACAAACACTTAAGGCATAACACTAAAAATCTTTAAGTGCCATAGCAAAATCTTCGCTAGCGCCTGCAGAAGAGCGTGGCAGCGATTAGCTAAACCAGGTGGTATGTGATTATTTCAAAAAAAAAGTGGCAGCATGCACAAGCTGCGTCTCGGTAAGAGCACCTCACACCATAAGGAACGTCTCTATGATTTTACTCAAAGCAAGTAAGGACGATCTCAAATTAATGTAACACCGCTGAACAAGCACGTTGACAGTAACGTTAATGGTTCAGCTGATGAATTTGAAAAGACGCAAAACAAGCTCTGCACTCAGTTGGTCTGTGAAGTCAAGAGATTCTTGCCATTCATAAAGTATCGAAAAGATTTAATGCATTTGACAAAAGTCTGCATAGTTTTCCAAACAACTTTTTACTTGGTATGAAAATCAAACGATGGAAAGGTTCGACAAGCTTCCAACTATCAATTTCGACTTTTCGACCTGGTCGCATCAGAACACGTGTTGCTGTTATTATCGCAACGTGCCAACAATTGTTGACGCATGCAACGTTTTTTCACTGCTGCTTCGTCACTACTTCTGTGACTTTGTAGAGCTAATGAAAACGTAGCTGAAATCGGTGGATGAATTATTTTTTACGTAGTTATTTCATCCGAATCAAGCGCCGAGAAACAACACCACGCAGGCTCTTTCGCTGGCTCCACAGCTGGTGGGTGAAAGCAAAGGGTTTTTTAATCAACGCAATGCTTCATTTGTAAATGCTTAAAGTTAAACACGGTTGCTAAGAACACGGTGACAAACTGACCAGTAGATAGTGTAGGAACTTTACGTTAGGGCAGCGTTACCGCCTACAAGTAGTTTTCCCCCAAAATAAAAACACATTGAGACCAATTTCCAACCAATGGAAAATTTAGGCAATTATTTTGTTGTTAGTTTTCCTAGAAAAACTAATTTTATGTAAACACTGATTTACTTTCAAATGTACATTGTAGCAAAGCCTATGCTTTTATGTAAGTAACCCTTTCCTTTATTGAAGAGATTCAACAGACTAAAGGTTTACATATTTTTGTTTCAGAAAACCTAAAAGAAAATTGATTTCAAACCGTTATTAGCCATCGTGTGAAATTACACGTGGGATTAACCAACTAGATTCGGAAAATTCGTGACAGCTCTTAACCATCAGTACTCCTTTCGCAACAATTTGCAAAACAAGTCCACAACACTATACACAGTGAGGGCAAGCGCTGTGTTACGTTTACTATCAGTCAAATATCAAAGCAAAGACTGGAGACAAAGGTGCCTTAAACAAATATGAACAGCACGTTTGTCAACTGGACGTTTATGTCTGGAAGGAATGAAAAGGACACCAATAGCCTGACTTTGAAATAAGTTGTTTGACAGCTCAATTACATGTCGAAATGAGTTTGAAAAACATTTCTGGTGAAATACGAGCTGCTGAAGCAAAATCTTACAAGGAATGGGAGGCAGCTTCGGCGGCTTATAAAGGTTCATAAAAAGAGTTACAAAAAAACTAATAGGGAACAGATGTTTCAGAACCAAAAGCAAATTGAAATATTCATAATTGCACTGAAAATTAAGTAAGCAGCATTGCAGTAGCACATAAGAACTACTTTTCCGCATAAAATGTTGGGGAATGCCTTCGACAAAAAACCCAAACCGTTCACAGTCAAGGAACTGTAGCATACTCACAAAATTCGATACCTGCTTAGAAGTGGCTCACGCACAGATCCATTGTTCTTTACTCGGACAACCAAAGCCAGGCGTAACGCAATGCGTGCCTGCTAGCAAAACAGGAAGATCCGGAGTCACTGAAAATAATGAAAGCAAGACCTATAGCATGGAAGCCATTTCGCTTTTGCGTTGACTAATTTGGAAAGAAAATTTGTGAGTACTTGTAGTATTTCTGCACCAGCTGGGCTTGACATTTAAATGCAACTCAGGTTTGCAGTAAATTTGTATCAAATGATGGATGAGCAACGTGTTACACTGCAGCGGCATAGATGTTTTATTGCATATTTGTCTTTTCGTTGGATTTGCGGAGAGTCAATATTGCTTTTGATCTCGTAAACCAACTACAGTCAAGTGCATCCTACGTTGTGTTGTTTATTTTCTTCCTCACGACCCCTGGCCTTTCTGCGAAAACTCTGGAACGCATAGCTATTTTAATTTAATAAACAACTGTACGAAAACAAAGCTCAGCCGCTAAAAACATCGGTTCAGGTTCGACAATATCTTTAAATCTCTTTGGCAGTACTTGGAAATCTGATGAGGCGGATCTTTGTACAAGTCGAGTATCGCGATCGCTGCAATGTACTTGTTGTCGAACTCATCGGAAACAATGAACGATTTCAAGCTCCTGCTGAGCGACGTGCGCTGAAAATTGTCAGCTTGCTCGCGTTGAAGTCTTTGAAAAGACAAAATCAACGAGCAGCAGCTGAAAATGCGCGCAACGATGAACCGCCGAAGCCGGGAAGCTAGCTCAAAAACTTCTGTTTCTGTTTGAGCCTGTTCACGTAAGAAGACGGACTTGTCTTCTGCCGCTGCTTTACAGCAAGAACTGTGGCGTGCTTGACACATAGATGTCTTCCAGAGTTCGGCGTCGTAGGGTGCGTCAAGTGAGGCGATTGCTGAGTCTTCTGGATGTTCAACTAGATGCTGTTGCAGTTTCTCGTCAGTTTCTTTTATGACGTTTATTGGGACGTCCCTCATGCTCTGTATGTCGCTCAAAAGTTGGAGAACATTCGTTGAGGACGACGTGTGTCCTGTTTCACCCGGTAACGATACCCTTTGCGGCTCGCGGCGACAGTGAGGCTGGCAAATTGCCGAGGCCGAGGAAGACACCCTTGCCCCGATCGGTGCTTGAAGAATATTGCAGACAACCGACAGGAAACTTTCGAGCTCGCGCCTGCACGCACTACCTTTATCGTACGCTTGATTAAGAACTGCAGATAAAATATCTAGATTTTCGACTGGTTTTCCACAGCGTGCACTCTCGTTTCGGAACTGCGTGAATTGCACGACTTCGTCGTTGATTCGAACAGAGAAGTATCGCTGCGGTCCAGCGATAAAGTCAAGCAGGGCTCTTTTCATTCGCTTCTTATCACTGGAGTAAAGGTCAAACGGGCAATACTCGGTGTGCGGTTTCGAAGGCTGGTAGAGTCTTTGGTAGATCTTTGTCAAGCAGAAAAAGCATTTGCCTTGAACGAACGAGCAAGGTTGCTGAAGGAAGGAGGGAATGTAACATGATTTAGGTCGGAGCTCAATGCTGATTACGGGGGCGCAGCTCTGCGGGACACAAGGATTGTAGGCGCCTTCACTGGCGTTTATATCAGGCACTTGCAACACGCTTTTGCAAAAGTTTGCCATTACCATCCCATAAGAAGCTGTTTCGTCCAGCTTGTGATCACAGTGTGACTTTGGTCTAGTCACACTCCGCAACTGAAGAGAAAGCTCTTCCAGGAACTGTCGGGTTACCCTGACTTTTCTAGCCCTGAAATGCAGCGAGTATTTGTCCAAAATTCCATACACCACATTCTCCAAAAATTCCATCTCGTTGCATGATGTAACAGGGATCTCACTTCCGCTATTGCAAGCCTTGGGCAGCCGAAGCAGATACGGGGAATTGGCGTTGGCAAACACAATGTTGTTGTTGCCTTCCGCTCGGTACTCCCATTCCGATGCGATCAAGCGCATCTCTACAACATCAGGTCAACCAAAAATATATTCTATTGCAATTCGCACCTTTCTGCCGAAAAAAAACAAAAAAATCGAATGCGGTTATTCGCTTATCGATACGGCCATGGCACCTTGCTGTACAACGTTTAAATACAAACAGGGTTAGCATTTCCAGCCAGCTTACTTCGAGACGAAAGCTTTAGATCAGATTTGTTGCAACGGAAACGTTTGCATTTCAACTTTCAAAACGTCAGTGCTTTCTGTAAGGAAAAGAACCAGAAAATTCCACGCAGAAGTTACATTTTTTGTGGAATAGGACAAGAATTTGCCAAGTGCAATCTGAAACGTGTTAAATATATCCCAAACCAGTGGTTCTCAAAGTGGGTGGAATCGCCCACTTTGAGAAATTGGTTTTGAGCGGCAAGGGGAAAACAAAACAAAGGGGGCGATAGGGGGCAAAGCAACAAAAAGGAGGAAAAAACGCTCAACTACTAGCATTAATCAATCATTGAGCTAACTTCAATAGCCCTGTAGTATGATTTACTAGTTTCTTGCAAATTTTAATTTACAATGGTAATCGTTGGCGGTTGTTGCTAAAGCACTTTCCGTTAAATTTTTACTCTAGGTCGCCTATGTCCCCGGCTACAGCGTGCGTTATTTTCACAAGAACTCTGATCGTGTTATTAGCGCGTAATACAATTGCTTGGTTCCGCTATTTTACAGCTGCGCTCAGCTATTAATACTTTCTTTAAAAATACTACCCCTGTGTTTGCGGTATGAGACTTGGGGGCGACAACGATGTGTCGAGAAGGAAAAGGGGGCGATGGAACAAAAAAGTTTGAGAAACACTGTCCCAAACTAAATCTCAATCGAACGTTTAGTCATGAAACAAGTAAAGCATGGTTTAAAACCGCTTCGACGTTAGACTGATCACAAACAAGAATTGCTGAATAGACATTTGCACTAAAAAGCGATGAAATCACTCCCGAAATATTGATGAGCCTGAGACCCATTGATGCATATTCTATAAGAATATGAAGAGCCCTAACGATCCATAGTTAATTTCCACTTGTTTTTACTTGAAAGTGTTCGCAGCAGTCTCCATAAACTGCTCAAGGAGATATCAGTGCAATGAAAACCGAATGTATTTTTTTGTTAAAATCTTGCCGACTAATTTTCTAGTTTTAGAATCGCGGCGACAGTTTTTTTTTCATTCGCAGCTTGGCTGCGCGTACCACTGGCGAAGAAGCGAGTACGCCTAATCATTTTCACCCCTGCGACGAACAACCCCGCCTGTGCCAAATAGCATGGATCAAATCGTAAAAAAATCATGCAGAATAGTTCCAAGGTTTCACTCCACTCTTTTCATTTAAAAGAAGAGAAGACGCTTCCTACAACATGGAACACACGTTATCCCGGCATAACCATAAAAACAATAAATGCTTATCAAAGTTGACACTTTAACAGTACGCTGTGGTTTTTAACAGCACGCTGTGGTTTAAGGCCGTGACGATAAATAAGTTTCATTTGTTTGCTCCAATGCTGACTGCAACTTCCAATTGTAATAATGAATATGACTTTTTTGTTATTGCTACATTAAAAATTTGCTCTGGGGCAGGGGTTTTCAACCTGGGGGTACATGTACCCCCTAGGGGAACACTTGCCTATCTGAAGGCGAACATTCAAGGTTAGCAATAGAAGGGAAAAATATATTTATACATTACTTATTTCCAAATATTTAAACATATATCAGTGTATGCTCTTTAAAAAAATCATCATATGCTTATTGCTAAATTTATCTACAATTAATCATTATAAAATATTTGGGAAAAAGTCGAACCATGCCATGGAAAGAAATTTTAGAGGTACATGCTCATCTGTGGAAATGCTGAAGGGTCAGATGTTCAGAGAAAGGTTGGGGGCCCCTGGTCTACGACTATTAGTGCTAACCAACTACGGCAGGACTCTGCCAAGCGCGAAATGCGGGACTTTGCTGCATGGTTCGTGGATGTGATCTTCCACAAGCACATGCACTTGTGTCTTAGCAATTTCACGGAGAGCTTTCAGTGCGCTTCCTGACTTTCCAGCAATACCCAAAAGCACGAGAGACTGTGGCAACAATACCACCAACAAGCATTAGCAACAGACCCTAATCGCCAACCTGTATGACAAGCAACTGCTTTCAAAGCTTTCTCAACTCTACGCTGCTTGCGCTTGTGTAACGGTTTCTCAGAAAGTAAATGTATTCCATTACATTTGCACGCTACAGTTGTATGCATGCCCACATTTTATTGGAGTAATTAAACAATTATGAACGAAAGGGAAAAGTCAGTTTCAGAGAATTGGTGTAAGTTAATTGTTAAATATGCTTTTTCGTGCAAATATAGAGAATTTCGCACTATCCAGAACAAATCGCAAATTTGTAAGTTTAGCCGGTGCTCAACTGGCAAACTCCTAACTTTGGAGCAAGTATCTCACTAATATAAAAATAATTATACTTATAAAGCCTGATCACTAGGGCAAGTTTGGTAAAAAAGTGAAAAAGTTGCATTTATTTTCAACGAAAGTTGCATTTATGCCCAGGAAGTTGCATTTATGCGCACATTTGACTGCGAAAGACTTGACACAACCTATTTTCGTTTGCATGGACTTGGCCAAAAGCCAAGATTTTCCGCTCTTCCACCTCTAATTGAGTTCGGGCACTGTC
>Ga0210059_1016126_pt1 | contig 10812 bp, 8 predicted proteins | sample Ectturendosymbi2_FD_188042 | JGI IMG/M metagenome (GOLD analysis project Ga0210059, IMG submission 188042) | Ecteinascidia turbinata endosymbiont from Florida, USA - Sample 2 (SPAdes) (version 2) | ecosystem: Host-associated > Tunicates > Ascidians > Unclassified | place: Key West, Florida... | reverse complement strand
GCACGTTTGTGGCACAAACAGTCACAATTGGTGAGCAAAAGGTCTGCCCGGAGTCGGAGTCGTTAAAATTTTCTACGACTCCGACTCCTCAGGTTGAATTTCCTTCCGACTCCACAGCCCTGCTAAGCTCAAAAACATTCAAACAGTGCTTTCACCAATAACAAAAGACACTTTCTTTAGCTTCCCGCCTGTTCTTGTGTTTCAGTTCCCAACAGAAATACGTCAGAGTTTGAACGTCAACAACTCCTTTCGCATTCTCTGACATGCATTCCAGCTGTGTCTCTTTCAACGGCCTTGGACAAGTGGTGGGAAGAGAGTCACAAAATGTCTTAAAACCATGTGCATTGTTTTCGTTGAGCTGAAATGCATTGCAATCAACGCTTCTGACCTGATAGAAGTCATTAACCCGTAAATCCGTCTTGTATCAATAAACAGGCATGTGGTTCGTATTGTTCGCGTTGCTGGAAAGTTTTCGGATTCGTAGCTCTTGCACAGGAAAGTTAGTCTTGACAAACTTTACTAAAAAACTTTGTTGTGGTCAAGTGCCAATGCTGTCGCATAACCTGCCAGCATAGTGCGTTGGCGTAGTCACAAAGATGTTCCAATCGTTTGACCGGTCTGAAAGACTCCTTCAGAAAACCGAAGTCTGGTTGTTGGTATCAATTGCTTGTGGTGACGTTCAATGCCAGGCTGTTCCTCTGAACTGCATCGCTTGGAAAGCGATTTGTTTGTCGCCAAGTTATTTGTTAATGAATTGTTTCTGAGTAAAACCAGATCTGCGAGTGTGAAAATGCGAAGCTTTTTAATTAGTACTGCCAATTAGCAAAACTTCCTAACACCGAGTAGCGGAAGTCAACAGTTCGTTACGCTTATAGTCGATGATAAATGCTTCAAAATCACTTGGCAAAGTTGTCTTGTGGTATCCCGAGTTTCCTATGGTATGCGAAACGCAAGCACAGCGCGGTGGCAACTTCCCACTTCCAGTTCTGTTCGCTTAAAAGTGAGTCCACGAAGTAAAAAATCGAAATCAACGTTCACTTACCAAATGCCGGTAAGCAGAACGGGCAGTGAATTCAGTTCCAAAAATTGCGAACGATTTAATCTCACAAAACAAAACGGAATGAGACAGACCTTTGACGCAGTTACGAGTTCTTGCACTCGAAAGAGTCGACACAGGCCACATTACTGTGGAAAAAATCAAATTTGATATTGTTTCCAGTTGCATTTCAACGAACATTCGCAAAAGTTTGTGTTTGAAAACTGTGTTAAAGTTTCTTTTTTCGTACATAAGAAAAAACGTTCTGTTCGATTTGGGTGCGCAACACCGAGAACCAAGAGAAGAAATTTGAGATGAAGACCGTGACTTGATAAGTCTCGAAAGCAAGTGGAGTCTAGTCCCGAGAATTTCGTTCCTGCTGCAAAATACATTACTTTCACACGCCATTGTGATGGTCTCAAACTCGCATATTGGGAGCCCCTGCTTAGAATGTTTTGCACGTCAAGTGCAGGTGGTTACACCCACTAGTGAGTTACATGTGCATGTATAGGCTACACTTAAAACGTAGGGAGCATAAACATAACTCTAAACAAAAATTTTGAAACACTTAGGTCAAAAATATGCGCCTAAATAGTTAAAAATGTTACCCTGCTTTCGTCAACTCTTCGAGACAACTACCGATTGTCACAACTTTTAAGTCGTAACGGAAGTGTGAGTGGTCCTTGTAAGCTGGCGACCGGAGGTATAAAACTGCTTTTGCAGCTAACCTTACTTCCCATCTGTTTTTTCCGGTCACAGACCGAAAGGATTTTGAAATAACCGAAAGAAATTAGGTCAATTCGGTCAGAATGTCTGAAAATATAGGCTAATGAACACTGCTATGGCGAGTTTTAATACAACTGTAAGACAAATGACCGAAATGTTTCAGTGACCAAAATGTCTCAGCGAAAAAAAACAGCTTCCCATATAATGAAGCTAGCAACACGAACAAGCATTGTTGCAATTACAAGTTCCATCACAGCTGCTTATTTGTCAATATCATCATATGTATGAAGTACATTTCTTTGACGTGCTTGGCCTAATATAATTTGCCCGCTAATGTGTAAGTTGCTGTTGCAAACTCTACCATAAGTTTTTCCATTAACACTGACCCACTCCAATAGAAATCTTTTAGGGTGCAGCTCAAGTCGAAGATTTTCAAACTGATGCGTATTTTAATTAGTTTGGGAATATATTTTAGGGGAATCATTAGTTGTTTTGCAATAACAGCCGTACTGAATAACACTGACACCAGGCGCGTAGCCAGGGCGGGCAATGGGAGCAATTGCCCCCCAATTCCGAAAGTTGAACCAAAATTTTTCAGGTCAATCAAGCGTTTGATGTGTAAGCCAAATGAATACTTCAGTGCAAATCAACTAAACTGCTCGAGGAACCTTACTTCAGGTTTTGGTCGAACCTGATCAAAGCAATATGGTTTACCAGTTGCCCTTGATTAATGAAACGTTGTGTGCAGTATAGTGTAAATGCTGGAGGATTCATACCATGGCTGACCTTTGCCTGAGGTTTAAGTTCCGGGTGGACGTTAGTGATAATGAAATACAAACTTGTATCCAAGCACTTGTAATCACTAACCGGAAGTAAAAACATAAAATAACGCTTTTCGTTTTTTTCAAGTAGGCCTAATCAAAGTCCGACCTGCACATAGTCTGAAAGTGTTTCAGCTTTCATTTGATGTTTGCCACAGTATCCTACAGTAAATTTGAAATCATTCAGCTGGAACAGGAAGAGTCAGCAGCAAAACCTAATGTAAGTAGGAAGACGCTTTTTTACAAGTGCTGAGGGCATTGACACTGCCATTACTTACAAATTACTTGCAATGTGTTTTCTCAATAAAGCGCATGTGGCTAAAATAAAACTTAAATATTTTCCCCCTTCGATTGGATTTTATTATTTAAACACTAACGGATTTAAAAAAGACATCAACCGGTTACATTAGAATGGCTATAGATCAGCGGTTCCCAAACTTTTTTGAGTGCGACCTAAATCTGAGCTTGGTGAACACCCCGCGACTAAGTTCTATCAGTAACCTACTCTTTTCTCAAATGCCTACGGTAAAGACAGACACGGACAAGCAGGGGCAACGTTGAAAATATGCAACTCAGGGGTGGACCGCCTGCTCGCAACCCGTGTTTACTTTTCGCCTCCCTTGTTTGATTTCGACCTCTACGTTGGTAACCACTTGGCTAGATCAACTAACAAACCGTTGTGTTAACTGTGGCGGTACGTATTTCTTAATTTAAGTGCAGAGCCCTGGTGATAATCGTTTGTGGATTCCATTTCGCAAATAACCAACCTTCCTCACAGTTTGTGCAGAGTTTGCAGACTGAGTGGGTCAAATATATGCAAATTTGTCTGGAGAACATGTGTAACTTTCCCCAATTTACGACATTGCCCTTATCATGTTTGTGAATTATATTATTGTTAAATGTTAATAGCTAAGAAATGCCTAATCGCATTTCGGAAGCAAGCACAGTGCAAGTAGCGTGCAACAATGCTCCCCCAGTCGCGTTTCATAGAGTCTACTGACATAAAATCCCAACATTTTTCCAACGCGTCGAGGGTCTCTAGCTTTTACCTCATTAGCTGCATACGTCAACCAGTGGACATGCTTATGGGGTCATTGCAGGGATACAAATTGCCCCTACCCTTGGCAAGCGGAATGTGAAAACCAGGCCTCAACTTTGCTTATATTTCGATAATTATTATTCTTCAGGTTTTCAGTAGGTTGTTGTTGTTATTTGCATTTAGTGGAGTGTTTTCCAGTGATTTCGGGTTTTTGTACAACATACCCATATTCAAATCCATTATCCTTTCTCAATTTTTTTTAAAGTTTTCGCTAATTGGCTTCCTTCAGTTAAGTTTCCCCTAGTTCAAACCTCTGGTTATGCCACTGACGTCAAGCAGTCGCTGAAGAATAGGACAAAATTCACGTCTTATATGCATGCAAGTTTTGTAGACCTATACTTCAGGAGTCAGTCTCTTAGCGCGAAGTCGCTACTCGGCTTCGCTTGGAAGTGTGGTTGTGTACACCAGAAGCATGTGCATATAAAAAACGCGATCATAATGGCGGCAGCGATGACTTTTTGCTCAACTGCAACATTGCCTGGAAAAAGCATACTGCAGATCTTGCACTTGTGGCATCGAGATTTTCACATGCGCTTGAGGAGGAAAATTTTACGAGCAAATGGAGGTTTGAGCCAGAGTAGACGCCAGGAACTTCATAAAAACAAGCTTTTAAAACTTGTCAACCTAATGAAAATATACTTTCTATTTGCCGGCATAAATATGAAGCATATGCAGAAACAAGCGCCAGAAAAATGCATGTTTTAAGGATGATGCTTTAAAAACAAGGGGCATCGAATATTTAAATATTGAGATTTGGTTGTTGTTGCCCCCCGCAATCAAAATTTGTGGCTACGCGCCTGACTGACACTCCTACGAAAGCTAAAACCTGAAAAATAAAACGAATTGGATGCTTTCTAAGGTACTAGCTCTGCCGTCCGACTGTCAGTGAAAGAAACTTTTCCGATAAGTGTAGATATTGCTCTTCCGATAGAATGCACATTACCGTTGACATCTCGTTATCAAGCCTATAGCCACGTTTTTAAGGTTTGGGGGGAAATAAACATGTTTAAAACAAATTTTCTGAGCACAACAAAATTTGGGAGCCACTACCGTGGAATGCCTCTGCGGCTACCGCCCTGCTTACTATACTGCCTTGGCAAAGACCAAAGGTCGATCTGTTAAAAAGTAAAATTGCAGAGCATTTGGAACAAAAACACAATCAGATCACAAACTTCAGCTGAATTATATACCAAAAACTTGGATTGGTTATCAGCGCGTCCTTCTGCAGGTACGTCATAGGCTTTAAGGATGCAACGCTCGGAACTGTAGTGTTGTTGGTTTTATTGCACAGTCAAGCAAATAATATACGCAACTGAGTCCCGCTCCGGTGAAAAACCGGGTTCTTCACACAACACATGACGCAGGTAAACACGAAACAAGCGCACCACAACGACGATTGCGCATACTTAGCACGAAATCACAATAACACAATTTAAGGATTCAAAGGATGTTCCAAAACAACAAAGTGCTTTAAAAATATAAAACGCAGACACAACGGGATACACCAAAAACAAAAATGTCGAACAACCTGGTTATACAAATTACGGTCTAAGTAACTTCGAAACGTATTGTAGACAGACACAGGAGCTATACAGACACGGCTTATTTCAAAGATGGAAAAATGGACAGTTATTTTGAAGCGGTAAAACTTGAAAATCAGTTGTCTACGCACGAACAGAACCAAACGGATGTTTTAACGGTCAACATCATAATTTCTTAAATACAATCCGTTTTTGAAAAAGATCTATTATCGGGACCACCTAATCGCAAAGTGACACAGATGACGTTATTTTTATGTGCAGCTTCAGAACATTCATTCAAAAACGCGTTTACAAAGCAGACACTAATATGCTTCATTGAATATTCGCCAGTTTAAAACCTCTTTTTGCGTTAAACAATCCATTTCACCGGAGAATCTAAAGTTGTGGCCAGGTTGTTCATGAGCGCAAAACAAAAATGTGTACGCACAAAATATCAGAACAAACAAAAGATCATGAGCACAAAGTAACACTAGACGTTGCAATGAAATGAGATTAAGATGTGAAGCACGTTTGAACGAGAATTTCATAATACTGTAATGAACTGCAACTGGTGATAAGCTGCTATTCAAGAGTTGGCAAGTTTGGGAAACTAGGCTGTTCCTTAGCTGTCATTTGTCCTCGGTCCATTCTGGCCAAGAGTGGTAACGCTTGACTGGGCTTCAGCAATTGATCAAATCGTCTGGAAAAAGACCTGACTGAAGCCATGAAAGCCAACTGCAGAACCGATGGCCAGTTGCGGAACATTTCTCACTTTGGTAGCTCCCACAAGTGAACCTGGACCAAGCGCATTGGCCACAATTTTTGGGGCTCTCTGTGGGGGTGCGAAGTACGATCTAGTGATGACTGGACAACTCAGCAATCCGAACACTTGCCCGGTCTTGGGGCGATTTTTCTCTCATAAAGGTCATGTCACACAATCAAAATAACACTAACGCACAATGATTTTTATGAATTTAATCACACTTTTTGATTACTGACTGATTGCATTTCCGGCCAAATTCCTAGGCTTTTCAAAAAGTAGCAAGGGTAATTTGAATCAAAAAGTGTTTTTTGCATTTTTTGCTTTCAGCTTTCAGCAACACGTCGGAGTTGAATTCTGCTTCAGTAAAACATTTTTTCAATTAAAACCGTTCATCCTTACCGGTGCTGAAATCACTATTGCCTTTGCCATGTAAAACGCCCAACAGAAAATATTTTTGAAAGCACCGCTTGCTATGATTGGGTTTTATATTTTCTCAGGTTCTGCTTCTTCCAACAAAACTGGTTGTTCATCTGTAGGTCCCTTCTTTTCACTAATGCTCGAAATTTCTGTCGTTTTCTTATTCCTGTCAGCGCAAACGTTGGCCAGCAGGAAAAACAAACCGGCGACGAAGCCAACACCGCCGCTCGCGAAAAAAGGAATTGAGTAGTTTTTGGTCTGTTCCACATAACATCCTATCAAGGACGGCACAGCTAGAGTAAAAGCACCCATAGAAAGGGACCGCAGTCCTAGAGACGTTGCCAACTTTTCAGGCCCGTACAATTCGGCTAGCACGGTTAGAGGCAGGGCACCACTAAGCCCTATGCATGCAGCGTATACAACCATGCACGCCACAATGCCACCATAGTCGTAGGCAAACGGAAGGCAGAAAGCGGTCAGAGCCTGCGCTGCAACGCTGCCGCTTAATATCAACATGCGTTTGACAGTGCAGCAACCGATCTTGTTGAGGCTGAGCAAATAGCCTGTGAAGGGTTTCAAGATCGTGTCAACGGCGCCCATAATGCCGGGGAGACCGGCGGCAAGTAAATCGCTGACGCCACGTGATTGCGCGAAACGCACCAAGAACACACTGACAACAGTCAAAGCGGAATAGTAAAAACCGCATCCGACGCAGAACATCAAAAAACTAGTGGATTTCAACAGACTGAGGTCAAACAGCTTTCTCTTTTTCCCAAACATCTCAGCGTCACACCTGCTTGCCATATTAAACGTCAGCACCGAAGATACCAGGGATTGCAACAGAACTCCGCTGACAAGCAACACAGAACCCCTCCAACCGTACCAGTCAATCCACAGCTGAGCCACGATGCTGAGAGGAATGCTGGCCACGGCGCTTCCAGCGATTACAATGTTGTTCACCAAGGGACGCTTCTTGGCAAAGACTTGGCCTACCACTGCGTACACTGGGGCTATAGCGCAGCAACTTCCCAACCCTGAAAAAGAAACGGTTTGACTTTTTACCATTCATAGGATCGGTCGAAAAAATATCAGCAATTGTTCGTAACAAAATTGTGCTGAGCTAGGTTTTGCGTGTTTGGAAGACAAGAGCGTTGGTGCTGACCTTATAAACAGATATCAGTTACACACAAATTTTTTGACAACGGCATTCTGACTGATGACCGACTTGCATAATGATTAATGGATTGGTTCTGCATTGCACATCATTCATTTCACGCCGTATACCGTTATATATACAAAATGTCAAGATCTAAGGTGCAAGCCAAACATGAACAGAAGTAAAAAAACTATGCAGTGAAAAGGGTCATAAAAAGAAAGCTTTGGTCAAAACCATTGAACTTCCACAAATGTTTGCCCTAATCTAGTAGGACTTATGTGCTTTTGAGGCAAAACTCGCCATTTTTACAGATATATAACTCGCGGCGAAGCAGGTTTTTGTCAGAGCTGATGTTTAAGTAGATTCATCTATGCAAACTTTATCAGTTTCAAAAATTTATTCCATCTGACTGTGAAAAAATTGGTCACAAATATGACATTGAACGAGGCGCAGGTTTGCCATTTATGTCAACTAGGCTTAAGCCTAGTACCCCGATTTTTAGAGCCCCAAACAACCAAGCTTTGACGTACCATTTTTTTGCAGTTGTCTTTTAAGTAAGACTATTTGTGAACTTGACCCATGCAAATATTTTCTCCATGGCGCATAACAAACGAACTTAGCAAAAGAAGCTGTGCTTTGAAAGGTAATGTACACCAAAACGTATTAGAAATGCGTCGTGTGATTCACCACAAACATTCTATTTATTATGGCATATAACTTGGTATTTTATGTACGCAACACGTGGTTTATCGCCATCACTTCCGGAATTCTACAGTTTGGATATGTCAGGTTTTTTGGTCAGTTACAGGGCAAAGAAAAAATTTTGGTTGGTTTTGAACACCGAACCGTGGTATGGTATGAGAGTGGTTCTCGTCAGCGATGCTGCCAAAGCAGGTGCGCTAAACTTGGTTCGTAGGACAACAAAACATATTAACCTTTGTGGTCCTTTATTCCCTGCATCGCCGACAACAAGTCCGTTTCATTGTTTTTGCGGTTGGTTACAGCGCTGTCCTTGACCATCCATAACTTTTAAAGTCAAACGATTTTGCCCCCCTAAAATTTTGGGCTGTCTACGCCACTGTGCAAGTGTCGTTATAAACCAAGGGTTCCCAACCTTTCTCTTACCATGTACTCCCACAGCAGTTCGATACATGATCATGTACCACTAAAATTTCTTTTATAACAAAATATTTTGTCATGACTAATCATAGATATATTTAACAATACACAGTATAATGATTTTTGAAAATCATATTCACTGATGCATGTGAATAAATAATGTATAAATATATTTTCCGTCTTTTGCTAACCTTAAATGTACCCCTTAAGATAGGCAAATGTGTCGCTAGGGGTACATGTACCCCAGGTTGGAAACCCCTGTTATAAACGACCAAAATATTCTGCAGGGTCCGACAAAAAGCGTCGCTAATATAGGCGAAGTGACGATACAGCTGAAGTCGTTGTAGCCAAACTCGAATGCATGTAAAAGATAGGAATTCTGTCTGGACCGACAAAAAAGCGTCGTTATAGGCGAATTGCCGTTATAGCCGAAGTCGTTACAGGCGAATTATACTGCATTGTGTGCATGATTAAAGTGAAGCGGCACTTGATAGACAAAATATTGCCCAAAGGGTACGTCACTAAAGACGTTTGAGAACTGCTGCCCTAGGCCACTTAGCTGTTTGAAAAAAAATAAGTGCAAGCAATAAATATGCATACCTAAGGTTCTCAACGAAAGCATTCAAGACTAAAAACACGCGACATGTTTCAAGGAGAGACTTACAAGATGAAAACAGTCAAAACGAGAACGTATAGCTTGTGTTTCTATCAAAGCTGCAATCACATGATGTACGCACCCATAAAAACACTCAAAGTGGCGTAAACAACCTCCACTGAAGACGATAGGGCTGACAAGCTGGTACCAGCTGCAGCAAGCAAGACACCCAAGAAGGATGTCCAACGGTATCCCAAGGAATTGCAGAGAAGTGTTGCAATTGGTCCTTCACAAAAAGTGAACAGGTTTTTACATGGCTATCTAACGTGCATCCACTAAAGCCAATGAATAAGAAACTAGCAGTTTTGGCCAAGGGCCAGAGTATGCAGAGAGTGGCCGGCACTCATGGAAAATCGGAGAGTAACCACAATGGTCATGTATTATTATCGTTCACACTTATATTATATTTATAATAAAAATAAATATATAAGGCTAAAATATGGGAACTTACCACTAAAGAAGTATATTGAAAAGAGTAGTGCAAGTACAACTGATGCTTCGTTGGCACTAGCATCAAGATGAAGTTGAAACTGCATGAAGTATATTCCCATGACCTTAAGTGGTCCCGCGGTTAGGAGATTAGTGCAAAAAGCCCACCACACAACTGAAACTTTGTACCAATCCATTGAAGGTGCATTGACACATGCACTGGGACAGAAAATATGCAATGATTATGACATCCTCGAACATACATAAAATACAAAGTTTTCTGTATACATAAAGAAAACAATTATGTAATCTCTTGTTTTTAACTTATGTTTGTGCAACCATTGCTAACAAAAAGCACCTACTGTAAAAGCAAACAATAAGCAAAGATATGCTGTACCACATGTAACTATTCAGTTATATTTTCAGCAAATATTTTATGGAAATTTGTTTCCGCAGCATGTAGTTATCTTCAATTCAGTTCCGATGCATATATCTAGCTACTTTCTTGTAAGGTGATGTCAACTTTCCAGCAAAATCAGGTTTATTCAAGGCAACGCACTATACTCTGTTTTTATAACAAACAAAAACAATGTAACTGATCAATATTGACTGTATGGATAATTTCACACCGATTTATGCTGATTCCACGCACTTCCAGCTACGAATAAGACGATGCCCCAAATCTATTGGATTTTGTTAAGGAAGCTACCCTTATATTAGAGGCGAACGACGACATTGAAGATCAAGAAAATTACTTTTTCGAAAAAATTTTAATATATTTTTGGCCGTAAATCATTGCTACTGGAAATCCTGCTCACATTGCCTTTATATTATTATTCTATACTTTTCCTTTTTGCTACAACTAGGCTTACCGAATCGCTGCCCGCTATATGAAACTAAAAAGCATATTAATGCGAAACAATTTGACATTGCAATTAATTTAAAAAATGTACATGAGAAAACTGCTGCACGAGCGAATATCACGTAGACCAAAAGGGTCGACGAGTAATTGTCAGTTTTAGTCTTTACTAATTTTATTTATACAGTATTTGCTCATTGTACACTCGAGTG
>Ga0210059_1016125_pt1 | contig 10812 bp, 5 predicted proteins | sample Ectturendosymbi2_FD_188042 | JGI IMG/M metagenome (GOLD analysis project Ga0210059, IMG submission 188042) | Ecteinascidia turbinata endosymbiont from Florida, USA - Sample 2 (SPAdes) (version 2) | ecosystem: Host-associated > Tunicates > Ascidians > Unclassified | place: Key West, Florida... | reverse complement strand
GCCGCTTGAGGAGCCATGCGCACTGTGGTGTACAAAGCTTCACAAGTTGTGCAGAAGCATTTCATGATAGTGAAGAAACTCCAAGGCGCCGGTCTGCTGCATGTGATGTAGAACAACCTTCTCGGCACATTTTCCCTGCAAAAGAAGGAGACCGCGGCAGCAAAAAAAGAGAAAACGGCAGCAAATCAACGGAAAACGAAACAGTAATAAACAGTCAATTCATACACGCAAAAACACACTAGAATCTAATACTAATGTTGCACTCACAGTATATACCTGTTTAGCTAATATCAATGGTACATTACAAACGGCAGAGATCGGAAAATCCCAGGTGTACAGCCCTAACCTTAGCGTAGTTTCATAATATCGCATAGGATAATCAATCACCATATTCATTAACTAGTTTGTCTTTTAACTGCCTTTTGAATGCAGGTGGTGAATTATCATATAAAGAAGGATCAATGGAGTCCCAGATTTTTGGGCTAAGGTGTTTCAGAGATCTTTTGCCTTTGACTGTCGAAGCCAGTTGCCAAATGTATCCACCTCGTGTGGCAGCACGGGTTGCATGGGAGCTGAAACGAGTTTAGCCATGCAGGTGTACGAGAAAGCAAGCAGAGTAATGTCAGCGGGTGATCATGTGCAACATGAGTGCAAGCGCTAAGTGCTTCCCGAACTTTTTAACTTTTTCTGATCGCGAACCATTTGTGGGACCCGTACTGTCACCACGTACCACCTTGCTCCAGGAAAACTCAATCTTCCAAATTATTCGCTCAAAAGTTTGGAAAACCAGCATGGACAGGAATGCGACGTGACGAAAATTGCTGTGAGAAATTATAAGGACAATTTGTGAAAACCAACAAGAGAAGCACACAAAAATGCAGAAATTTATTAACAGAACCCGATAAGTAAAAACCATAGCTGTGAATGTATGTTTTTGTGAAGAAATACAAAAAGTAGGTCTATTCGCGTACCACCTTGAAGGCTTTCGCGTACCACAGTTTGTACACCGCCGTGATAAGGAGATAAACTGATTCGGCGCATGACTCACGTTCAGCTTGTGGTGTTGATGCGTTGATGAGGATTATGTCAACTGCTACTTGACAGCACAGTAATTACGTTTGGGGAGGGATTCGACTTGATTTTGTACTGACGAGTTTGTGAAGTTCGATTAGTCCACAGAAACCACCTGCACGTAGTTCTTCGTAAACAAACAATCTTGGAAAAGTCACACTTCAATAAAAAATTTTCTGATAAGGGAAATTTAAAGTCGCGGTAATCTTAAACGCCTTTTGAAAAAATCTTTTGAAAACGTTAGCTAGGCGATTTTCCTTTTCTTGCCTGTATCAAGCTGCAGTATACTAAAGTTTCAGATAGCAGATGTTTCCTCAATGGTACTTTACTTTAAAGCTATTTCAGGCTGACCGTGTAGCAGGAAGTAGCTTAATCTTCTTACCATATTCAACAAGCTTGCTCAATTTTCCCAATAACAGTAATTGAATGTGTTATCACTTAAATTATTGTTTCTTGTTCACAAATATATTTTACTTATTTTCATTTTTGTTTTTGCGCAATATCTTATGCTGGGCATTCAAAAAATAGTCTTTAGAATTGGGTCGCTAGTTGAAAAAGATCGAGTGGCACTGGGGGTAAAGTGTCAGGGCCGCATTAAAAAAATACTTCACATGAACGCCGAAAATTTATGGTCGTTTGTCAGGAAGCAGAATTTTCGAAGCAAAACATTCTGGCGAAGCACATTTCGAAATGAAGACTTACTGCATCATGAATTCAAGCATTGCTGTCTTAATTATTGACAGCATTACGTTGGCCTAACGACCGATCATCGATAATTATGATGAAGGTACACGTTAAAAACACGCTGAGTTCAACCCTCTTCAGAAGTGATTGCCCATGGCTGCAACGATAATTTATGTTTGCGTAATTAACCTAAACCTTTAGGCGCACACGGATTGCATAGAAAGAAATAATTGAACAGGATCGTGAGCAGAAGGTCTTTGAAAAGGACCGACGATCATCGATGTCCCAACGATCAAGGCTTGCTGGCGACCTTTTGAGAATGTTTGACGTTTACCCGGTGTGGTAGGAGGTAACAGCAGAAGTCTAGACAGAAGTCTAAACTTGTGTTAAGCAATTGGAAGGGTAGTGACGCAAATATTAAGAAAAAATATCTAGGCGTAGAAGAGAAGCTTCAAAGTTTTCATTATTTATTGACAAATTGGGTCGATACAATCCGACTGCAAAATGCAAGTGTTGGAATTCTTTACTTCTTTGGTCCTACTCAGCCTTGTCGACTGTAACTCAGGTACATTCAAGCACAGCCACAATACGACACAAATGCATCAAATACCTGCTAGATTGGCAGCAAAGGGAGTATTTCTCGAGATTTCGTCGATGGCAGAAATCTCAATGCAATTCATTTTGTTACTATTTCAGGCAACCCGTTTCTCAACAGATGTCTAAAGGAACGTCCCTGTGCGTGCAATAATAATGCTGTATGTTCAAACTCGTTGACGGTTCACAACTGCATCTGTAAACCCGGATGCGCTGCGAAAACGCCTCCTGTGCAAACCAAAGCTCGTTACGTCTCTCTTGTGCTGGCTCATGGTATCAAGCAGCCTAACAAGTTGTAGGTAGGCTGACCCAAGAGCAACTCGAAGTGTTCCTTTTTCTCGTCCCAATACAGCAATGGTCAGCCTTGGCAGACTTTCTCAACCAAATCCGTGTCACGGTCGTGCGTCTTATTCTGTTGATGATGACTGAAAGCCAATCACGATTTTGCTATTTGACCTAAAAAAGTGTTTGTCACAATTTTTCATTCTTTCATCATTTCGGTGATTTTACATCAGTGCTGCTTACGTAAAAATTTACATCAAGCCCTCTAATCAAAAGTGTTGCATTTCGAGATTTATATTTTGCGCGAACAATCACGATTGTTTCAGTGATTGATTTTTGCCTCATGCACACAAGCACTGGTTTCGCCACTTTTATTCACACCACGATTTCTACACCTCTGATTCACAAACTGAAAGTTTTTGACTTTTCATGTTACGTGTTTTAATGACAAACACTCAACGATAATGGCGTCTTCTCGACTGAGCTTAAGTATCATTTAGAAACAGCCTGAGAAAGTGATTCATAACTGGCTTCATGTGAACTGGGTAGGGAAACGATATTGATCGTGCGGGTTCTTCCTGGCGCTCTGTTACGTTTTGTATCGTCGGTATCAACTACTGCCTTTTATTGATCTGTTTGTTCGGATGTTTCTACTGTTACCAGGATGTGATCTCAAACAGTCAGCTTTTTTCAAGAAACACTTGGTCAGTAGCAGGCCCGTAGCCACGGGGGGGGGGCATTCGGGGGCAGCGCCCCGCCAAATTTATTTTGTGCCCCCTCCAAATTTTCTTGTTCTCAGAAAATTTGTTTTAAAAATATGATAAGAGCAAAAATCGTGCCCCCCTAAAATTGTATTTTGCCCCTCCAAACTTCAAAACCTGGCTACGGGCCTGGTCAGTAGTATATAACCACAGCCTCAACATCCGTGAGTGTACAGTATATTTTTGATAGTCACAATGTCGCCGTTGCATGCGCCACAACGTATCGGGTCTTACAGGTATTTCGTCCTAAAATGTAGGAGAGCATCTCTTCACATACCGGTATCTGGACTTGCTGCGATATCTCAAAAGTGCATTGGTTAAATGAGGCATGATTTGCCTGTCGCTCCAAAGAGGTGGGGAACCCATTTACTGTCACGGGGCACTTGACACTGGTAAGAAAAAAACAAAAGAGAGAAGAGAGAGAGAATATCAAGGGTGGGCCGTAAGATGTTTCTAATTTTTAATGAGGAAACATACAACAAAAGGGAGCATAAGGGGAGATAATTATGATAAAGATCGAGACAAACTTGCCTTCACTTATCTAAGTGTCTACTTGGAGTTTCGTTTTGACGCGATGTTATATTCTAATTTGAGTTAATTCTGCTGGGGCCAGATTAAACGATCACGCCGGCTGCATTTTGCCTGTGAGCTACAGGTTCCCCATCGTGGTCTACATAAACTCATGTCAGCTGCAAACAGACCCCTCTTTTGAATTTTTATAAACACCAATCCCATATTGTCCTGTTTTCTCACGGTGCCTGACCCTTAATTCGTTTGAACAAGAGACACAGACAAAGTTTTGATTTAAAAGTACTGTGTTTCTAACAGTATCTACGTTCTACATACAGAATATTTTGCGGTTGTGATTTCCTTTGGGGTAAAACTGTAACTTAGAACATCTAATCACATAAAGCTTGTAAAAACAAGTTATTCTCATGAAACGTTATATGATAGTGATTTCATCGATGGACTGAAACACGTGGTAAGAAAATCGATTCCATGGCACTGAGCTTCAGTTCACGACACAGCTTCAGTTCACGATACAGAGAACATGACGCACTTCCGACTTTTCCACCAAAGAAGTGAAACAGGTCACAGAATTATATCGGCCCAGCGCTCCACATTACTCGTATACACAATGTTTCCGTAAGAAGCTATGATCACTGCAATAGTTTCCACGTGGAACTTGGCTTTTGTACAACTTTTCATTTGGATTTTCATTTGTCTAAATACAGTGTTAGAGATCAAGAAAGATATATGAGACCGGAACAGGACTTTTCGTTCTGGCCGTTTCGGTCTGAGCCGTTTTGGTCTGGGCCGTTTTGGTCTGGGCCGTTTCGGTCTGGGGACATTCCGGTCACGACATTTCTGTACATAAACAACTGATTGCATTTGTTTATTTAACTCATCAGGCAGGCGAAATGTCACGCTAGCTGGTGTCATACCAACTCCCTTTTGAGGAGACATTATTGCGATTAAATCTGAATTGTAAATATGAGCTTGAAGTATTTGTATTTAAATGAAAATGTTGACAATGATTTAATTTGCTTGCTGATGATAACCAACATCATATGTTCATGTTGATTAACTGTTGGATCTTGGATCATGTTTGTACTTTTTTTAAATAAAACCTTTCGTTGATTTAAGTGCGTTTGCATTAAAAGTGAACATATAGGATTTCTGCAAGATTTCCTAGCCTGACCGAAATGTCTCGAGACCGGAACGACCAAGACCGAAAAGTCCCGTGACCGAAACGGCTCAGACCGAATGGGCCAGACCGAATCGGCCAGACCGAAAAGTCGTGCGCCCATATGAGACAATCTGTGGCGAAAGCAACAGTTCATGGAGAGCGCGAAACAATTCTTTACATCGTGAATTTAAGGTTTTCAACGTATTCTCTGGTTATGCAGAGTTTTCAACGTATTCTCTGGTATGATGTATCATATTGACGACATTTAGTTTTCCCTTTACGTTGACTGCTTTACCTACCTCTGGGTAAGCTGATTTGGTGGTGCGACACAATTTTCAAACACGAAGTGACTGTTAATAACGCCACTTGAGTTGATACATTGCTATACAGTCATCATTGCAGTGCAAAAAATACCTTTTATGTTGGCCATACTTCGGCTTACAACGCTGTATCAGCTGGTTCTTCGTCTGCCCTGGGGCAAGTTTAGTGGCAATTAATTTTAATTTGAGTAATCAATGCGAAGAGCGTGTAGGTGGATGTTGTGGCACAAACAAACATTTATTTATGTTCTTGAAAACCGCATGGTGCAATTTTTAGGTATGGCATAAATAGCGTGTGGACTACAGTAAAGCAGTATTTTTCCACAGTGAGTTGAAAATAAGCCCCTCCGTCATGACTGATCGACTGAAAGGTTGTACAGCGCAATCTATAAGCAGTAAATTTCTACTGGAGATAGAATCTACATTCTGGTTCAACCAATTTCTTTTTCAAATACTGCTTGCGCGTGAGCTAAAGAAACAAACCGACACGAAAAGCAAAAACATAGAAAATAAGCTGGGGGACATTTTGCGAGTTGTTCGTTGTCTTCCCTTGATGATTCATGATCAAGATACCTGACACGATAAACAAGTCCGTGGCAGGCAAACACAACTATTTATTGTTATGTTTACTTCAAACCAAGACTAAGTTTGTGTGTGTTTCTAAGTGAAAGCAATAAGCCTTTCCTTTTATTATTTATTCTGATAGAGCAATTGCTCAATGCGAAGTATAATTTCAAATCGTAATGGCCGATAAATCCTGAATGGAATGAACAACAGTTTATGAGTTAGCACAGTAGAAAATTGTTATTGGACAACAAGGATGATTGCTTTCTCTGAAATTTTCAAGGTTTCTGAAAGAAATACCTAATTACAAAAACAGCAAATCTACTTCCCCCAAACATAAACAAAATTAAGTGAAAATTTGTGAAATCAGTGATCGCTTTTAAGAAGCTTTTTTGTCCTGAGTCCTTATAAATACATCAATGTATTTGCAAAGCAATGTATCTGGAGTCTGTGCCGTTGACGAGCGTTTTGTTACTGAATCAGAAAAAGTATGAAGATAAGACGATTTATCATCCTTTCGTTGGTTGTGTTCTGCGCTGTGCAAAGCTCCTGTGCTCACGACCAAGCTCACGACGATGATTTGCAAAAAATTAGTTATTATGGTGGAAAACAAGAGAAGGGAATCCCACGTGAGCAATGCATAATGAAATTTTATCGCCCTCATCTAGATTTACGGGTTGTATTGAAAGCTGGACGGATGTTACTAATTCCAAAATGTTTTTCATAAAATTTAAAAAATGTAATAAAAATAATTGAACAATGAAAGAGCATTTTACAAAATCTGTAATCCCAAAAATGTTTTTGTATATCAGTTTCGCTGGAAATGTTCTTATCCCAGCCTGCGAGTAAGAACACAACGTTCGACTGCCTATGGGCGAAAGCACGACCTTAGCAAGTAATAAAGATACGCTAAACACTTACTGTGAGACAATCTTAGATGACAGAAGCTTCATATCTACATGAATATCAAAAAACCTCAACAGCATTTACATTTTAGTCTTGTAGCAATGGTCAGACAACGACTGAGCATTGAGACTTGAACTTGAATCGTACGCAGTTTATGAGAACTCGGCGCATCGCGGTTGTTCCGTATATAGCACCGGTATATTTTTCCTGTGTAGTTTGAACGTTGATGTTGCATTTGAGGTAGATTCAGGGCCGGTGAAAGCCATTCCAGCGCCCTAGGCAAGGTCCATTTTCAGCGCCCCTTCATAGGTTATGACGTCCTCCTGCTCAATCAGCCATGGCACGATCTGTTTAAACGTAAACAAACACATTCTCTTTGCACTTTGTACATCTTAAATTTGCTGGTACGTCCTAGGCAAGGTCCGTTCCAACACCCTTCCACCCAAAAACTCTTAAGGACGATTATCTTACATCAAACTAATTTATTCGAGGTGTACCGAGCTTATATGAACGAAAAATTCATCAAAATATTGTCTACGCAAGTAACAGGCGTCACAGCATGTACATAAACCAGTGGTATTCAGCGGGGGTGATTTTATGCATTATGGGGGCGGTTTCGTGATTTGGCAGATTTGGTGGGTGATTTCAGCTTCTAGAGGGGCGATTTCTGCAGGTTAGGATATACTCAAATTCTGAATTTATTCCAAATATGACAAAGGTTATAAAGCACAATATACAGGACTAGTGATGTACAGTAACAATAAAACTAGCATCGTCCTGTGTAACGCTTCACACTGCGCTAACTATCCATTATCCAAGGCCATGGAAAGTGTTACTGGTTGGGAGCCAAGCATTGCGGCTCTGAAGAATTTTCACGTTGCTCATACTCTTAAGTCTAATGTTTAAAGCAAGATGAAATAGTGGGGAAGCTGTTGCAGTAAGTAGGCATATCGACCCGAGCGGAATCTTGGACTTTTCTTGTATACAGTTCAAGGGTATAACGAGGGGGAGCAAGGGGTAGGAATTCCCCGGGCGCCGAATCACTATGGGGGCGCCGAATCATTGCGTTGGGCCCCAAATGACGGCGGGGGCGACGAAAAGTCCCAACAATGTCGCAAGTACTTACTTCAATAGAGTAAGTATATTTGCTTTCGAATAACCTCAGTTTCGAACATGGGGGCGCCAAACTTGCTTCTTGCCCCGTGCGTCATATGACCTAGTTACGCCCCTGATACAGTTGTATGGCTTAGTTCGTTTTATCATACAGTACTTATGTTGGTTGAAAGCGACGAATATTGATATAGCCATCGGAAAATGCGTAATCGGCCGAACCCCATTTCTTAAAGAGGAAAAATTTCGGTTTCTTTGAACATACTAAAAATTGTCCAACAATCATAACATTGCTACCACTGAGTGATCAAGTCGCAATTTGCTGCGATTGAGAATGTTAATCAAAATTTGTGATTTAAATTTAGCCTAATTATATTTCGCCGTGAGTTGTCATATATCCCTCCAACTGTATGTGTTAGTATTAGCAAAATTTCGTTGAAACAAGACTTCATAGTCTACGGTAGAGCATTGCCAAAACATTGTTTTGTAGTCAAAACACGTCACAGTCCGTTATCTTTTGTTCGTAACTTAAGTGAAGGAAGTGTTTTGTATTGAAAAAATACGTGGAAAATGTCTGTTGTGCGATGATTTACGTAGCAATCAATGGCTAGTAAAATTCATTACAGTTAGCCGTAAGTTGTAAAATGTGTTTATCAAGTTTTTCAGTCAGTTCGAGTGTTTTACTGGGCTTGTGGATATATTGTGTTCTTCTGACAAATGAGTATACCAGTAGGGCCTACATACACCAGCAAGTAAGTCCAACCACCCCCATCTTGGCTAAACTAAGAATTCCAAAAATCGTTTTCGCCACCTGTAGTTTGAGGCTTGCTAAGAAGTGTTTCTGTTGTGGATATAACCCGGGAAGTTGGATTGCGTAGAAAGTGACTTGGTGATGTGCCTTTTTGTCAGTTAGCTAACATAAGCGAATGCGATTCCACATCCAGAAACTTTTCATCGACTTCTAAAGCGAGGATGAAGCTCGTGCCATAATTTATTAACATGGTTGGTAAGGTTTTTGGATCAAGTGTAGTGAGCGTCTTCCGGAAGCTTGGGGAAAAGTTCAGCTATTATTACCACTGGACCTTACCCCGACGATGTTGCTGAGCAAGGTTTCAACCAAGTGCTGCACATGCGTAATAAATACCGCAATTGTTTTGACATTAACAAGACCGGTGGAAATGGCATACGACTTAAGCGGACTAACTTGCAACCTGCTTTACAAAACTTACAGATAAAAGCCAGGGCAAGGTTCGCAACAGTTGGAACCAACTGTTTTTGGAAATGAAAAACATTTTTTCTGCAAATGCATTTGTTTTGTTTGCGTTTTGTGATAATTAGATTGTCCGGTTATTTCATATACTAACATGGAAATATTTTTGAATTAAAATAATATTTTAGCCAAGGCAAAACTCATAAGCGGGGACATTTTTAAGCAAAGTTCCTGTACGGGTCGATTGAACAAAAAAGGTTGGGTTGAAGACGACTGACATAAACAAATATTCTAACATAGGCCTCGAAAACGTTTTTACAGTCTGGTGTCGTAACAATCGACAACATTCAACATGCACAACAAAGCTCTGACGATCGCGAAGGTCACCAATGTTGGTTATGTTGCGTGCCAGCTGGTATCTCTTTGTTACATAAATTAAGGTGGTGCGTCCTATGATCTAAATCTGACTGGTTAACTAGGCTACCAACGCCAATAATGCTAGAGTTTCGGCAGCTTTTCCTAATCTGACTACACTTGATGACTGAAACATGATTTAGTGAAGGCTTCGACATAAACCTACTTGGGTAAAAGCGGCACAGCCAGGAAAAAACAAGAATCATGAAATGAAAAGAACAGAGGTGGCAACCTTAAAATTTGCAGTGAGCTTGATAAAGTATGGCCTGGAGGCCGGAAGGCATGCTTTGCTGGTCATGACAGCACGCCATTGATAGACTTTTGAGCACGCTAGGCAAGATCCATTCCAGTGCCCATCCCTACTATATAAAGATTGTTACTCTACTTACCACATATATTACGGAAATACCAAGGACGTTTTGTACACTAGAAACGTTTATTACATGAATAAAATTCATACCAAATTTGCTACATAGCTTGCCTAATATACGTGAAATTGAAATTAGTAGGAAAAATATTAACCCTTCTGTAGCACACCTGAAATAGTGTAGTATCTTTATCTTCTCATAAACCGCATGATCGCGTGTTTCATTCACTTTCATAATGTTCATTCCATTTTTTGGTATATGTTCGTCACTTTCTGAACCACACGATTGAATTTTGGCGCCCCCTTTGTCCCAACGCCCTAGGCAGCCACCTAGTTCGCCTAACGGTAGCGCCGGCCCTGGATAGATTTCGAATCACTCCGCTCGGTTAAGACTTTTGCTATCCTGATGGCAACACCAAGGTCGATTTTCAGCCAGATTGTGTCGTGCTCTGTGCAGAGCGCAGCCCAGTCAAGGCTTTCTAAACTGCTCCTCGCGGCCGCCTCAGCTGAATCCCGCTACCTGATAGCAAACGACAGCAATCTTCTACTTCTTCCAGCATCCGTAGCAAAAATTGTTAACCTGAAATTGGAGGAAGAGTCGAAGGTTTTTTGAAAAGATTCAGCTTAGTATTGATAAAACAAACGTTTTACTGAACAGTGGCGTACGCAGAAAATTTTCATGGGGGGGGTTTCATTCAGTGGCATAGGGTAGCCATTTGTATTTGTTGTGCGCTGTTTGTGACGTCACAATTTGACGTCATAGTCCTGTTTCCAAACCAACGTTTTAGCGAAGTTCGTTGACATAATATGCACGTTTTGCTATACATCCACTCTCCTTA
>Ga0210059_1016123_pt1 | contig 10813 bp, 7 predicted proteins | sample Ectturendosymbi2_FD_188042 | JGI IMG/M metagenome (GOLD analysis project Ga0210059, IMG submission 188042) | Ecteinascidia turbinata endosymbiont from Florida, USA - Sample 2 (SPAdes) (version 2) | ecosystem: Host-associated > Tunicates > Ascidians > Unclassified | place: Key West, Florida... | reverse complement strand
AGTGCAAGATCTGCAGATAATGTGGAAGCGTCCAGAGTTTCTGTTGGCCGGAGCTCTCTGATCGTTTGATTAGCAGGCGGCGTGATCCAGAATGGTCGCCACATTCGCCTGACTTGAGTCCCCCAGATTCAGTACTCAATTGTTATTATGTCAGCTCAGAGAAAATGTTAACATTTTCAGCGTATTTTGTTTTAGTAATGAATGGTAATCAAATTAATGGGTTTCATTTATTTTGGGACACCCTGTATTTTGTTAGTGTTAATAGAGAAAAGACTTCTTAACCTTCTCCGGGATATTCAAAATCTGTTCAAATAAACGGTTTTTACTCATTTAACCAGTGCTGTGTTACTATGAAGTGTTTTTCACTGTAACCATTTTCCACGTGTGAAGTACGTAGTGATAGGCAAGTGTTTTGTTTTGGCTTTAAAAGTCGAATTTGGGCTATGTGATTAAGACAATGTGGTGCAACTACAGGCCAAAAGACGACCAAAGCTAAGGCAAGAACGGACCAAAGCATAAAACAAGAAAGGAGCGTTGGACAAGTATTTTAACCACTGAGGTATACCCTCAATGCCACACAACATTGAAGATGGCGACAACGTAGTAAGCAGCCAGCCTGGTCATAATACGCCAGATAGTCAAAGTGGAAGTTGATGTACGAGAGGTGATAAAAGCCGTATCGGAAGTGTTGATTTTGACAAGGGAACGTCGTCGGATGGTGCATCTGATGAGGCATGCATGCAAGGTTATTCAAAATTTGGGTGAACAAATAATCCAGCTGGTTAGCCAGGTGTCATGAGTTCCCGAATAGGACCACCTGAAATCATACTAGAAGTTTTCCCTAGAAAAGAGAGTAATGGGACACGGCCGTTTTCTAAGTTTCACTGCAAAAGAGTACCACAAAATGGTGAAGCGGTAGGTCATGTATGACTAATATTCCTGGCCTGGAAAAATGGAATCTTTTGCTACTACTTCAAACTTTTCAGTTCTGGATATGCACTAGCACAGCACTCTCTCCTCTCTGTAGGTACTTCCTTCGTACCTCCCTTCTGGTCAGGGAGGTACCTGACTGGAGAGGAGGTATTAATGAGGTAGGGTTGCAATTCTTTAATTTATTAGGTTTCACGGCGCTGTCCATTGAAGTTTCTGCTGGAGAGGTCTTGGCATCACCTTCAGGGCGGCGCTTTTTTGACATCACCGATTTCTACCATTATATCATGATGCACCCCTTTAACAATTTCTACACACCATTGAGTGGGGCCCCGACAAAGTGTTTCAAATCGGGCCCCGCCCTTGCTAACGCCGGCCGTGAGTGCGTCAGTATTTCTCCGCTCATCACCACCACTGCCGAGGTTTCCACAACCGTCAGATTCAACACATTTGTACTAGCAACTGTTTCGAATAGAGGAGAAAGTGAGCCAGAATGGTCATGAAAGCCATTTATTGCTCTCCGGAACATCGAGTTATTGCCGGCACGGCTTTCCGCTGAGACGCCAAAGTGTCGCAAGTATCGACTATCATAAATCTATCAATAAAATCCTTGAGCAATTCTTCTATTCTTTTGGTAGTTTCTGTAATATCTCATCTCATTTTTGTTTTCAATTGACTCATTATCGCAACACAGCCTTCGGTTGTTGTTTTTATTTCTGTGAGTTCACAATCAATCGTTTTGCGTGGCTAGCTTCAAACTTGCACCCTTTAACAAGGTTGCGGAGTCGGAGCGGGAGTCATAAACAGTCGGAGGTATTTGGGTGGAGTTGGATTCCTAAAAAGCACTGGGAGTTGGAGCCGGATACGGATTTTTTGTCCGACTCCGGTTGTCCAGTTGGACATCACAGTCCTAAATTGGGAATTCCTGTTGAAATGGTACAATTTTGTCGGAAATTATTGTTCAAAAAGAAATTTCTTGCTGTACACCACGATTACCATTGACTTTAACAGCCAAGTTTCATTCCCTTTGTGTCAAGAAGTCGGAGACGGAACATTTAGAAATTCGAAGTCGTGAGTTGGAGTAGGAAATTTTGGAATGGTCGGAGTCGAATATTTTCCCTCGACTCCGCCAACCTGCCTTTAAGGACCGTAAAGCCGCAATAGTGGCTATGAGTGGTTATGATTTGACCAGTGATAACCTCCCAACCGATAGAGCTGGAGAGCTGTTGAAACCACCTTCGCATTCGGGAAATCTTCCAGTTTGGATAATGAAAAATTTTTTGTATTGATTTTGAGGTTTCTTGTGGTGACGTTGAAGTGAAAGCATGTTTTCTCAGCTTTCTGGCTGAAGTTACCTGGCTATGGCCTCCAACTCAACGAAACATGTTTAGGCTCAACGTTGTTTTTGCAATCTAGGCTACCATCCGTGACTGCAGAGCCCTTGATTTGCTTGCTAGTACATCTAGAGCCAAAATTATGGCTCAAAAACAAAATTAGGATAAAAATTATGTTCCCATAAATGCTGACCCTGGGTACATATTATACCCATGGCCATAACTGGCCACGACGTGCCAGCAGATGAGCCAGAGAGCTGTTCAAACCTTTAAAGAAGGGAGAGTCTTGTAGTTTGCAATAAAAATATTCTTTCAGATTTGGAAGTCGCGTTTTCCGTTGATGTTTACAACATGGCTGGGTGTTTGTGCATATTTTGTTTAGATTTGGATGACGTCATCATCCTCTGGGAGCCGACCAAACGAGACGATTTCGTAGCTTCAAGTTTTGTTGGATTCTAGGCTATAATGCGAGTCTTTAGAGGATTTGATGAATTTGTAACGTTTGAGGATCCAAAATTCTGGCCAAACTTCCGGATGTTAATTAGGGACATTCTCCAACTTCCTGCGGAACATCCTGAAACATTTGGATTTGTTTTGGCGTAACTTTGTAACCAAAAACCCTGGAAAAACAATCCAGGGCTCTAAAGACTCGTATTATAGCCTAAAATCAATATATACTTTGAGCCACGAAATCGGCTCATTTGATCGGCGATGACGTCAGAAAAAACGCAAAACATGCGCCACTCATGGCGTCATCAACCAAAAACCCCAAACGCAAAACTTTTTTTTTTTTAATTTCAAACAACATTTCACAAGACTTTAGAGCATTTGAATAGCACTCTACCTCAATCTACTGCCGAGTTATGGCTGGCCGAAGATATCTCTGAAGGGCAAATTACATGTTTGGTGGCATTTTATATTTTTGTCAAAAACTGGGTTTCCAGGTATGCTAGAAATCACTCAAGGGCTCTGAAGAGGCGGATCATAGCCTTGTCTCCAAAACAAACTTAGGCCATAAAATGGCTGGTTGGGTTGGCGTCCAGGGCCAGGTGAACTTGGGGAAAAAGGCAAAAACATGCCCTGATTGTGACGTCACCCGCAAAAGATACAAAACCGAAATGGACAATTTTTTAAAATCTAAACAAGAAGTCTTTCTGAATCCGTTGATGGATTGAACAACCATCAAGCTCTATCGGTCGGGAAGTTATGACCAGGCACGGACACAGGAGGGGATGCAGGGGATGCATCTCCCCCACCAGACCGAAAGAGGTATTAATATGACACTTGATTTCATTGAAAATCATCGGCAAAATATTTTTGTACTGCACATTACTCGCTAAAGATACCAAAATTCAACTTATGCTAACATTTAGTCAAAAGCGCTTCTTCGTTTCATTAGATGAGGTAGCCTTATTTATGGAACCTGATATAAAATAGTCAATGGTCGCATGGGCGTCCGCAGGGCACGGGATGCAAAACGGGCATTTGCCACGGCCTGAAAATTTGGATTGAGAACCAAACATTTCTGGAAAACCTGAAGTCGGCATCTTAATTCCGATTAATTGATTTGATTCTTGCAATGACAGTTTTTTGCCGGTATGAAACTCACACTGCATAAGAGTCAGATTCACAGTTATAATGCCATGCGGTGATGAGCTTGCAGTTCACTCATGTCCCCTCCTTTGTCTGCAGAGGTGGGTTGCGAAAGTCGCGAGCGGATTGTTCTGCTGTTGGTCTTTATTGCGTAACAACAATATGACAACAAAGCTGCAAAGGTTCACTTTTTATTACGGTGGCAGGCGTTTTGTTGCATGAGACTGTTGAACGCAGACATCTTGGCAGGTAATGCAGCGAGAAGTGACATGCTGATAGTGGTAAGCCACGTACATTTATACTTTGTGAAAAGAAGAAGGAGTGAGTCTATAAAAATGCTTCCATGAGTTTAAAAATCCATTAATAGTGGGAGCGTGACCAATGTGCCTGTTTGTCAGACTACACTTATGCAGGCTTCTTTTCATGCAGTATAAAATTATGTGGCATGTCACAGTAGAATACATCTATGCGGGCTTGTGGGAATACTTCTTAATCATTATGGTTTAGTTCTGACATCTGAGTGAATACTGAGTGCAAAGCTATATTTGCTGTGGCGAGTTTTCATAATTCATCTGGTCAATTTTGCAAAACCTGCGTGGCGTTCTAATTGTAGTAAGTTTGTCCGTAGCGTGTCCACATACAAGTCTACTTAATTGTCCGGTTTGTGTAGCGAGGTTTTCTTGGTCGCTATGGACGAGATCCCACACGTTTGCAGCTCTTGCTTCAGGTTCCTCAAACAGAGCCAACTGGCACGTTTCGCGTTTTGGGCAACCCTGGTAATGATGTTCACACCACTACAACTGCCTTCTGTTCATCATAATCTTCGTGTTACGGATGTGCACGTGATGCTCAAGACAGAAGAATGCAAAAAGTGTTTGGTCGACAAAAAGTAGCCGAGGAAAGACTGAGCGTCATTCAGACCTTTAGATAAGCCAGAGAATAAAATGTAAGCCGCCCTAGATCGCAACTCGATTTGATTTAAATAGAACGGAATAATGAAAACTACTAGTTTCATATTTTGAAACAATGCAAAGACTTTTAAGAAGAAATTGGAAATGTTGAAAAGAATACAACTTGTACAAAGATTGCAAAAGACGCAGAAGAATACTATGACGACATTAAGAAAATGCAGAAGTTCTTGTTTCTTTTCAAAAATGTTGCACGTGTTTGCATTTAGATTTTGGAACAAACATACATATGTGTTGACAATTGAATTATTTGATATGTAAACTGTTTCTTTAATTTCAGCTGCGCGGTCAAATGTCAAAAACACAACAATATACTCCTTTCCAGATGAAATTATTCAGCAATCGAACTTGAATGGCTGTGCATTTGTAAGTGTCACATCTAGCTTTACTTACGAATCCAACGGCTCCTACATATATTATTCCGTGAGTATTTGGAAATTTCGAGGAAACAAACATAAAAATAAATTTTCGGAATCACATGACAACAAACTTTCCAATCTCGATAAAAGAAACGATATCTCTGAAAACAGAAAGAAGAAAACATGGATATGTCGCGTGAACGCAAATGCAACTTGGAAGATCTGCTCCTTTCGCAAGAAAAAATCCTTCAGGTTCAAAGACAAAAACGAGGCAGATGACGACCCTACAAACATTTCCTATTTTTTACCGATCTACATGATTGCTGGTGTTTTTGGTTTACCTGGCAATACTGCTGTTCTTTTCCGAACTTCCTATGTATTGCATTACAAACGCAATGTATTAAGTAGTGTTCAACACATTCATAATATTTTGTTACTAAATCTTGCAATAGCTGATTTATTGATGGGTCTGTACTTGAGCAGTTTGCTCTTCTTAAAATATTGGGAGAAACTGGTAGTTTTCCAGAGACACAAGCTATGCTTCGTTTCACGTCACTTTGAAGCTTTCTTGGAATACTGAATTTCATTTCAAGCCAAGTTTCTGTCACAATGCTGGTTATGATGACAACTTTCCGTGTGCAAAGTGGAAGGAAACCGTATAAGCACGTACACTCGTTAACGGCAACACTATGCGTAGCCTTGTGCTGGTTTGTTTGGTTGCTGGTTGCACTTATTCCTGTAATTAATACAGGTGAGTTGCAGAAAATTTTTGTGAAAAACGTGAAGTTTGAGATCATATCACCTTTCAATGTAACTCAGCAAAGATACGACAACGTCGACTATCAAAGTCTGAAGTGAATTGTTTCAAATGTTCTACAGACAGCTAGTGCTGCTTGTGTTCTTCCTGCATCGCCGTCGTGGATATTTTTAGTCACATTGGCCAAACAGTTACAGTTGTATGGCAATGATACTCTATTGGGATATTACAACAGACATACCTGGTGTAGTGTGAGTTACTTTTTCCAGTTTAAAAGAGCAATGTGATTTCTATACGTTGTCCATAGTGGCATGTAATTTTGCTGCATTTGCTTATATTGCTGCTTCGTATTGTTTCACTGCGTACAGAACATCAAAAGCGCCTTGCAGTGGGATTTTGGTGCCATGCTTGTAACAAAAATTGACCAGTTGTTCAGGGCACCGCCATGTTCCACAAAATAACGAGGTCAGTGCACAAAGTTCTAAATCAAAAGAAGATGAAAAGATGCAAAAGTTAATCGCTGTTGTCATAGCAACAGACTTTATTTGCTGGGTGCCTGTTTGCCTACTTTATTTTCGGGCCAAAATGTTTGAGTTTAGGCGAATAACACTATTTTGTTTGGAAAAACGCCTCTCAAAGCACAAAATGACTATATTTTCTGAAAGTTTAGGGGAGCCATGGCCCCTTTGGCCCCCCGGGCTACACCCATGTCTGTATTACTATCACTCCTTCATGCATATGGCAAAACGCATGCTAATATTACCACAGAAATGATGGTTAAGAAGTCGATATTATGTGTCCTGATGTGTTTCAAGTGTCTTAGACACATCAAAGCTTTTACCTTATGAGTCACATTGTCAAAGAGGAAATTGCCCAAAGGTTAGGATGAACGATTTGCAAATAATGTACATCCCTGCCTTTTTGGGAGCAATGTCGTTTTCTATTGCAACACCTCGTTTTCCTTGCAGGAAGCAGGAACACTCTCTTCCTTGCGTTTTCTGCTCTGCGACCAACAGCCACGAGGTTTCCCCCAAGAGCCTTTTTCGTTACTGCTGTTAAAATAAAACTGACGCAACGGCTAACAAATAAAAGCAAACTGGCTCTCAGATAGCCTCTGCATCATTGGTCCCAGACTGGATTTGCTGGCCTGATGAATTTCAACCTGTATTCGGTCAGTAGCAATCAGTAATGAACTAGATTGTTATTCATTCCACCGTTTCTAATTTCTAACTTCGTTGGACGAAGTTAACCCGAGCTGTGATGTCATTCCTGGTAATAACGTGGGGCGTCGTAATAACGTGGGACAAACTTCTGCAGCTTTCCCGTCGGCACAGTTTATGTCGATCACGTTTCCTCGCTGTCATCCAAGCGGGAACTTGTCTACATTCAACACCATTACAGCTTCAGCACCGTCAGGTGTGATGGTTGAACTTTTGTCTGTATGCATCATGTTGACCGCTGCTGCTGCTGCTCTCATTCGATGTTGTGTTGACAGCCCGATATATCGTTTTTGTACCGAATGATTGTTATTTGACTTTGTTGCCTTGTATCTTTTGCTTTAATTTGTTACCGACTGGAGCGCTTTTTCGTGTTTTGTTAGAGTGTGTTAATTCTTTTGTTTCGGTCTAACCACCCTGCTGCTGTTCTTGTACCAATTTTGGCCTGTAGTGAGAGTTGTTTTGGCAATACCCAGCCTAATTTCAGTCGAAGAGGTATTTTCGCATTGACACCTTGTCACAGCACACACACCACATCCGTTTGCGTTGCTGCGCGTAAACACCTCAATTTCAGCGTACGGTCATCGGTTGCATCCAAGCCTCATGCGTCTGGTCTCGCTCATCAACCCACCCCAGTGGTCTTCTCGCTACCACGGCATTGTTCGCACCCAAAAGCGAGGTTATAGCAAGGTACTTCCACCCAGAAGTGCGTCAACATCTCTCCGCTCATCACCACCACTGCCGAGGTTTCCACAACCGTCATATTCAACACACTTGTATCAGCAACTGTCTCGAATAGAGAGAGTAAGCCAGAAAGGTTATGAACGCCGTTTATTGTTTTCCGAAACACTGCGTTATTGCCGGCACGGCTTTCCGGTGAGACGCTAAAGTGTCGCAAGTATCGACTATCATAAATCTATCAATGAAACTTTTGAATTTCTTAGAAATGCTTCTTCCACCATTTGCCTGCGATCAAACAAACCCAAGGTGAGCTTCTTGTTTGTTGAGATCAAGGTGCTCACATAAGCTTTTCACTTCATGCACCCAGTTGCATGGATTCAACACAGCCATTTGACTAACGAGGTTTTTGTACATCTCTTGTCGAGATGCAAAAATGTTAGTCCCTTTTCTGTTTAAATATCGGAGTGAATATCCTTCATTTCAGGTTGTCAGCTGCAGCTCGAATGATCCTGAACCTGGTAAATGAGTGGGCTGCCTTCTCTCAATTCTATTTTCTTTAACGACATTGCTTCTTCTGAAATTTGAGCAGCCAGAACAGAATGGTCTCCCGGGGAAACAATGAGGCTTTCTATTCTTTTTGTAGTTAGTGAGTTATGGGTTTTTGGAAGCGTTGTATTTCGGTTTTGCGGCGTTTCTGACAATTTTTTGATTCGTTCAAAACATCTGCTGTAAATCTAAATGTTTGACAATATTGATTGTACACAATTTGGTAACTAATTCTTGAAATTTGACTGTTTCTTTGCTTTGTCTAGTTTCACCTTTTGAGGAGTTGTAAAGATGCTGGGAGTGTGCAATTTACCTACCCTAAAATAAAAAATATGCAACTAATACTGCACATGAAATCTGTATCCCCAAAATAGCGCATTCGTATCTCCGTTAAAGGTTACATCGTTTGGTTGTTCACAAAATTGGTCGCATCAAACCTGTGTATGAACTAGTGGGATACCTTAGTCTGTAGACACAGAATAGCGAATTTCCGTTCTCACGCCTGCATTGACAGCAAGACTTTTCAGCAAAGCATGATTGCGCGACTGGTTCTCAACCTGCTTAAATTTCGTGCTACAGCGGTCTATAGGTTTTGACGCATTTCCTCTCTAGCATACACGAATGTTTTTGAATGTGTGAAAACAGTAAATGTTTAATTTGACAACTTTAAACCATTTTCTTCCGGTGGCTTGGCTTTGCCTGCAATACATTTTACTTCAATTTACCGTATAACCGCATTACCCATATCACACTTTATACCCACAGCAAAAGACTTTGAGTAACTATTATGCACAGTTCCCTTTACACAATAAGCAGCTTCGCCCTCGGGAGGACTGCAGCCTAGATGAACCTTGATACTTCGCAGCCTCCCACTCCCTCATGCATTTTATAAATCGATGTACAGTTCTTGGAAGTCATCGCAGTACTACATTATAATAGTCATGATGGCGTCATTCATGCGTGTGTCTCAAAAGCTTGTGTTTCATCAAAGTGGGTGTATTGGCGCCATCAAGCATGTGCTCTCTACTACTGTCATGTATTTATCCTCGTGCTCTTTAATGTATTTGCGTGGTCCATATTACTGCGATGCATGTTTAAAGTCTAGCGCCTTGCGTGTGGGAGTGAAGAAGTTTCACAATACAATACACAATGCAATACACATTAAAACCTTGAAGGACGGCAAGGGCACACTAGTGGCTGTAAATTTGTACAGTCATAAGCAGTAGCGGACACAGGCTTATTTGGTGGGGGGATGCGATGTCGATTTGCAATCCAATGCTTCACAGGACCATATTTCGTAAGTCAATAACTTTCGCATACGTAGATTTACGAGGAAACAAGTCTAAGCTTGGTTTAAAAGTAGCCTGAGTGATAAAACTGGTCAAACTTTAACACTGCACAGCTACGGAACCAACAAGCAAGGTGGCACACAACAGCGATCTGACGTAGTCACTGGCGTCGGCGCAGGTACATCGAGGACTCGAGATAGACAGTTCATGTGACGACATAATACTTATTCTCATTGTAGGTTACGTTTGTTACATCACAATTACCTGTGGCAGTAGCCAGCATAGTGCGGTAGTACTGTTTAAGTCGTTTGTTGCAGCAAGTGAGCATGTAGTCACTTGGATGAAGTTTACATCAGTGCTGTTGAAACGGGGAACCTTGTAGTTTTTAATTGCCGTTTGGAATAGTCTGCAACACCCATAGTAATTTGTGCATGACATTTGTTATTGCAGGTAATTTTGATGAAATAATAACAAGATGCGAATTGATTCTTTTATTTTGCAACCTAAAGTAAGAGAACGGAAAGAAACAAACAATTCGTAATGAGTGAAAGCACGATAAAACGAAAGCGAGAAAGCACGATCATTCATGGGCGTCCGCAGATATGGTTCCAGGAGGGAACGTCGACATTTTGTTTATCATTTTCAAATTGCTGACGATCAGTGTTCCCTCTAAGATAATTTTACACTGAGCAAATATTTGTTTTAGTGGGCATGATCATTTTAGGGCTGAGTAAGTGGAGTTTTCAATGAATTACAAACTTTGTGAATTGCATAATAAATATACAATCTTATCAAAATAAGAACAAAATACATATTTCATGCAAATGCTCCTTGTTTTCGGTGGAGTTTCCATTGCATTGAAATGTTGCAAGTGCGCAAGAATTAGATTTCACTGCGCAACAGTTCTGGTGGTCCTGAGTATTTTCGCACCTAATAGTGAACATTACTGACGATGCAATGCAAATGGACTTTCACAAAACGCTTTATCCTTTCTATACTACAAAGAAAATGCCCCGTGTTACGGTAACAATCACAAAAAAACGCTTCGTTGGCAGCAATAGCCAGGTATATTAGTATTATGACAATTTACACAGTACGCTATCTGCAGATTTTCAACGCAAGGCATTTCTTTTCAAGTA
>Ga0210059_1016122_pt1 | contig 10813 bp, 5 predicted proteins | sample Ectturendosymbi2_FD_188042 | JGI IMG/M metagenome (GOLD analysis project Ga0210059, IMG submission 188042) | Ecteinascidia turbinata endosymbiont from Florida, USA - Sample 2 (SPAdes) (version 2) | ecosystem: Host-associated > Tunicates > Ascidians > Unclassified | place: Key West, Florida... | reverse complement strand
TCTGGCAAAATATTGTCTGAGCTGCGTATTCATTACAAATCTCTTCTGACGAGAGTCTACAACCATGCAGGGTGCTCAGCTTATTGCAAAGATTTTACTGTTGCCCTAAAAGTGATCGATGTTATTGATAGGAAATATATGTACGACAGTGTAAATACAGGGAACACAATGCTTCATAAGATTGAAATTTTATTATAGCGGTGTTTCTGACAAGTTTTGATGCTTATTTTGTGTTTGGTTATGCATGTTTTATGTGTATATGTTTCAAAACTTCTCTCTGGCTTTTTGGGAGAAGGTCTGTTTCTTTTGGTGAACACAGCACAGGTTGACTACTTTGATTACAACAGAACAGCTTAGATCTGGCACTGTGGACAAAATGACCGGTATTTTTACAAAACGCATCTGGCAACACTAGCAACAGTTAAACAAAAGCAAAAATGACATACAGGGAAAAATAGTTGAAAAAGTGTAAAAAATTAGGAACATCTTTATTTTTTCAATTAAAACTGCAATTTTCTACACAGTAACTTTCCTTGCCTTTTTGCCGAATTCTTTAATGGCAATGTCAAAATTTATGTTGTCTGTCAATTGTTGCTCTATAGACAGCGTGGCAAGATTTCTCAACCGCAAGGTACTCATACTAGATCAGCTATGTCCAACCAGCGGTTTTGTCCGGCCCAGTTCAGGTGTTCACTGTAGTGAAAATATCCTACATACTGTCAACCTGTCCTTATTTTCATAATCTTCAATGCTTAAGCTCAATTTAGTTTGCTAAGATCAAAGTAAGCCATTCAACGTGCGGCCCTCATTAATATGTCATTCAATGTGCGACCCTGGTCAAGACAGAGACATGATTTTTGGCTCTGTAAGCCATTTGGGTTGGACATACTGTAGCCTACTAGATCAACCGACGCAACGACTATCAATATTTATTTTGCGGCTGTTAACTGCACTCAACCTTCTGTGCAACTAACTGGCCTACTTGGAATCTGAATGCAGCACGGTAATCTAAAAATTTTCATAATTACACATCAACATACTGAAGGAAGAAATCATTTCCTATAAAAGAAAACGATGAACCCTAACGCAACGCGTAAAACTCACGTAACCCCGCTACATGTTTTGCGGAACACTAGGGCACCACGGAACCCCTGTTGAAGAATGCTGAGCTAGATTATATTTCTCCATACACACGGAAATCCATTTTGACGAGCACAAATCCAACTACACATTTATTAGATTTACACAGCAATGTTTTTTAGACCCAACAATGCGCTTTTACTCGCATCTACAAAACTTAAGAGCACTTACAAAAGTTTAGAGCTCACCACAGCCACATTTGCCCACAGACACAGTCATCCACCATACTCCTTCTAAGTTCTATAACGTCATATAAGGACCACGATCAAACGTCAACAACGACCCAACACTCGATCAATCAACCGTGTTGTAGTGCATCAGTAAAATTTGACATCAAGTGAGTCGATATGAGGGTTGATAACCGTGTTGCAGCTTCATGTAAAAAAGCTCATTGATACAACATCCCTGATACACGATTGTTTATTGTTTGGCTAAGATAACAATCGCTTAAACGCACATGCCATCTGCCATGGTTAATTACTCAAAATCAAAAACGTCCTCTTACTTCGAGTAGCGTCCAGACATTAAAACCACTTTTATTTCAATACAGTCTTTGCAGTTTGCAGCCTACAGCACAGCCCATAGTGCCGCCCCCATAAAAGTGCCGCCAGGGGTGGACCCCCCCGTCCCCCCTGAGCTACGCCACTGACGTTGTGGTAGTGTAGCGAATGCGTCTACGTCTGCTGTGTGAATGGTTTTCGGTTCGACTCTCACCTTGGCGCCTTTCATTTTGGTAGCAGTCTAATGGTTGCACTTGTCAAAGGATCACTTTTTTACTTCAAATGTTTCCAAACTTTTGTGTTCAGATTATAGTTTGGTTTAGGTTTAGAGGTTAGGTTTAGTACATTTATGCCAAACCTAGTGCACTCTACTACACACTCATCGTGATTTACAGTCACGTAATCATGTTACAGGAAACGGATGAATAATTTTTCAAATATGAAGGTCCACTGACGGCTCTGTAGCCACAACTTTTTAGAAAGAAACAATTTAATAGTTGTTTAATAGTTGCACATTGATTAGACAAATATGTTAACAGGATTTTTTCAGGATTCGGATTTCATAGTTGTGTTGCAAACAGGATTCGGATCAGGATCAGGATTCCTACCTCTTGGATCAGGACTGGAGTCGGACTTGAAAAAACTTGAGTCCGAACACCTCTGCTGTGCATTATCCACCCAGATGTCTGCGTGCGACAGTCACATGCGGCAAAACGCCAACTACGGTAGCTTGAAGTGAACATTTATGCAATTGTCGCGCAATAAAGCCCAATCAAGTTTCGAAACTTGCCTCTGCAGTTAAAGGAGCGGACATGAGTGACAGCGGCGTACGCAGAAAATTTTCATGGGGGGTTTCATTCAATGGCATGTGGTGGTCATTTGTATTAGTGTGCGCTGTTTGTGACGTCATATTCATGTTTCCAAATCAACGTTTTGGCGAAGTTTGTTGACATAATATGCATATTCTTCCACACGCACTGCCTTATTTTATGTGTCATTGCACTGAATATAAACTATCAGCGCTCAAAGTTAGGATATCGGAGGAATAAACTCAACGCTACGACACAGCAGTTCATAACTGCAAAAATCAGGCTGCGCGTTGAAACAGGGGAGTAAAACACACTCTTCACTGCGTCCGAGCAATTTACAGCTGCAAAATGAGGCTGCACTGATCTTGTCGAATACGAGCAGTCGAGTATAGAAAGTGTTCGGCTGGACCAGCTGGCGCACAGCCCGGTTTGCAAGATCGAATCTTGCTAAACTACACAAGAATTGAGAATGCGCGTAAATTACGCAAGAATACTTTCGATTTTTTGTTATGTATAGAAGTCTAACAAACTTTTAGTTTTCCTTTTACCCTGCTGAGACATTATCAAATGCCTGGATACTTCTGTGTTAAAAACTGCTGTTTCTGATCTCATGCAACAGTTCTATCATGCTACAGAAACTGGTATTGTAGCCAATGCAGTCAGCACTTGCGCTGATCAGCCATAGCAGACAACAAAAACAATTGTTTCGGATAAAGTGAACTATCGCGGAACACAATCTTAAACATGTGTAGTAGACAAAAGGTCTGCAAAAAGTTGTGAGATGGTTTTTGGATGCAGACGATGGCCCAGATTCCCACCAAAATCTGATTATTACTTCTTGGCCCATTCACACTGTTCATTGAAATTTGCATGCAAATTTATTCCGTGTTATTTGCATTAAGTCGACAAATTAACAAGCAAAAAGTGTGTGAAAACAATTAATCTCCTTTGCGCAGGTAATAAAGTTTTTGTAAAATATCAAGCTCAAGGGGGGGTGGTTAACCCCCTAAAAAAACTTGCGTACGTTCTTGATGAGTGAATTGCAAGCTTATCACTGCATGACACCAAAACAGTGAACCTGGCTCTTGTGCAGTGTGTGTGTCATATCCGCAAATAAACTGTCATTGCAAAAATTGAATCATAATCGGAATGAAGCTGCTGACTTCAGGTTTTCTGAAAATTTTTGCTTCTTAGTCCCAGTTTCCCGGGAAGGGAAATATGTGATGCAAGAAACGTCTATGTGACGCAAACGTTGTCAAAAGCAAAATCAAGACCGCCGGCCATGTCGAAACCGCTCAAAGCAAGGGCCAACAGCTATGCAGAAAATGCTAAAATATAACCTACGTACGTCAGCAACCTACGAAAACGCGAGACCAGCAACAAGAGATCCTTCGCAGATCGCTGCAAGCAAAGAATGCAAAAATATTTTTTAAAAGTATAAGCTAAGACTATTTATAGTCGCCTTCATAGTTATAAAATCATTCAAGCCCTGCGCAGACCACAGGTGACGCTTTTAGCGTTTTGTTTTAGCGTTTTCTGCATGGCTATTGGTCCTTGCCAGGGTTGCCAGACATCTTTTGAGAAAAAAAGCCAAACCATGTCTAAAAAAAACCAAACGGGGTAAAAAAGCCAAATTGTTAAATAACATGAAATTAAAAATTAGTTGTTTCTCCAAGATAGTAAATAGAGCGAACAGCACTGTGACTGGTTATGCTTTCGGCAATCTGAAGTTCAGCCACTTTCAGTGCATCACTTTGCTGCTTGAAATCTTAACAACTTCGAGATTCTATTTGAATAAGAACCGATGATGCCTACTTCGTAGGCGAAATATATACTCTGTAAGATCTCAGTGTCTGATTCTTTGCTGGGAAAGGATTTCTTTCGATAGACAACTTTGAGAGCAGTTTGTTTGTTGGGGAACTCTCTTCTTAAATGTTTTTCGTTTTTTTCGTGATTCATCGAGTTACAGTGCCTTAGTATAATTGTAGCGTGGCATAATTTGCAATATGCATCTTCTGAACCATCACCGGCCTTCTTCAACCAAAGAAATGTATTTTCCCAGTTATTATTGTATTTCCCCCTTTATCACAACTGCTCTTCCGCTTTGTGGATGCTCTACCCATGAATTGAATTAGTTTATGATGTATAAGGGCAAGACAACATGTTTGAACATTAACAACATTGACAACAAGTGAATTGAACGAATCCTGTGTTCGGGAGATATGGGTTGTCAGATAACTTTTGAGAAAATACACCAAGGACTGTCTAAAAAAGCCTAACAACACTTTCAGCAAGATATTTAAAAAGCCAAGACACCAGTCTCGTAATATGTGCCAACTGCCTCTAAAAAAGCCAAATATTGAAGAAAAAGAGCCAACAATTTTTTTTGACGCCAACTGCTTCTAAAAAAGCCAAATTTGTTAAATTTGGTGTCAAAAAGCCAATCTGGCAACCCTGGTCCTTACTTTGAGCGATTTTGACATGGCCGGCGGTCTTTGGTTTTGCTTTTGGCCAGTGTTGCCAGATGTTTGTCACACAAAACTGCTAAATGGTGTTACAAAAAACTGCTAGATTCTGCTAAAAATTTTGTCACAAACTTTCCGCACAAATCTGCTAAAAGTAGTGAAATTCTGCCAAAAAGTTTGCTATTTATGAGGTGATCAAAATTAACTTATAAAGTTACATACCAATTTTTCGTCTTCTACCTTCACTATCACCGGACAAGGACAGAAAACGTTCGTGTTGGCCACCAGACTTTTCGGCCCACACTTTCGTTTCCGTCGACACTTTGAGCAACGCAATTGCAGCTTGCCTCCTTTTTATATGATTCACAGTTTTTAACAACCTCTTTCAAATGGTCGCATGAGTTTATACAGTAGAACAATGCTCAGTGATAAACAGACTGAGTATAGCTTCAGCCCCAACAAACTTTCTAAGGCATGTAGCCATTTAACCTAACGCGCTCACTAAGCAAAAAAGCAAATCATTTAAGCTTGCCCAAACCATCTAGTTCCTTGTTATTATGACACATTTATCTGCTTGAAACAGTTTCGTTGCATCACAATAAACATTCCAAATGATTGAAAGCAGGTGGTTGTGCTGCCTACCGCCTAGTCCTGATGTTCAGTGTTGCCACTCTGTTGTGAAGAAAAACCCCAGAATTTATCTTCAAAAATCCCCAGAAAATAATAAAAAAGCCCAGACATCAAAACGTTTAAAAAAAGTTAAAACCGAACTTGAAATGTACGCTGCAACAGGTACTTCCACATCAGAAATTAAGGTGATATACATTATTTGCGTCACATTTTTAACAAGTTCAAGTCTATTCTTAACATACTGACAATTTACAAGTAGCAGTGAGTAGCTGCCAGGGTTCCGCCGAAACAGATCGAAATTTATTGGACGAAATTCGCAACCACAGTTCTATGCGATTTTAGCAATGCCACTGTTTCACAGTATCCTTGGCACTATAGATCGCATTGAAAACTCTGTTTATTAATTGCTTTGACTTACTGCTCCCTTTGTGTTATGGAACCCTGTAACATAGGGCTTCGTGAGCAACGCAAGAATTTGCGGAAAGTTCCGCTGCAGCAAAAAGGTTGAAAAACACTGCTGTACTGGCTGCTGACTTTGCACATTATGCCGGTTAAACTACTGTATTTATGAATGGAAAATACAGTGATACAACATTCGTTTCTAAAATTTGACCAGAATCGAAGAAGATTTAGCAGCAAAGCAGCTAAAATGGCATCACTGCTTTTGGCGTCGTTGTGCGTCACATTGTTTTTTCATGCGTCACAGATCCCTTTGGTTTTGAATTGCTGAAGTTGCCTGTAGTGTTGCTTCATTTATTGACTACAGATGGATTAAAAATAATCCGAAATGGCTCAATATAAAACATGCATAGCTTTTTGAAGGCTTTTTTAGTGTTAATGATACTTTGATTACCACACTTTTACGTCAAAGAATTTTGGAATTTCGCTGAGCGGTTTCGAGGTTAATCTCTGCGTAGATCTCTGCGTATCTCTGCGTAGACAAGAAATAACCTCAGGGCTCGGTCATTGTTTGGGCAACAAAATATTCAGCGATCGAAAACAAGATAGTTCAACACAAAAGTGTGACTGAATCTCAAACCAGTGGAAGATTGAGGTCCATCAACGATTGATCGGAACAAGCTTTCCGGCTTCTTTCGCCGCTCAATGCTGAAAGCAGCAGGAGTTTACAAATGTACGGTTGGTTGCTATAAATTTGTGAGGAAACACTATTCTTGCTGAACATGTGCTTCAATTATTTTTTAATTTATGCCTTCTGTGTACATTTGCAACGAATCCAGTCATACACAGGGAAGTTGAAACTCGAATACGTAAAAGTTATCGCAAAAGGGATTATTACCTCGTTTTTAACGCAATTCGCAAAAGAAAAGACGATCGTATTTAACCTTGCCTCTGCATTAACATCGTCAATTAAAATCTTTGTTGTTGTGATCATCACAAAGTCCTGGCACTCACCGCGTTAGTGACTGGCATTATGATATGATCATATTACAATTGAAGGTAGTATGGATCGCATGGGTTACATTTAAGCATCCAGGAAACCGTAACTAGGTAATAATAACATTTAACAGCATGTAATCTGTTAGACTTTAACTTATTACAAGTTTCGAAACCACACTTGGTTTTCAGCCAACTTTTCAAAATTCTGTTACATGTTAAAACCTCTGCTGATCTTGTTCACCATACAGTGAGCTACTGACTTTACAAGAGCAATGACAACAATTGATGTATTTTTATAAAAACAATTCAGTGTACAATATTTTGGTGAAATAAACACAAGTGAACAGATGTTACTGTCTACCTCATAAAAAAAATGTAACACTGAGTGGATTTGAAAGAAAAAGCAAACCACTGTATGTAGTTTGTGCTTTTTTAGGTTGAACAGAATGTTATTGAAAGCTCAAAATATTGCCACAAAATTTTAAATTACTCTCAGATGTAAACCTTTTACTGATGATGGTCTTAGTGCACGTTGAAACATTTGAGAATGTTTTCAATTGTTAATTCATAAATTCTCTGCAAAAGCTTCTCTGTGACTGCACTGTAAAAAGTGCTTTCTTCTGCCTCACGAAAATTAACACCTTTTATGTTAACATTTAGCAGTTCTTGAATTGTTTACGTGGGACCACACTTGTCACCAGAAAGTCGAACATAACTGTGAGTCAATAACCAAAAAAACATCCTCAATAATAATGTTTCTGGTCCCTAAAGTGTTACAACAATGTTGTGAATCTACTATCAAATTACCGGAAATTTTACCTTTCAAGGTAAGCCTAAATATCAGTAATTATTTCCAATATTTAGTCCCGCTCGGTATCAGCTTGAGGGAGAACACCGGTAAAGGCAGTCCATTCAACAAAAATGAATGATGAGAAAAGTCTTTTTCTATTTTGAATGATGAGAAAAGTTTTTTTTCTCCCCAAAATTTTCCCTTTCCAACTGCCCGCGAGATAGTTTTTCCTTTCCTGTAAAATCAACGCACGGTATGGGAGAAAAGAAAGCCGGTTGATCTCTTCCTCCTGGGCTGGTGGCACGAACGCTTTACGCGGTGAAAAATGTATTTAATCATAACGGGTTCGCCATTCCGAAGACAGTATAATATTTATCATCTTCCCAATGGTTTCCAGTTCGCGACAAATCGTGAAATTTTTTAGCGGAGTACAATCCCAGGCAACACCTAATGCTGTATTTGTACAAATATAGCCCACACACGATGACAATGCTACAAATTCACCTTTGGCGATAAGGGATAGACTTTTCTAAGTTTTAAAATTGTGTGTAAGTGTGTTCGGCATATTTCGCTGGTTTCGATGGAATTGTTACAAAAATTCTTCCTTGAAAGCCATTGAAAAAGCGAATTAAAGACCCTCATTCCAGCTTCAAAAATTTTTTGAAAAGTTACTCCAGACGGCAAAGCTATTTCATTTCATAGGTTATCTAATTTATTGGGCAGTGTTTATTTTTACAGACCAAAATGCAATTTTGTACAGTCTCTACGAGTTTATCAGAATATTCAATTTATACTTGAAGCATTTCAAAATGTTTTCCAATCGAACTTTCAAAAAACAACAAGAGAAAAGAAAAGTTGCTTTTCAAGCTTCTCCGTCAGCAACGTACGAAAACGATTATTTCGGTTTCCAGCCGCGCCAGGTTTTATGGCAGTTTAGCTGAAACAAACAGTATTTATGAAAGCGAGAGCATCAAAAAGAGAAAATAATAAAAATGCTGCAACTAAATATGAACTCTTTTATCTCCCTGAATTCCAGATATCAAAATTTTAGCAACTGGGAAAAGTTTAAGTTCACCGACTGCGCTCAGATATATCGAGGCGCTCACCAACCGAAGGGTTTGTTCCTGTTCCATAAAGCGACGTGATGTCCTGTGCAGTTCGCACCCATCATCAAAATTGGAAGAAATATTTTACAGACACCGTTTATTCACACAGAATAGACTAAAGAAAATAGTCGTTGTGCCATCGGGAAGTCACTTGCGTGTAGAGTATGACGCTGTTCAAAGCTTAATAGCTTGTGTGAGTTAGTATGGGTAAGCAGACTTTCGAAACTACTGTTAGTTTTGTTTAACTTTGCGATTGACTTCATGAACATCTTCGTTGCTACAAGATTAATTTCACTGATGTTGTCAAAACCGAATAATGGTTTTGCTATATCGCCAAATGTATACATAAAATGTCGAGCATGCGTTAGCTATAGAACGATCTAACAATCATTCACTGTAATAATGAAAGATTAACAGACAAACTATTTCCTTGCTATTAACGGAAAGCCATCGACATAGCGTCTGATTATGAAGCTATTATGAATTAAAAGCAAACGCTTCCAGCCACAACCAACACGTCCCGAGGCTAAGCACGACCTGCGACATGTCAATCTTTTAAAACATCATTATGGTTTGCACGGTAAAGTTACATTCTTATCGCTGAACTAGATGCAGCACTTAATTGCGCAAAAAACAAGTTTTGTCAAGGGGCGTTTAAGTGAGAGAACGAAAAGACAGTAGAGTTTACAATTGCTTTTCTATGCTGTAAATAGTTTAGTTTGGAATAATGCGTGCCTTGGCGTTATCACGATTTTCTTATGATTTTGATAAAATATTCGAATTAAACAGAAATTACTAAAGGACGCATTGTAGGTAGGTTTCTCTTGGCAATTGCCTTTTATTTCTCGCTACCCAAACACGTAATACGTATAGGTTTTAATTGAGCACTACGTCCATAAACAGGTATTTGAATTTCAAAACAGTCAGGGCAAAAGGTCAAGGCACTATGTTTTTATTAATCTGTAATCGGTCCTGGGACTCGTGAGGAGACGTCCTTCCACAATTCTCGATTATAATGTTCGGGGGTGTAACCAAAAGTTATACTCACCATAGATTTAACGTTTCGATGACAAATCACAGTTCAAAAGTTGTGTATAAAAGTACCTTGTCTGCATTTAAATCTCACGCAAATCAATATAAACGTCACAAATAAATATAAACCAAGGCTCACCTTTCAAAAATTTCTTTCACCTGAATTGAGACAAAGAAGACGTGCTTCCACAGAGCTAAGACACGTTATCTGAGGAACTATGGTGACAAGCCGCAAACTTTACAAAACTATGTTGCTACAGTGCAGGAAAAGATTTTGATTAAAAATATAAGGAATATGAAAAGAACATTTGCCGAAGTTGAGAAATTCACTTGAAATAAATTAATGGCAGTCATTTCTGAAACAATAAATATTTCTCTATCAATAGACGGTAATAATCAATAGACGGTAAATGACCTGCAATCAGAGCAGACGTCTTTATACCAGTTACTACGTAAGCGGTGGTGCATTCTCAAAATTAATAACTTATTGCAAAATTGTCAAAATTGGGACGTCTGTGCAGAATTAAGATATTGAAATGGCGCCTCGAAATGATTTCAGGACAAAAAGTACACTTTTTCAATGACTCCACATAAGATAAAATTTGTTTGTAGATACTACAGTAACATTAACTGGACCAGAGGCGGATCCAGCCCTTACGTTTAGGGGGGGGGGGGGGTTCAGTAAGATTTGGCAGTCAAGTCTCAGTTGGCAGTCAAGTCAAGTTTCGTTTTCCGAATTGTACAAAATCGTGGTGAAAAAAGTTACTTTCATAGGTTTTAGGGGGGGCGATCGCCCCAATCGCCCACCCGCCTTGACCCGCCCCTGAACTGAACCCTATCGTGTTTGGAGGCGTTCAGTATAAACAAATTTATTGTTATTGTTATGACACGTGTGCATGAGGGAACTATCGATCGCTGACATCACGTGTTAGCAGCACACTGG
>Ga0210059_1016120_pt1 | contig 10814 bp, 5 predicted proteins | sample Ectturendosymbi2_FD_188042 | JGI IMG/M metagenome (GOLD analysis project Ga0210059, IMG submission 188042) | Ecteinascidia turbinata endosymbiont from Florida, USA - Sample 2 (SPAdes) (version 2) | ecosystem: Host-associated > Tunicates > Ascidians > Unclassified | place: Key West, Florida... | reverse complement strand
TTCATGTAAACATATTTTTGATGCCAGGATAGTTTCTTTTTTGTAATAGTCCAGCATCACTTTATTTAGATCCTGCCTGTTGCTCTGGTCTTTTAGCATGCCTATAAACCACAGGAGAGGGTCAACAACAATATCTGTATCTTTGTCATTACTCTTCCTTGTCACATTTGACATACTCCTCATTGACTGTTATCCACTTCATTCATTCAAAATCAGTAATCTCACATGAACAACCTATTCACTATACACACCCTAGTGTGAACCGTTCTTATTCAAATAGAATAAATGATTTCGAAATATCGTAATTTTTCCTCATACAACTATTATTCCATATCAATATTTTTTGCAGGGCCCCATTTTATTTCATTTGGATAATCCCGATCCGGTTGAAAGGAAAACGATATCCAATCCAAATCCACAAAATCCAAATATCCTGCCGGATTGGACTCCAAAATCCGGATCCAGTACACCACTGCTTCGGGGTAACATTTGCTACACGGGGCGGAGCACGCCCAGTAGTATCCCGGATATTGATGTATAGCGCATCATAACTTCTTCAAAACTAGTTGTTTTGCCACCAAAATTTGGAGAATGTTATTCTTGTTGTTGTGTATCTTTTCTGAAAATTTGAACTCATTCCAGCGAGTACATTTTGAGTTATTAATTGCTGAATCGAGGAACCGGACTGCTGGTCACAGCTCAGCGGTTCGCGTCACCAGCAACGCGCAGTCGCGGCTAGGTTCGGTTTCAAGTAAGTAAGTTGATGAGACGCAATAACGTTTCTTGTAGCCTACATAGTTATTTGCAACCAAATTTTACACAAATGTTCTTCTTGTGGCAATGCATCTTACCTGAAAATTTGAGTTAAATCGAGCAAGAACTCTCTGAATTATTTGGGTCTGTATAGACAACATTGAAGCATGTTAGCCTAACAATGTGAAAATGACAATTACAAGCCGGCGCTATTTTGGAGATAACACACAATGCAATGCGGTGTCGAAGGCGTATCACGATGTTTAGCCAAAATGACGAAATTAGTCTACAAAAATACCTGATAATCAGTGGCAAAATATCAATCACGTACTATTTGAAACAAAATGCTATTGATAAAGCCATTTGACCATAGAAAATAACTTGAAGGTCGAAAAAAATTAGGTATTTCGAAAACAAGCGCAACTCTCCCCCCCTAAAAAACGCTTGGTGTCTGCGCATAGGCGCAGTCAGGTGGGCCAAGGAGACTATTCTCCCCAAATTTCTAGCGTTTCTTGTCATGTTGTGCTTTGAGAGGCGGTATCCAAAGCAAAATAATGTTGCTCAGTTAAAATCAAGATTTGCCCTCAAAATTTGTGCGCTGGCTACGCCACTAGGCACACGTGGAGACAAACATCGCAAAAACTCGAAGCAATAAATGCTGGCACTTTGCCTTGGAAGGTGAACTTTGCCTTGGAAGCTTTGCTTTTAATATTTTCGTCCTTATCCCTGCACAAGAAATAAAGGCTGTCCAAAAAATTACCCCAGTGGATGTTTCTGACTTTCTGTGTCGTGAACCATCGATTGCATCTGAAAAAATTTAGGTGGGCTATAGCCTCCGTAGCTCTCGCTGGATCCATCTGTGTATCTGCAGTGTTAAGTGAAGCTACTACTACCTGCACAGTGGCTAAGCGAATGGTTTGCCAAAAAAGCTCAAATGTGCCTTTACAGACCTGTCCTAACCTATTTTTCAACAAACTTAGCAATACGGTGCTGTTGTAACCTACGGTAGGCTAGCTTATGTAGTATACACCAGTGATATAGTCGAGACCGAGAACTGGCTCGAATTTCGAGACGAGACCAAGACTTTGTCATAAAAGCCGAGACTCGAGAACTCACGTTTCTCTGATGGTAATTCAAGCTAACTCCTTGAATAATGCTGCAACAAAATATCTGGCACATTGCCAAAAATCAAGATAATAAAAATCATCCGAAATTTGTGCAAACAGCCAAATACTGCAAACATCCATTTTCACTTTCCTCTTAGGAATTTACAACCTCAAACCTGTGGCCTTATTTACAAATTCCATGAAGAAATGCATGGACATTGAAAATGTTGGCAGCGTTTAGAGGGTCTACGCATTTTTCACTTGAAAAATGTCGGTGAACCAATTGAATATTCGAGGTATTTGCCATTGCCATGCTTCAATAAATTTGTTTTGACTCAGAAAAATTTTAATTGTTTTGTTCGTTACAAAACAATACCAACCCTTCTGTGTAAGGATAGGAGGTGATGTCCTGATGAAGCTCCCATGTTCTGGTCTATTAACTAGTATTGAAGTAGGCCTATGTATTTGAGAAAGTGGAGAAGAGGCGAATCATTACTTTTTATTTTAAAACAAGCACAGTCGATGTAGGCGAGTGTATACAGCCCCACCAGCACTGGTCAAAACAGCACAGTAAAGTGGTAACTCCACAGGAAAGGTTGCTTTCCATCATTCAATTTTTTGCCAAGCTGTTTTTTTGTTTATATCATTTGCCAATGAAGTAACAAACTTTTAAAAATTTTTACTATCTACCACTTACCTGTTTCACTACATTCTTTTTATTTTAACACTGGGCATCTGCACTGACACTCAAATTTCTTCACCAAATATTTCGTATATTTTGGCTAACAAAGCTTTGCCATTTTTTGTAACGTTACCTACACCTTTTCTAATTACTTTTCTCCTCACACCACAAGTAATTGATTAAGAATTCTCCAAAGATTTAGAATTAAGAGGTGATAAACATAGAGATTTAAAAAAACGAAAGCACTACTTAGAATTTCAAAAAGCAAAATTGTAACTAATTGTTTCATCCATCCAAACTTGCTCACTCTGTCCAAAACTAGTTTTAAAAATTTTGCTCGTGATTCTACTGTTGACGCAAAGAAAAACATATTTTGGCCTATTAGAGTAATAGACTTTTTTGGCACAAATTTGGTTTACACTTTGAACCAGCAAGGTAATATCCCACCGCATGCTCAACTGCAGTGGCGTAGCGATGTTAACTGTCGCCCGGGGCCGACCATAAAAATTTTTCCTCTTTCCACTCCTCACATTTGCTTACAACAATATAAAATGAGAGAAAATCATGTACCATGCTTATTATAACAATAAGGAATAACAAAGTATCTTGAACATCACAATCAAATACTCACAAACTGAAAGGGGTCTTGTTTTTAATTCTCGATTATGGATCTTGCTTTCTCTACTTGTTAGCCACCCTTCTCGTCATTACTTTTCCTTTTTTCTGCCTTCTTAACGTATGCGTGTATGTATGGCTAAATAAATAGCATAGCTGGCACATGCTAGGCTGTGGTTCAGCGGGAAAGTTTTATTTTTTGTTATTACATGTGAATCAGTTGGCACCGTGGATTCGATGTGTTTTCCACGGCAACAACAAAGCGCACTGGGCAAATGAAGCCCTGAAGCAACTTGAGTTTGCTTTTTTGTCTTACTTAAAGCAAGGTGCTCGTAGTTTGTCAGTTTTTTACAACTGCGGTAAATCTTTTGCAGGTAACCATTGCCTTCGTATTGAAGATTTTTTCTTTCTCTGATAAAAGAAAGTATTAGATGTTTGCGACAGGCATTGTTGGGATGTAGCATGCTGCAGCAGAATGAGCGAAGTTCGGGATTACTGGTGCAGTTGACTTGCAGTGAAATGGTGTAGCGCCTTCCTGCTGATTTTATATGGCTCTGTATAATTCCTAGATTTGATATTTTTTATTGTCAAGTTTTTATATTTTGAAGTTTTTCATAATTTCCATATTTTTACGTTAAACTGATATTCACAACTGTTCCAAATTTCCGTTTTTGCTGACACACTTAGAGTTTTCGCAACACCGCACGTCGGTTAGAATACACAAAAAGGCCGTAAATCCTATAGCAGTAGGTACGTCAAAGTAACTGATCAGCCATGACGCATTATTTGCTCTCTGTTAAAAACTCTTATGAGCAAAACTTTTCCTCATAAGATTTCCGATGAATTTTTGAACTAAAAATTCTGCATTACGCAGAACAAAAAACACTTCACCAGCGTGTTTTAACAGAGTGCTTTGAAAAGCACTTCGAAAAAAAGACATGGTTTTATTTGGTTTCTCAAAAAAGAAACTTTTTGGCACTCTCCCACCTCTTTTGAATTAGCCTATGGGTTTCATAACAACACTCTTGGAAAAACAGTTCAAAGCTTGTCCTCAGCAAAGTACGCCCAACCTCTCGTTGCAGAGATTACGTGCTGCGGTTTCTTTGGTACATGCACATTTTTTATTGAATTCAGTATAAATTTTAAACGGGGTAGAGGGAAAATTGTTTTCTCCATCTCGCAAACAACCTAACAACAAAGAAAGCTTAGCCAGACCTCTTTGAACGGCTAAATTTTGAACTATCATTTTTTTAAACCGTTTTTTTTAAGGAACTCCTTCTTGCAAAACTTCATAAAAAACAAGCTATGCAAAGTCTCGAGACGAAGAGCTCGAGACCGAGACGAGACCTTCGAGGCCGAGACTCCAAAAAACGGATCTCGAGACCGAGACCAAGTCTCGAGACTCCATCACTGGTATACACTTCATCTATGCAACCTGCGGCTCTGGAGCCGCATGCGACCCTTTAAGCTGTATGCACACAGCATGCGTCCTGTGCGTGTTTTGAGCGCATGCGTCTGATTTCGTGACGTCACGTCCTTTTTTGATGCGTCTGGCATGGTCTGCGTTCTCTGTGGAGGTATTGAGTGAAGTGCGACTGCACATCCAGAGCTATAACGTATGCAGTAGCAGCAACATATTCTATTTTCAATGCCGTACATATTAGCCATGGACAGTCTACCACTTCGCCATTTGGCAATACTGTTTTGCAGTGGATGTTCATCACTATCGTTTCTAGCGAAAAATATAATTTAAATCAACAAACCTCACTGTTTAATTTTCATTCTTTTAACTCTACATGCAAAGTTAACGCTGATGAAAGTTTTGTTTCATCTACGTTGAAGCCTGCAACAGCTTACCAAACGTCAGGTAGTTGTTTTTTTTTATCATTGCAATTTCGCTGAAATTTTATTTGCCTCCATGTGTCCAGGTAAAAATTACATGATGTAATTTTTTGCAAGTGGACGTTGGCTGGGCTAAACAAGTAGAGTTGATGTTGAAAACAATTTTTGATTAACGTTCTTACCTGAAACAGCCATACCAAACGCCAAATGATTGATTTCTTTTATCATCACGACCTTGCTAAAATTTTGTTCACCTCCATGTGTTAAGCCAAAAATCAAATGATGTCGACTTTTGCATGAGATCGTTGCCTGAATGTAACACCAAACTTTGTAAATGTAACACCAAACAACTTCGCATAAGAAAAGGTTTTTCTTACCGCTTGGCTTTGGTTCTTCCTCAGTTGTTAAATAAATTATGTGTGGTTCTTAGTGTTTTTGCATATTTTCATGCAAAAGTTTTTCAGATATTGCGAAAAATTGCGCATGGACACTGACTGTACTGATAAGGAAATGTAATTTCAGAATGGAATAAAAGACATTTATGATAGGAGATTATATATGAATAGGATTTCAGTACTGTGGATGCGTAGTGGTACGTGAAATCGATGTCCTGTAAAAATAACTAGCTTGATTGATTCGTTTGCTTGTCACCCTTGTTAGGACCCGTAACTTGAATAGGCCTACAGATGTGTGTAAGTTTAAATCATCGAAAAAAGATATAAAAGCCGACCCGGCGGCAGATTCCTCGAAAGCTTTTACAGTAAATCGAGAGCTTTCAATTGTTGATGTTCAGAGGGTTATATTTTAGAGCTGATGCCACCTGCTTAATGCGCATTGCACACCTTTGAACATAAAGCATTCCACACTTGGGTCTGCTTTCGAACCAGAAACGCGAAAAATTAAATTTTTTCAACCAAAACTTACAAGATTCTTCTTCGGATTGTCATGCATTTTGCCTGAAAATTTGAATTCCATGCATAAAGAGCATTGCGAGTTATTGATCTTTGAATCAAACAACCGAACTGTGTTTCCAGTGCATCGGACTAAACTGTTGCTGCGTGTGGCTGGCAACGCGCTAATTTCGGTTCAGCAGTTGTAGAATAGAACGCAATAACTTTTAGCATGCTTGGTCTTTTGCAACCAAATTTTGGACGAATGTTCTTCTTGCGACAAAGCATCTTGCCTGAAAATTTGAGGTCAGTCGGACAAGCATTTTTTGAGTTGTTCAATCTCCAGTCTAGCTGTTGGATGAAAACAACTCAAAAACCGTCCAGCACCAGCTGAATAATCGCGCGGAATTCACACGGCACAGGTGTTAACAGTTTTGTTTGAAATCACTTATTTGCGTACTTTATCGCCGAAAAGCAAAAACATAATTTACATGTTTGTTAAAGGAGATCATACTGAAGCGTGAAAAGTCTTAGGTCGAAAACCTTGAAGTTTTTTCAAGAACTTGAAGCGCCAAGCCTGCAACATTAACGATGTACAGTAGAATTCCCTTGTAAAGTCACTTCATGGGACCGGAGAAAAAGCGTCGTTATAGGCCAGGGGGTTCCCAACCAGGGGTACATTTGCCTATCCGCAGGGGTATATTTAAGGTCAGCAATAGAAGATAAAAGTAGGGGAGATTAGGGACCTATGGCCATGCAGGACCTTTGGGACATGGTGTCTCTCTCATAAATGACATATGGTAAGGCTTCATTAATCATGCGTGAAAATACTTAGCTGTCATCAACTTGCCATGGGTAATGCAGAGGACCTGGGTCCAGTCATTAAGCAGTTATAGTTGAAAATGCATTTTTATGGAGTAAAAGTAAATTTTGAAGGGTCTGAACTTTTTATGATATTCAAGGATAGAAAACTGATTTTTGTCAGTTGTTTGGTTTGGAAATAGAAGCGACATTTATGTCTGAAACGCAGGGCCGGCCTTAAGCCGATGCAACCGATGCGGTTGCATTGGGCCCCGCGCCTCTGGGGGCCCCACGTCTCTGGTGGCCCCGCGCCTCTGGGGGCCCCGCGCCATGTGTTTGGATAGTAGTACATTTTTGCCAAATACTCTTTGCGCTCAAATTCAGTTGAAACGGCTGATATAATATCATTGTTAGCAAACAATGCTCTCGTTAGAATGAACATTGACGCAAAAGATGAAAGGTTAAGCCCGTAGACGCAGACCTTCTATTTGAGTCCAAAGACTCCAGCAGTTGGCCATTCAACCATAGCAGCAAAAGGTGTTATATTTTGCATTTTTTGCTTGGTCTGTACTGGACACTGAACCGTGTCAGCCTGTTTGGGCAGTCGCCCAAAAGATGTTGAGTAGCATGAAACGCTAGTTATGCCAAAAAGCTTGTTGGTCGTTGTTCTGAAAAAAATTGCACACTGGGGCCTTCGAGTTGGGAAGAATGTCTAGTGTGACGTGATGTGCGACCCCGAGAGGTGGCACAGTCATGCTTTTGACCTAGCAAAATACGGTACTTTAGTGGGTCCTTTTGCTAGATCCGGGATCGTGTTCACAGGATTCCATGCCTCCTTGACAACCCCAATTTACTTGCTCCTAGTTACCTAATGCAATTTCCATGACATCAAGTAAAACACTATTCTTGGTTGATTTGCATTCATATTTATTATAGCATAATTACGCCACAACTAGAAACAGATGGTACTCACCAATTTACATCAGTTCATGATACATTCACACTTCTCGACATGATTTCAACTCTTACACGGAATCATCTCAATTTATACAGGATTTGAATAACCCTCGAAAACCTCAAATTATTCTTTCCGTAGTCTTCTAACCGAATTTATAGAATCGATATCGATTTACTATCTTTATCAAATAGTCTATACTTGATAAACAATCAATCATACATATAAGACACTACTTAATGATTAGCGTCAAAGAAATATACTTTATTGTACATTCACTATCACTGACTATGCCGTTCACTGTAAAACATTCTCGGCTCACTGACAACGATTCACTGTGAGAAACAAGAAACGCTTGTTTGTGCGGAAATTTGTCATTAATCAAAATTCAGTAGCATCGCATTCACTCAAAAGGAATCTCAGTCAGAAGGGGCGATTCGGAGAAGAATCAAAGAGTATATTGGGGAGAATCACTGCCAAGTGTAGTTCGACTACAGCGGCGCACAAAGAGATGTACACGGCATCCCGAGCAGGTGACGGTTAGATACGAAAGTACCTAAGCGTGATGTGAAGTGTAGATGGGCCACTGCCAAGTGTGGTTCGACCACGGCGGCGAGCATAAATGCACGCGGCATCCCGAGCAGGTAGCGGTTAAATGCAGAAGCATCTAAGCGTGAAGGAATAACCAACTGACTGAGTTCGGAGTTCAGCAACAAGTTTCTAGAAGAGTTTAGCCGTAGTTCATACAAGCAACATGAATACGCACATTCCTTGCTTGTTAGCAACTTACGCGAAAATCCAATGTTCATTGGGCTCTGTACTGTCACATAACAGCCACCAGTGTAAAGTCTGATTTTTGGTCCATATTCAGCTGAATTTATAGCTGGATTGTGTCTTTCTTTAAATGCTCTTTCTGAGCTCCCGTTGACACCCCTTGTTTTAAGTGTCTGATTGGTCCTTTCTTGTCAGCGTCTTTTGTAATTGGTCCTTTTCTTGGTTTCTGGAACTTTCTTGAGGTTGTTTGCACTTGGCTCCTATTCTTCTGAGTCTCAGGTCGTGTTCTGTTGATGCACTTCCTGTCACATGTGCTTCTTGTCACTTGTCTTTCGTTGTCGTGATTGTCCATTATGTAATAATCACATGCTTTTCATTGATAGTTCCCTGTTATTTAATCGGGGTGACTTGAGGTGATTGTCCTTTGGTAGCAGTCCTGTACTTTGTGTTGTCATAGCAACTGGTCGACAACCAGTTGTGGTTGCAGCTTTTCTTCGTTGCAGTTGTCCTGTCTATTTTCTTGATTTTAATTGATTTTGTTGCAGCGTTGATTTTATTTACAAAAGTTTCTGTTGAGGCAAAACTTGCCCGATCACTATCCAATCTTTGGAAAACTGTGTTTACAAAAAGCTTCTCCAAAGGTTTAGCAGCCACCTCTTTTGCATCACTTTACCTTCGTACACACCCACTTCTAACCTTTATCAAGCGCTCGAAGTTTAAATATATTTTTTTTGTTTTTTTGTGATTTTTTCGTTCATTTCATTATTTGCATATATTGGAGGATAAATTTTGCCACAAACTCGGTTTTTCCGCAATTCGTAAACACAGCTTTCAAAAGATTGGACAGTGGTGATGTTAAAATTCTGAACAGAGCACAGGAGAAACAAAACGTTGCACAGATAAATCTTTCCACAAAGCTTAACATCGCTGGTGGTTGATGTTAACGACAACTAGCAAAACAGAGCTGAAAGCTCGCTGCAACCGTTGCATAACGATGCACACGTGCCCAACTTTGAACAACCGAAATGTTTTATAAACGCCAGCTCACAGCGCCAAGTTCATGACAAAATGCAGTACCTAGAAAGAATTGCCGATGCTGCTTTTGAGATTTTGAAAGAGAAATTCCAGTACGTTTCTGATCAACTCGAACTGAAAAGTAAGCAACATCAGGCCTTGAAAGAACGATTCGTCTCTTACCTGTAAGAGCACGTCGTTATCGGCTTCAACTCGTCTTGCTACGTATTCACTGGAGAAAGTGCACCTGCTGGAGTACTCGTTTTTATTTGGTTTTGTTAAAACATGATAAACGGTCAGGGGGGATGGTATGCGGAAGAGCAGAATGAGGTAGCAAGTTGTCATCTGTGGATGTGTTTTGCTGTGATAGTAGGGTTTGCACGGTCATCAAATGATGTTCAAGTGAAGCGGACGTGAATATTTCCTTATCGGATTAAAACCCGGTATGCATTTCCACCACGCGGTCAGTTACAGGTTGAAGCAATGCTGTGGCTAGTTTGGATCAAAGCATCGCTCATGTAGCATTTGAACTTTTGTACTTTCGTATAAAAGCAACGCCACGAAACTTTCGTGGTTCGTCTGTTTTGAACAAATGAAAAATTCCCGCGGATTAGTTGTTGTTACTGAAAACTTGCAAAAGGGAAGTGAATGCTTGCTGCAACTGTTATAGCTGGTTTGCATTTTCGCAAAATGATGCATAGTTAGTTGGCGATATGTTTCATAAGTTCTTTATAGATCCTAGACCTGTGACATTGCATACAGTTTTTGAAAAAAAAATTGTTTCAACACAGCGAGGAGGTGTCGGAGAGGTGCGGTTAGTTATCGACGTGCGCACTAGTCAATGGCATGACGCTGAAACATTCCCAGTTTTTGAATAAAATAGTTTAAGATACGACAGTTCAAGATGTTCAAGCGAGGGTTGCACCCCCTGTTGGTTACGCGAACGAGAAATAGAGATTGGCGAAATAAAGCGGCTGATTAGATGATGCGCCTCTAGCATTTGATTTTTAAACGCTTGCTACTTTCTAATAAATAAATCGTAAGAAAACGAAATGTTGACGATGATATGAAACAAACAGGCGAGTTTTGTGAATACTGTGTTCCGTGGAATCATACGATCGTACAAGTTTTGTTCAAAACAGGGAAAGTTGAATGATTACTTACTGTCAAGTGGTTTGCGCTTTAGATTAAAGCAGTCGTAATGAGTAATTTCTTGTTGGATTTGTTAAAACAGGGAAAATGTTCGGGGCTGTATGCTACGTAAAAGAACAGAATGGGTTAGCAGGTTGTCGTCATTGTTGAACAGGTTTTGAACGATGTATACGACACTGAGGTTTCTGTGGTGACTTCCTTTGGTGAACAAATCTGTCACACGCCGGTTA
>Ga0210059_1016119_pt1 | contig 10814 bp, 6 predicted proteins | sample Ectturendosymbi2_FD_188042 | JGI IMG/M metagenome (GOLD analysis project Ga0210059, IMG submission 188042) | Ecteinascidia turbinata endosymbiont from Florida, USA - Sample 2 (SPAdes) (version 2) | ecosystem: Host-associated > Tunicates > Ascidians > Unclassified | place: Key West, Florida... | reverse complement strand
AATTTCATGAAAATTGCCCCCCCCCCCGAAATGAAGAGCTGGTTGCGCCCCTGGTGATTTCCTATCCATGAGATAAGGTTTTGGTCTTTACTTTCAATATAGATATTAATTTTTCCCCTTATTTCTTGAATGATGTAATTTTCTGCAAGTACGCAAGGTCGTTTGGCTTTTTCTGTTTTCTGCCTGTAGATTTTGCTTGCGTTTATGGCACTGTGTTTTGATTGAACTGGACTCCTCACGTTGCTGCCGCAATGCTGTTTTCTTTGCGTTGCACGAGTGTTGCATCGAATCGCTATCGTACCCGCTGCTGGCCTTTCCCTGCACTTGGCACCAACATTTTACTGGTTGGACCGTATATCATGGAGGCTCGCCCCAGGCAACAGGCCTGATGCAGATTACCAGCGCTTTGTTTGACGTTATTCTAGAAAACTGTTGCAAAGCACTGTTTATTTCGATAAGAAGTGAGCGTTGTGGTAATCAGAGCTTCATTAGCTGAGACCGCACTTCCTTTCACCACGTCCAGATCCCCGTGGATGAGACCACACCAACGAGAGAAACCAGTTGTGACCCGCTGGCCATTCGTCGAGCAACTGTGCGGGTCACCAAGCAAACTCTCATGCGCAAGTCAACATTCTTTTGCGCATTTTCATCACACAGTTCGAAAATGAGTCAAAACTGGCCTATTCGGTCCAAACTTTCGGATAAGACTGACTCAACTTCCGAGAGACACTCGAATGGACAACCTGGGATTTTTTGGTGTCCCAGCATCTCGTGCATCAGTCGAAATGAAATGCAATGGAAACAAATGAAATGTAATGAAAACACTAATAAACGCAAACCTTGAATAAACCAAAAAACATGAACGCGACAGACAAATGTTACAGTCAGCAAGAATGAAGATTCCGAAAACCGCCATACCCAACAATTCTCCCGTCTGAACATCCAGGAGGCGAATGGTGTTGTCATGAGAAGAGCTGAGGGTGCACTGCCCGTCTTTTGTAAACTTCACGCATGTAATCGCAGAACCAACGGAGTCAGAAAACAGCTCTCCCGTTCGCAAATCGTAACGTCGAACTTTGCCATCAATGCAACCGGTTAAAATTTCGTGATCGCTGACCTGGTAAGCAAGTTTGGTTCAAAAATCCACAACCTTGCGTTGGAATGCAAAGAAAAATAAAATAATATCCTTCTACCTACAGCATGAACCTTGATCAACAGCCCAATCTGTATATAATATTTTGGAAAAAATCGGAAACTTAGACTTAATGTAGTCTTTACAGCCTACGACACAGTCACAACAGTTTATGCTAAAGGCAGACAAAACGATGACAAGATAATGACACGCAGATTCGGCTTAATGGATCATACTGAAGCTTGCCAGCAAAATAGCCATTTGGTAGAATTTATGCCATTACTGGTGAGCAATTTTTGTCCCCAAACAACCAATGCTCAAATTCGCTCCAGCCTATTGTAAAATGGTGCGTACACCACAGATGCGTGATAAAAATTTCATTTTGTTGACTTGCTGATGATCACTTCTGTTTGCTTTTGACCTCTACTGTGACCAACACGTCCCATGCCGAGTTCCATAGAACTATTTTTAAAACTTGTGCATTTTTTGCACATTTACACTTTCAAACAGTTTTTTGTTAAAATTGGTTGAATTTTTTTCAATAAACCTGTGCAAAATCTTTTCTCAATATTACAGATTAATTTTTTTAACAAAGTTGTATGAGCAAAGTTTTTTCTAAATTCTGCTTTTTTTCAATGGAAAATTTAAATGTTCAGAAAGGAAAACTTTTTAATTTTGAAAAAACTTATTTGAATAGGAAATGAAACGCAAATAACAAATTTGTACCCTTTTTAATACCGTGGGGCGTAACTGTTGAATTGTTCCCCACAGAAAACAGTACTCGCTTCATCGTGTTTCATGCAGTTTTACAAGTTTGGTGCATTGATCAGAACAACAGCAAATAGTAACCGAGCTGCTCAGGGGTCGTATATTCATATTCACTTTCCTTGATCAATAACGGGTTGGATCAATAACGGGTTGGAAACTTCGCTAAATGGAATGCCTGTCAAATCTTCTATTCAAGAAATCAATTCTTCTACACATTTTTGAATAAAATATTTGGATGCAAATTTAACAAAAAAATTGCAATAAGGATATAAGGCACTATTATCCCTGGATTTTTCAAAAGATGATGACCAGTCATTGCGAGCAGTAATTGAAATTATTGGCTGATCGAGTTTCTTTGAATCTACAATGCCAAGTGATTTCAAAGTCCTGACAGGAAAAAACACTTGTGACGCAATGGAATACGGTAACTCATGATTTTCCACGCTTGTTGAAATACATATGCATCTTTTAATAGGATAACGTAATATTAGAACTTGGCTATTTCATATTCACGTGAATTTATTGGAAATTATGTAGCATTCTGCTATTTGTTGCAGTAATGTGACGTTGGTACTTTAAATTCCTTTGCGAAATGATTACAGACAGGCATGTTGCGCCCGCATTCTTGCGCTTTGTTTCTGGTACCGCTTCATCGTGCATTTTATACTGTGAAACTTGACATTGTACAAACTCAGTTGTGGTGCTACAAGACCACTGCAGATAAAGCGCCATCAAAAAACACCAGACAAATAAATAAATATGTTGTGGTGGTCGTTACCGTCATTTAATCGTTTTCGTTGTTTTATGCAAAAAGAAACGTTTAGTCAGTACCGGAGTGTGTACAGCAGGATGTCGTATCGCAGTGTCAGGAACCAGTAGAGATACAGCATTATTAACTCGGCCTTATTGGGTACCTAACATTCATGAGCAACTTATTTTAAGTTTCAAAAGACGGCACATGTTTTATTCTAACCATTTAATTACAATTTTCTTAAGCAGGTCGATAGCCAAATATTTTAGTTACTTTTCAAAAGGGATAAACACTAAAAGCATGGTTAGTTAGGAGCAATTCTGGAAATCACGACAGTTTTATAGCGTAACAGATGCGTGTGAAACCGATCACAACACAGCATATTTAGAACTACACATTGAATAAACTTATGGAGCCTGGATACAACACATCTGCTTGACCTGAAGAGATGTTATGCTATCCTTGGCATCATCCATGATCTGAATTGGTGACTGCTTTCGTGATCGACAATCCCATGCACGGATAGAGGAGTCTACAGACCCGGATAAAATTACAGTCGATTCCTCATTGAATTCAACACAGTTGACTCGCCCAGCATGACCACGGAACCTCCGAATGATCTGAAATTTGTAACAGCAAAACTCCATTAGTTGTCAAATCATTTTAATCAACAAAACTGAAAAAATAAATGGGTACAGTTCCATAAAATTTAACCGCAAGTACCATTCAAGGGACAAGTGCAGAGCAAAATGTTCACTAATACAAGTTATTTTTCTTAGAAATTCAAAACTTGAATATTTCATGTTGTCTTGGCAGGATAAACAAGCCTATTTGAAAATCATGTTATGAAGCAGGTACTCTGATTTTATGGCATGTGGGTCGAGACGTTTCACTTTAACAGCAAGATGCAAGATCAAAATTAGTCATTTAATAACATAGAAACATAACATCTGAGAAGCACTAAACTTTAAGCCAATCTAGTTTTTGTCATTTCTGCACCACAACTCTACACACCTACATAAATTAAGTTGAGGAAATTTGATAGCTTTATTGATTTGCCTATACCCACAACTTTATGCTTCGAAGCATGACTGCAGCTGAGCCAAACAATATGCAGATTTTGAGTGTATACATGGCATACTTGCAAAATGGCATGTATTTCTATAGTATGCTTTCACTTTTTTTACATCACGCTCTTGGCAAGAGTTGGATTATAACTATAAAGCATTTGCACAATTTATTTAAGCAATCTTAAGAGTAGCAAAAATACACACCTGGCCAGTTGCAACATCCCAGTACATCACAGATTTATCAGAACCACACGATGCTATCTGGCAATTATCATTGGATCCAGCAACATCCAAAACATCATATCCATGACCAGTGTATTTTTTTATTAGCAACTTTCGAGGTGCATTCCAAAGTTTTATTGACTTGTTGCTTCCACAAGTCATGCAATAATTTCCATCACCTACATTGCAAATAGTATGTGGGAATGTCAACCAAGACCCTTGCCTTGTGCAGCAATGTGCATCAAGCTACAGATGAGAAACTCAATATTTTCTTATGTTTAGAACATAAAATATTCATAAAATATGCAATATTTACATATGGAAACATGTGGTTTGATGAACATACCTATACAACAGGCATTTATTGTTAAACAGTGTTAGTTTCTTATTATATTGAAATCAGGAATTTTCATTTGCATTTTTTCACAGCATTGGACTTTTTATTTTATACAACATAATTTTTTCGTGTAACACAAGCACATACAGTATTTGTTGGAAAGCAAAACATAATTTAGGTTATGTGCTTGCAATGCATGTGGATTCCTGCATGCAGTTTTGAAAAAACTTTTTCATGTCAAATGCTTACAAAACAAAATGAATGTTTTTATTACTTTACATAGAAGATTCAAACAGATGTCATTTTCAGTTTTTTTGTAAATAACTAATAAAAGAGGGCATCATATCACGCCAAGGGTAAAAATAACTGTGTTAACTACCCACATGGTGAAGCAACTAGGTACTAACTGCCTTCATCTTCCTGCCATGAGTTGCATCTACATGCACAATGTAATAAATAGCATTGTCTTAAAGCACTTACAAATGCAAATGGATGAAGTAATATGATTCATCTAATTTACATACAGTATAAATAGCATGAGCTACAAGATCAAGCCACAATGGTTTAATGTGACCATGAAACTATTCGAGCACACAGAGGCTTTTCATCATAGCATTTAGTTGGTTTTGGGATGAAATGAAAGATTGAGGTATACCCCATCAAATTCTACAGTGTTCGCAATAAAGCAGCAGTTGAGCAGAATAATATGCTATCTGCTTTTAGTTCTACAATACAATTTAAGCATTTTAATATACATTCACACAACTTACCTGCTCTTCACATCAATGCTTATAGGTAGGTTTAGAGCATTTAACCAACATTCTTTTTTTAAATAACTGCATACCCCAAGTAAAAACAACTTACAGTATTGCCCATATGCCAATATACTGATTGTGTAGGTTATCTACACCACTCCCAACTTATAAACATAATCAAATGCAAGCAAACTTGTCAAACAAAACTTTTTGCACGAATCATTCTCAAAAAATCAAATTTTCAAAATACATGATTTTGAACATTTTGAATGCTCAGAAATATGAAAATAATGAAGCAGGTTTAAGATCAAACCACTTTAACTAGGAAAACCCACATTATGAATGGTAAGGGCAGAATATTCAATGCTTGCAACACACTGCCAATGTTTTACGCACCCATCAGTGAATGCCTCAGACTTCTAGCACCTTTATTACTAGTTTTGGCTAACATACAAAAACAGACTTACTATTATATCTGACAGCACGAACTGCTCCTTGCTGACAATCAATATGATGAATAAATTTTGTTGGAACTAAACTTTTGTGATCAACTGCTTCAGCATTTTGTTGACCTGAAAAAGACACTTGGCAATTAATACATTCAACATGACAGACCTCATTTGAAACTCAGATAGCAATTGGATAATTCCCTTTAGTTCAGTTTATTCTCTATCTTATAAACTGAAAAACAGCATGCGAGAGAATGGATCACTGAAATATTCAAATTCAAGGTCATTGTTATTGCTCCCATAAAAATGTATCAAAACAAACCAAGTGCAACACAAATTTTTGACATCACTGAAAACACCATAGTACTCATGAATGACTATACACAACAGAAACAGCATGTGAGCAAAAGTGATGCATCATAAAATAAAAAGGTTGTAAACAACATAGCAACACACATTTCTGGGATGCTAGAAATCACAATGGAGTAATTTATCATGTATCAAGATTAGCAGACAGAAACATCTTCATTTTGCTTCTAAATAAATATGCAATGCCTTTCACCTGCTTTCAATTCACTTTCTGATGAAGAACAACTACATAGCTCACCTTAAGAAGTTCAGTAATGCGTACCATCTACTAGTTTATCTTTGACCTCCATCCGATGGACTATAAATTGCATTATTAGTAATAAAGCATAGGGGAACAATATATAAGAAAATAAATATTCTTATTTATGGTGTAGAAGATAAAGAAGATGATATCAATGGGGAAAATATGTTGTTCTCAGGAGCAAATGAGCTCAAACTTGATCTCCAACCTAATGGTATGCAGAGAGTACATTAGCTAGGACAGAAAAAAAACAAGAATCCACGCCCAGTCATTGCAAGGTTTGCATCATACAAAATAAGAAACAAGTTCCTTACTAACAAACAGAATCTCAAAAATATCAAAGGCAGACAGCATGTCTTGGTTTGTTAGGATCTAACCCTCTTAGGTGCAAACCTCTGAAGATGCAAAAATGCTGCTCTGATACATTTACCTTCTGCCACACCTGAAATGGCAATATAAAAGCAAGGCAACTGGAAAATTGGTTACCATCACTTGACCCGATGCTCTCTTGAAACACATAACTGATGTTGATTATAACAGATGGACTGTGGCAAAATACTTAGCATCTACTTCTACAGAAAAGATATTCACTTTGCTGAACTTTGAAATCAAACATTCAATACAAACGACCACTTACACTTGGACAACAAACTGCCAGTTAAGCAAAATGCATACGTAAGTAGGTTATTTTACCTGTTGGGATGCTTTTACTGTTAGCAACACAAGGTTGCTAGTGCAGCAGTGAAAAAATGTGCTTTAAACCTAAATCAAATGAATGACTGTAACCATTGTAATGCTCAAGTGTTTCCTGACTGTCAATGTTTAAATAGCGGCAACCACTCTGCACACCTTAGTAAACTCACAGTACAACTTGAAATTGTGCTTAGAGACAAGCAGCTTCATGTCATCTACAGCCAATATTGGTTGATATTAACCTGTGACTCGGAAAGTTAGCAACATTTATAAAATGCACAAAATTCTCTAACTGAAAGCCATTTACAATGTTGAAGTTAGCAAATTCATGCATAAATGTGCTAACTCTCAGTTACAGGCTACATTCAACAGTTATTTTAAATTCATTACAGATTTTTTCCATGCAATACAAGACAAACAAAACTTGACAATTTGATTTACCAAAAGCATGTCCACCATTCAAACTCAGTGTTAAAGTACAGTGCAATACAAGTCTGGTCAAAAATTCTTTAAAAAATAATAAACCATATTCAATGATTTTTACTGCGGAATATGAAAAATCCGTTACTCAGGTACTGGAAACATTTGGGTTGCCTGTAAAAGGCGGAGCTCCATAAATAGCGGAGATTGGTTGCGGAGGTTTGATGATGTAACCAGAGTGGAAAAAGTTGCAAGCAAAAAAAGGAAAAAAAATTAAGGAAAAATGTTGTATCATTGCAACTTAATATGTGTTTCCCCAAAATTGGAATGCATGGAAGTTTGTGTTGTTTAAAAATTGTATACATTCACAACTGTTGAAACCTATTTTTTTGTCCCTGAACCGTTGTGAAACTCAGATGGCCAAAAATTACTAAACATCAAAATAGACTTTTTTACCGTAGTGTAATATCACCTTCTGCAGTAAAATTATTTTTACTACCATTTAGTTATCATTGCTCAATGCAAAATACCAGTTTTGGCGACTCCGGTTACGTCATCAAACCTCCTCAACCAAACTCCGCTATTTACGGAGCTCCGCCTTTTACAGGGACCAACATTTGTGGTATTCTTTTGTTGGTGTGCATTTCTCCAATGCATTGATTTAATTATTTAATGCTGCTACAATGAAAATAGCTGAACCATGAAGTATCGCTGGTATATCTTACTCGATTGGTTTTTGTTGTTTTCAATTGGCTGTATTAAACTCTTGTACCAAGTAGTGGGATGCTTTTAGTTCCCAATCACAAAGCAAACAATGTGTCTACTTAAATAAGAGTAAATAAAATTCTATTCCCATGCATGATTCTTCACATTGACTAAGAATGCATTTCACAAACGCATAAATGTACGCCTTTATATTATTGGCCTAGGTCTACAACATAGCAAACAATAATGTTTGCAATACTTACCTTCTCTGTCAAGTTTGTTTTCAGGTCCTTGAACAGGGTACATTGTTATGCTGTCATCTACAATACAAACAGCACTTGTGGTGATCGACCTGCAAATATTTTAGTATTATTACCGCTTTGAAATCTATTGACTGCAATATGAAAGAAAAGAAAGCTTAGTGTCTATTTTACTGCCAACATTCTGGCGGTAATAGATCGGCTGGAGCTATTGTGCCGCAAGTCGAAGAGTCGGTCTCGTGGCATTCGACGCAATTTGAATAAAAACGTCAGTTTATCATGCCAGCGGTGTGTTACTCGTAGTGTAATGGTTGTGCTTCAAGTCTCGTATGCCATTGCTTTTCAGTTCGAATCACACCTTGGCAACTTCCCTTTTCTTTTTTATTAATTAATTTTTGGCAGTGTCTATTTTGCTGCCTAAATGCTGACGGCAACGACTTGGCTCGAGCTATTGTGCCGCCAGTCCAAAGCTTGGCGGAAATGAAGTAAAAACAAAAGATAAACCCCAAAGGCTAAGCCCTAACCCTAATACCAAACCCTACGCTAACCCCTAACCATAAACCCTAACCCAAACACTAATCACTAACCCTAATCCCCTAACCGTAACCCTAAACGCTAGCCCCTAACCCTAACTCCAAACCATAATGCTAACCCCAGCACTAACCCCTACTCAACTGCTAACCCCTGATGCTAACCCCTCTAACCCTAATACTAACCCCTAACCCTAACGCTAACCCCTAACAGTAACGCTAACCCCTAACAGTAATGCTATCCGTAACACTAACCCTAACCCCAATGCTAATCCCTAACACTAACCCTAACGCCAACCCCTAAACGTTAACCCTTAACGTTAACCCCTAACCCAATCGCTAACCCCTCATGCTAAACCAAAAGCCTTAACCATAATATAATGCTAACCCCAACCCCCAGACTGGAAAACGTCGCAGTTGTCGACGAGATATCGCGCGTAAACAAGATTTTGAGGCGTAACATCTAGTAGCGCATCGAGTAGCGCTACTAGACGTAACGTCTAGTAGCGCATGACTTTCACGCGTGAGTGGCTTTCACTGAAATCATAATGGCACGTGAAATCTTTTTTCCACTAAGCTTTTATGAACAAAAACCTTTACCAGGTTTTTTGAGCAGCTCCAATGCGTCGTGTGTTCAGTGGCGTTACTAGACGTTTGATCCAGGGGAAAACTTAGCTGAAAGGGCCCACTGGTCATTGTAGGCGACTTACAAGCCAACATTCAGACAAAAACTTGAGAATTGAATGTGATTACGGATGTAGCCGGCTATATTTTACAAACCTAAATAACCAGAAATACTCGTTTGTAACCTTGAAAAATCGTACATCTATATAATGTGTAACTGTTTGTCATTCATCAAAAAACATTATTTCCACTAGAAAGTTCCATTCCCGTCGCCACGAGGGTTTTTTGTGGGCTAATCCACGTTTTTTTTAGGAAAATGTTAGGTACGCGGTACTGATTTCTAGGGACCTGATTTCTCTGATTCTAGAGACCCGATTTTCTCTGATTCTCGGTACCCGATGATAATTTTTGCTAATTCTAGGGACCCGATTTTCAATTATAGGGACCCGATTCGAAATATGGTTTTCTGAATGAAAAAATGTATGGAACGTGACGGTTTTTGCATAAGCGTGAGAAGTAAATTTAATTATTTCTTGTCGCGTGACACTTAAGGTCGAGTAAAAAAATTGTGCGTGCGTTTGCCACGGATTCCAAACTGGCTAACCCCTAACCGAACCCTAAAGGTAGAAAAGTTTTTAAAAAAGCAAAAACAAGAAAAGTAACAAAGGTGAGATTCGAACCGAAAACCAATGACATACTAGACATGAAGCATAACCACTAAACTAAGAGCAGCACACTGATTGCATGACAAACTGACATTTTCATTCGAACTGCGTCAGACTGGCAGAACAATAGCTCCAGCTAGATCTGTTGCCACCAGAAAATCGGCGGTGAAATAGACACTAGCTAATGTATACTGAAAAATCCATCTTGGTTGCCTGTAAAAGGCGGAGTTCCGTAAATAGCGGAGCTTGGTTGCGGAGGTTTGATGACGTAATCATAGTGAAAAAAAGTAGCGTTGTAAAAGGAATAAACAGAAAAAAATCAAAGGAAAAATATTTTATTATTACAAATAAATATGCACTTCCCCCAAACATTTAATACATGGGTGTTTGCGATGTTAAAAAATTGTATACATTCACAACTGTTGAAACCTATTTTTTGTTCCCGAACCGTTGTGAAACTCAGATAAGCAAAAATTATCAAACTTCAGAATAGACTTATTTTATCGTAGTGTACACTTAAAAGCACTAGTGTTTCTGTATGCTTTCGAGGAATCAGTCGACTGCATCTGCTTTCGTCTTTTTGCGATGATTCAAACTTGCACATATCTTTATTCAAGTATGTACTTACCACGATGGGTGTAAGCAAGGAATCGATCAGCAAATATTTAATAGGAAATCGATTTCACGTAAAATTACGCATCCTCAGTCCTTATTCAAATATATTGAATCCTCAGTCCTTATTCAAATCTATTTGAATAAGGACTGAGGATGCGTAATTTTACGTGAAATCGATTTCCTATTAAAAATTTGCTGATCGATTCCT
>Ga0210059_1016118_pt1 | contig 10814 bp, 6 predicted proteins | sample Ectturendosymbi2_FD_188042 | JGI IMG/M metagenome (GOLD analysis project Ga0210059, IMG submission 188042) | Ecteinascidia turbinata endosymbiont from Florida, USA - Sample 2 (SPAdes) (version 2) | ecosystem: Host-associated > Tunicates > Ascidians > Unclassified | place: Key West, Florida... | reverse complement strand
AAGAACGTGCGATCGGTGTGATTCGTTGTAAAAAGGAGGGGATGTTGTTGCAACCTCTCCGGTGGTGTTGCGTTGATTGTGTGATTCACCACGAAAGGGATGTGCGTGAAGAATAACACCATTATATATGTAGCGCGAGCAAGCAATAGAAAGAGAGATTGCGAGCATGATCTCTATTGTTGTTTGCTGCCACGGTGCGAAGCTTTGTGCACATATCGCTCGGGATTTCCGATCGCAACACAATCACTCACCTTCTTTTTCGTAAAGAAAATAGCTTCTGTTAGGCGTGGCGCTCAAATCAGCAAACAGTGCATTCATGAAATATCGATTTCAGGGTTCAGTGAAAAGCAAACAAGGCAATAGCGCAAGCAAAGCGTGGAAGGTCATGTGGAGATATCGCATCAGGTCGAACCATACATTTGATCAAATTTAGTTTTTTTGCATTTGAATAGTACTGTAGTGATAAAACTGTATTGGGACAGAGTCCAGATATTTTTGTATGTTTGTTTGCAAAGAAATGCCGACCTTGCAGCGGGAACTTCAACTGTGAAGCCACAATTCCTAAAAATTAGTCTGCTACAATTTATGGTGACTTTCGAATAATTTACACATAAAATTTAAAAACAATCATTTGCTTGTGATTCCTCTGTCTCGTTTTCCTGAAACCATCCATGAGTTTTTACACAGAGTTACTAAATGTTTCAATGGTTGAAGTACTGCCTGATAAGAAAATAACACTATACAGAACACGAAAAGTGATAATAACTGGTGAAAATGAACTAACATTGTTCATAAATTGTGGAAAAAGTTTGAATCACCTTTGAATGTTTGTGACAAACCGAAGATCATTGTGATAAAAATCAATCCAAAACAAGTCGGCTCACATCGCTTCCAAAGACCTACGATCGTACCGCAGAATATTGTTGCACAAAATTACATTGCCTTTTTCATTTCTGTATAGTCGGCGTTCAAAGAAATGAAGACAGCAGGGCCTACATCCATGGGCGTCGGAAGAATTTTTTCCAGGGAGTGGCCTCTAGGGGTTTTTCCAAAATTTTTCTAGGGGGAGGGCAGAAGTGGTGAAATTTGTTTTTTCCCGCTCGAAACTAAATAACAACCTTTTTTTGCTAAAATTTTTAAATTCCAGGGGGGGCAAGGCCCCCTCCTGCGCCCCCTTCCGACGCCCATGCCTACGTCGATTGCTTTATGAGATTTCGATTCGTGCTTAGCATTTAGTTACCGTGAGACTGAAGCATTTTGATTGGTATCGTTCAAAAACTCCAAAAAAATCAAAGTTTGTATTGTTTGAAAGATGTGTAATCAAAGAATCGGGTTAAACATTGCTTAAATCATTTAGTCTTAAACTTCGAAGCAAAGCAAATTTTGGCGATGACAAACATAAAACCAAGAGAAAAATCACTTATACAAATTCATGCTACTGTACTTTAAACATTCTTTATGTGCCGAGAGCTTGATAGCGTTTAGGAACTTGTTTTATTCTTCAGTTAAGTGGCCGACGAGAATCTATTGCTTTCACGCATATCATATTCAAATTTGCTGACGCAGAAAAGTTGGACGAATGTGCACAAATGCAGACAACTGTAGATGATCGATGCGAATCTTTGACATTGTGTGATTGTGCTGGGCAAGCCGTGCTTTCAAAGAAAAGCTTTCTGTACACTAACACATCAAGTGAAGTTTGGTGATAGCTTGATTGAAGGCCATAGAAAAGTGTTTTTCGCACTTACTACTTCTGTGATTTGGTGAAAAAACTCACGATGTAACTTGGGTTTAACTTTGCAGGGATCTTTGTTTTGAGGAAACTCTCCTTTTAGTTAGTACTAGGTAAGGCCTAAAAATCAAAACAGTTTTGGTTTATTTGTTTTTCGATAAAATACCTTATTGTGAACTATGCATTTTGATAGGACAAACAACTTTTCAAATAAAATATATTTATCGGTTGTTTGCGAAATATAAGAAAAATTGGTCCTGATTATCAGACGTGATGCTAATATTCCTTTAGTCAATTTTATAAATTCGTTGTTTTACGGCCTTCTTGCTAAAGCGTGTATTTTCAACAAAACTGCTGATATTTTTCTTATTTTCACAAAAAAAACAAAGGACCTAGCCAGAAAAATAATGACACGCCGGCCAGGCCACAAGAAAATTTTACTGAGGTTTTGAACTATTTATGTAAAGTTTCGTCTAGACTAGACAGAAGGATGTTTATGTGGGTTTAAAAGTTGTGTTTTTGTGGGTTCGTCTCTTGAAAAGCGAAGTCAGAACCTACTTGTAAATTCCCTCTATGGCTGAAAGCCTGGTCAAACGATTTTTAAATTTCTGAAAGCAGGCGAGAAAACAGTAGCTGAGCACAATGGCGAAGGGTGGTTTTGCTAAGTAAGGTTAAACTGCATGTGCTGAAATTTTAACGAGCAATATAAAGCACGAAATCATTCTCCCAATAACGAACCTAAAAAGCTTTGCTTGGGTTAGGAAATTACTTAAACTTGAATGACTTTTGTAAGTTGTCACTGAGAAAACGCGCGTTACTTACAAAGAGAGACCAACTTTATTAAAGGCGTTCATCTGATGGTAGCTAAAATGAACCATAGGTCTTCTTGGATACGTTCCGGTCTTCTCTAGTTTTACCTAAAGTCTAAGGTCTAGTCTGCTTTGTTAAAAACTTACGTAGCTTGGAAAGAGAACTAATCCCAAGCAGAAGGTTCCTGATTTGTTTCAGAAAACATACCAGTTCAGGTTCAATTTAATTATACTCGCTTCGTACTCACTCTGGAGCAGCGTTTCTTAAACAGTTGTGGGTCACGGACCCCTAGTAGCCTTACATCCTAATGAAGGTTACCGACTCGTCAAGAAGAAATGCAGCAATAAATACTTGAAATTAGATCTTAATCATCGTAGCATTAGTCTAATTAAACGTCTGCAAAGCGTATTAACCCTTTCGAAATGTCAGAGCAAAGCCTATTAACCTTTTAAATCACTTTCATGGACCCCTTAAGTCACCTTCACAGACCCCTTAGGGCAGTGGTTTTCAACCTGGGGGTAATGACCCCCAGAAGATCGTGAAACCTTTTGGGAGGGGCGGCGAGTAGATATTTTATGTGTTTATAGTAGCTGCATTACATTTGCTTTATTCGAGTTTTAGATAGGGGTCTTGGCTTATAGTGGGTTACTATAATGGGTCGCGGAACAAAAAAGGTTGAGAAGACTGCATTAGGGGTTCAAGCATCCCATTTGGAGTGTCACGAGTGGTCTGCGGGGTCAGCCTCCGTTTGCCTGCACCACGACCACGACGTAACTATACTTTTCGTAGTGAATGCTGCAGTGGTGGCGAATCGATGGCAGCATCGCGCGTGGACCTTTTTCTTGCATTCTCTCATTAAACGCCGAGCACAAGAGTGAACAGGTGGAAAAGTACCGTTTAAGTCTTCGGTATGATCCGGCGAGCAATCGAACCCAATCTACCTTTAATGGCAAGTGCTTAACCCAGTGGTACATAAATGAAATCTTAGGTTTTAAGGTTGGGGATTCTTACAATCACGTAAAATCAATTTTCTATCAAATAGGTTTGCTGATTGATTCAACTGTGCCACCTTTGCGGAGACAAATTTTTTTAATATATGTGCAAGTGTGAATCATCGCAAAGTCATGAAAGTGGAGCCCGCATGGCTGATTCCTTGAAAACTTACAGCCAGGGTTTGAAAATTGGGCCACGGTTGTGGGAATTCCCGGGAATTAGTGAACCTTTCGACTTCCCGCTTCCCGGTTTTATGTACAAAATTCTCAGTATTTCTCGAATGGTAGCTTCATGACACCAAGTCAAAGATATACTGTCGAAGATTTCATTTAGATTTTTTTCATTTATTCATTTTCTAACCCGCTTTTCATTCATTCATTTCTTGGTCGACCTCTGGGACGTTTTCCCGTGGGTGTAGCGAGCAGAACTTGTCTCTACAAAATTTAAATGGGCATTCTGGTCATGTGGCCGTACCAACGTAGCTGAAATCTCTCTATTCTGAGAAATGGCACTACATAAGGTTTCACGAATTTCAGAGTTGCGTACTTTGTCGCGAAGTGTCACGCCGCGAACATTTCGCACAAGTCCTATCTCTGTTGCTTGTGCGTTCGGGGTTAAGCGATGAATTTGTCAATGCTTTGAACTTTCTTCTGAGTCTTTACTGTAAAATGAAAAGGAATGAAATAAGCTTACTTGTATTTACGCTTTGTTGATTTTACATATTTTGTGCCTTGTGTGCAGAATTCCCATTTTTTTCGAGATCTCGAGATTGCGTTATATTTTTTCCAGTTTTCCCGGGTTTAAACATCAGGGAAATCGAAAAATCTACCCAACAAACCAAGAGCGTTAAATGTAGGCGGAAAAGAAGTTTATTTTCAAACAGTATATACGCATATATACATATGGGTTTACCTATCTTTTGCAGAGAACAAAGCATTTCGATGAGCAGTCTCGTCCAAACTGGCATAGCCACAGCATCTTTTGCCATTCTCATTGTAATTTGCTGTCTGGTTGGTGGTTGCTTGTGGCAGAGAAAAGCCGACCGAGAGAGTTCTAAAATGGAACTAACGGCTACGAGTCAAGTCCTTTGAAGCATCCCAACAAAAAAGTTCATGAACGCTGTATTCTGATCCAAGAGTACGGAGGGCGAATATTTCCCCTTAAGCTCGATGCACACGGTATGCGTCCTGTGCGTTTTTTGAGCGCATGCGTCTGATTTCGTGACGTCACGTCCTTTTCTGATGCGTCTGGTATGGTCTGCGTTCGAGTAGGAACCTGTTTCTATATTGACGCATCAGACTTACTGCTCTGACTCACTTTTACTCGAATGCAGACCAATACCAGACGCATCAGAAAAGGACGTTACGTCACGAAATCCGACGCATGCGCCCAAAAAAGGCACAGGACGCATGCCGTGTGCATCCAGCTTTACGTAAACAACAGTTTTAACAATACATGATGTCAGATTGTCAAAATATTCTCGCAGAACATCCGTTCAGCATGCATGTTTGAGCTTTTCTTTGTTTTGTTAAGGTGTAGCTTAAGCAATTGTAGCCTGGACTTCTGCAGATCTTGCCAACATGACAAGAGTGTAATTTGAAGATATTTGATATTGATATCCAGTTTTTGATTCTGTTTGAATAAGATTTTAGGACTGAATATGCGTAGTGTTACGTGAAATCGGTTTCTTATAAAAAAAGTTTGTTGATGGATGCAAACCCATTGTTTGTGTGGAGACGAGTTACTTGATATCGAGTTTTTTAAGATAAACTCTTCAGGATTACTCTTCCTACCTGTTTGATGTATCTGTCTAAAACATGCTTTTACAGAACCAAAAAGCAGTCAACCAATTGTATCTCTTCGAAATGTAAAACTAAGCGCCTGTTGTTGAAGGTATCTTTTCGGTGTGATTCAAAAAACACCGTGGCGCCTCCCAAATATTTTACCGACGCTGTTATATCAAATCAACAGGTACGTTTTCTCGAGAGAACTAAAAGATAATCTAATATTTGAATGCCACGCCATTTTGTCAGTAATAATTATTATTGATGTGAAACTTGATGTGATAGAGAAAATCTAACCTTACGTTTGAAATCAGCTTTTCCAAATTAGTCTAAATCCGTTGTCAAAATCAAAACAACTGTTGACCAGTGCAACCGTTATCATCGGCACTTGAAATGCGCTTTTATTTAAATTGCAATTTTAAATAAACATAATTTTTTTTTCTTCCTGGCAAAATGTTTGCGTGGTTGATGCGATAGACACAGTGAGGTCTCGAGGATATTAAGAAATTTAGCAGGGCTGAATAGAAAAGATTACACCTGACAGGGTCTTGAGGGGATGATGTCACTTGGAAAAATCTATATCTCCGGCATTTTAGTTACAGCTTTTGTTGGGTTCTAGACCAACCGCGATATGAACAACTGCCAACCGGACAACTCCAACTAACGACTAGCTGCGGTGTGTTTCATATTTTTATTTTCATAAACTGCATTTTACTGGTTCAAACACTTAAAGGTACTTTTGATTAAGCTTTATTATTGGAAGAGCCGATACTTTTTAAGATTAACACATTTTGTTCACTTATTTTGCAACAATTCTAGGTTTGGTTTCACAACAACATTGTGTTTTTTCCATTAGGCCTACTCATCCAGGTAATTAAAAAATGAAGGCCATCAGGCTGTTTCAGTATTGTTCGGCATTTTATGACGCTATTTGGCATATTTTGATGAGCAATTTGGCATTTTTGGTCCATCTGGACCTGGCAACCCTTGTTGTCCGTTGGCAGTTGTTCAATTGGCAATAATTGTGCTCATGGGCGCAATTTGGTGGAGGACACGGGGGACGTGTCCCCCCGACTTTTTTAGACGGGGCACACACAATATGCCATGTCTTCCCACATTGTTCTCTTAGGGTTAGTATTTGGCGAGGTTTTAAAACTAAATGTGACGTTTGTCACGTTTAGTGTGAAGAGTTTTTCATGTTAGATGTTACACATAGCCATGTTGATGTTGAAACAGAGTTTGGTGTGGTGTCACTGATTCTGATATTTTTATAAATTTTTACTTCAAAAATGATTTTTAGCATTTTTCAAGTTTCTAGAGACCGCAAAAGATTGTTAACTGCCTCTGTCCGACATTTATCTAGCGTGGTTTACTGCAAGAAAGATCGCACTGTCTGGAAACAGTGAAGTTTAACGGCTGCACACGTGAGAGACCACAGTACAGCCGTGATTTGTTTCGTGCAAAACCGTTGGCTAACTGGCTTTATAGTAAGGTTGGTTGTCACGTATTCAGAAACAGACAGCGTAAAATTTGAAGATGCAAGTGTATAATGTTAGAAAATTACATTTTCAAGCAAACCTCAGCGAAGTTTTTTCCGAAGACAAACAGCAGAACTATTGGGGAGACTTACTGTTAGGATGGGCAGTTTTGCAAAAGACTGTCTTCAAACATTAGTGAACAGGATTTCCATCAAAACTTTAGAGAAGTATTGACCTAGCTATATATTATCCTATAGCTCAAAACTTAATGACCTGACTAGGAATTAAAGATAGCTTAAAACACTTAGCTCTATTTCTTGTAGTTACGACAAGGGTGACCAACAAATTCAAAATATATTTATACCTAGAATGCAGCAATGTCTTCATCCAAGTGCGAAACATTTGCTTTACAGGTAACCTACGCATGGGTGGCGGAACTGTTTTCAAAGTGGGAGGCACAAGTGCATGTCAAAAAAACTAGAAAATTTTTGTGATTTGAATTGGCAACTGTGACGCCACAAGCACTGAAATATGACGATGTTAACTTTTGTCAGTATGTTTAAGCAATTTTATTCAAAATCTGACAAGCCCTCAACGATCCCTATCTACACAACACCCTATCTATCATACAATACACTGACTTGAGCAAATAAACGTGTAACTAGTTGTTCTTAGTCTTACACAAAAACAATTTACTTTAACAATGGACCCGATACGAATTGTGTTACTTAAACTTATTTGGGCAAAATTCGAAATTTAAAAGTGGGAGGGCCAGGCCCTTTCAGAAAAAAAGTAGGGGAACCTAGACCCATGCATTCCCCCAGGTTCCGCCACCTATAATCCTACGTAACACTTAGTTTTGCTGGACATTCTTTTCGTGTTATTTCAGGTGAAACGTGGTACGATTTGCCAATTCACCGTTGTTCATTTTGATTTCTGTTTAATCTCAAATATATTTTCGTGTCGTTATGCATGTATAACTCTAGAATAAAACTTGACATGAATTTCGACTATTAAAATTTGATGTTAAACCTGAAAAATTTGATTGTGAAACGACTCAGCTGAGTGTCATAACTGACAGAAGTCACAAGGCAACAGTCACCAGCAGACACGTAACCAGCTTAGGACTCCAGGCGGGCGAAGAATTTTCTGAGCAAGGCCCAAATTTTACATCGATAGCATGTACGAAAACAATGGTTATGCATACAATATGTCCAATACATTCTTTCAGGGGGGAAGAAAGTATTTCCAGGGGGGAGATGCCCTCCCCTTAGTTGTGGGCCTGGTCATCAGATGATGAGATATGCAGAAGTCGCATTGTAGGCTAGATTGGTATACGAGTATGTAGTCAGAAAGACTTCTGGTTCGTTTTCTTTTGGATATCTTGAAATCTTCTCTAGTTGACTTGGATAATTCTGCTTGGGAGTTTGATTGATGTTGGGAAAGAGTATTAGACAAACGATGTTTGGACAATCGAAAGGGTATTTAACACCATGTGGGGGCTGATAAGGGGAGATTGAAAGAATACATCCTCCACCCATCAGCAATAAAAATAAATTGTAAATCATTTTGCGAAGTAGGCTACGCTAATTTTAGCCAAACATTTTTGCTACTGTAAGAGGATATCAATGGAGATTTGGCTAGGGGTGGGGCTGCATGCATGACGCCCAGTAGCTAAAGATTTGTAGCATTTTTAAAGAGCAGAAATGTGCAAGAAAAATACTTAGCTACCATATCTTGCAATATATATATGGCACCTTGCAATTTATTGTCTTTTTAACGTTAAGCAACTTAAACAAGACATCAAATCGAGCTGTAACACACACTTCTTATAAAATACATGAAGATCAATGTGTTCTACTTTGAGAGCGATATGCACGTGCGACCAATGCGATTCGCCGTTTTGTACACCCCAACTGACAGCTCTGATAAAACCCAATTGATGTGTTCTACTATATTGCTGTGCATGTTTGTATCATAGACTGATAGTAGTGCAACCAAGCTGAACTACAGTACCATGTCCAACAACAAAGTTAAGTTTATTAATTTCTAAATCATTTGTAGAGATAAAGCAAAGTGTGATAAGCGTTGCTTTGAAAACATCTCTAAAAAAAGATTGGGAATCTGTATTTACAAAACTTCACTTCCGCATCGGCCCGATAACTATATTGGTTTCACATCAAGTTGTCCCCCCCACATTTTACAACAAAATTGCGCCCATGATTGTGCTGATACCCTTTTGTTGATAAAAGAATCAGGTAGATTTGCATATAGGTAGGCCTAATGGTAATGGTTATGGTGAATGGTTTATTGTTTCATATGACTCAGCTAATAAGTAGAAGCAACACAAAAGCTGTTGCAGACTACCTAAACCAACAGTCAGTAAACATCAGAGCAAATGAAAATAGACTACAATGGCATAATAGCTGATCGGTGTAAACAAGGAGTGGTACTGTGTCATATAGGATTGGTGAAGGACCATGGCGGTCATCAAGTTAACCAACCCTGTTTATCACTTTTTGAAGTGTTGAAAAACAGCAATTGGAGATTAAATTAGCAGTTAGGAAAACAAAACAAACGAACACGAGCACGGTGAGGAAAATGTACAGATGAAAGCGTATGCCTATGTACACAGATGAAGTGGATTGAAATTGGTTGAAGGAATTTGGTGTGGTTAAGAATATGTTTAAACAAAATATAAAAAAAGTAACAAAAACTAATTAATGAGTTACAAAAGAAAAACAAAGCAATACAGAAAAAATTTGGAGTGTGCTGCCATACCGAAAAGAATGGGATGTGTAGCCTACAGGAAAGAAAAAAGACAAAAAAGTAAAGATAGGGCTATTACCATTGGCAGTAACTATGACCAGTCCCGTCGCCACGGCGTAGGGGCTCTTTTGAATGACTAGCCCCAGTGGTGTGTTTAAGAGGAGGCAAGCGAGGCACTTGCTCGCCTCCTGTTTAGGGGCCTGTTGAGTTCGTCTTGGCTCCTCAACATCGAACGTCTTGTGATCCTGAAATAACAACGAAAGAAGACTTCGGTTACTGAAGAAAAATAAATTGAAGGAAACAAACTAGAAGACATCGACGAGATCACGACGAGCCAAGCGAAGTTGGAAATTAAACAAAGGATAAAGACATTAACCCTTTTACAACATTGCCACATACATCTATTTGATGTATTGTAAAATTGTATTTTGCATATTTATTGTAAGTCACACCCAGGAAGAGAGTAGCCCACAATAGTAAAGAAATCATTTACAATAATATTCCCTACGAAAATATTCATAATGTTTCCGATAAAACGATATTTCACTGAAGCGTAAATCTTGACTTCGGACTTAACGCGATCACGCGCTGAACGCGTGACCACCAGAGTTGCGCGAGCACCGCGCACCGTACTATGCACTGTCACGTGACCACGACGCGACCTGTTGTGTTTTCCTCGCGACCTAAAATCCACCACTAAAATCAGTCTTGCTCACGGTTGTCATCGGAGTAGTATCTAACCTACAGGTAGTCTGATAGGTTAGATCAAGACATAATAGAACTAGTTGGCGAACGAGTGGGGTGTGGCGAATTCGTGAACCAGGACACGCTTGTAGCTAACTAATAGATTAGCAAAATAGAAAAGCTTACTCTCTTCCTCCATGAAAGAATGGAATTCGTATTTAACCCCTGTTGTTAACCCCTGATGTTTGCAGTAACTAACTTACAACTTGTGCGTGCCATGGACACTTCCTATTTATCAGTGCTCTCGCGGAACTCGCGGTCTTCTTCTTTCGCTCTCGCGGTCTTCTTCTTTAGAAGAGGACTGCCACAGGCCTCCTCGAGGTGTTTCGCGTGTAAATTTTATTATGGTCAATGGTTTATTGTTTCATATGACTCAGCCAACAAGCAGAAGCATCATAAAAGCCATCGCATGCAGTAAGCCAACCATTAGCGAACATTAGAGCAAATGAAAACACAATGGCACAATAGTTGATCAGTGTAAACAAAGAGGGGCGCTGTGTCATA
>Ga0210059_1016117_pt1 | contig 10815 bp, 7 predicted proteins | sample Ectturendosymbi2_FD_188042 | JGI IMG/M metagenome (GOLD analysis project Ga0210059, IMG submission 188042) | Ecteinascidia turbinata endosymbiont from Florida, USA - Sample 2 (SPAdes) (version 2) | ecosystem: Host-associated > Tunicates > Ascidians > Unclassified | place: Key West, Florida... | reverse complement strand
CTTCGAAAAAACATTGGTTGTAGCTACCCTCTACCAGCGCTGCAGTTGGAGAAAGCGACCATCAATTTTGATACAGAACTGAGCGGTCGTGCTTTCATCCTCCCGGGCCCCCGCAGTACCTACCGCGCCCTATGTACCTCCTGTACCCCCTCTCGTAGGCCCTGGGTGTGGGCAAGACAATAAGTTACCTGTAAAGCCGGATCTGCTGAATCAATCAAATGGGAGGCACATATTTTGCAAAAAGTATGAGAGCAAGGTAGAAAAACTGGTGAATCAAAGAGTTGGTTGCACGATGGACATCGAAGTTCTGAAGGAACTGCTGGCGTATCGAAAACCGAGTACTCCGTCTTCGCCAGCGCTTTGTTGGTACCGCTGCGATCTGAAAGAGATTAACAGAGAATTATGAATTGTTGAAAACGTGTCATCACAAAAAGCAGTCTAGATTGAAAAAATATATGAGAAATTTCAACTGCTAACATACCAGCCCCTTTGCCACTAGAACCATATCTGCTGGACAAACTCACATATCTTGTATCAACAGGCACCTCAGTTGTCATGTGTGTGTTTATAGAACGGTTGAACATTTCACCTCGATCAAACAACTCAATTATCTTCAGCAGAACCTAAAATCATGGATGAAACTGCCCAAAAAGATTGTTACATTAATGTTCCAACATGCACATCAGCATAACATTTTGGGTAAATTTATTTTCCAGTACTTGCTTGAAGCCAGTAGCCTACTTCCTAGAAAACACAGATTTGCTTGACAAACTCAATTGGAAGCCTCTTATCCCTGGAATACTATTGTTTTGTTTTTGTCACGTTAATAGCATCGTCGGGTCTGCCAGACCCGGTTTTCAAAAATTAAAAACATACCTTTTCCTTCAACTGCAGTTTATCACAAAAAACTACACTGAAAATATAAGTCTCACTGAGCAATTTGAGCACTTACAAAGTTACTTTACTCTAATATGATACAATTTTTGATGAAAAGTAAGTAGACCAAATATAGCGAAGGTGCCAGGCATGCCGAAAATTCAATTGCTCATAAAAAAAACTATGGGCGTAAACAACTTCTTTTGTATACTGCTGAAACGACCATAGAAGCATGCCATGAGTAAGTTTCAGCTTTTTTCAGGCTCTGCCCCCATAAACCGTATAGTGGGGTTATGCGCACCCCACCACCTCAAACTAATACTATCGTCGGGTCTGCCAGACCCGAACACGTGATGAACTCGCTCCCTTGCAAAATCTAGAAGAGCGTGGATGACCGCAATCGCACCTATTACTAGTCACACAAAAACATGAAACTACTGAAGAGTTCAAAGCGTGCCGACTTCCGCTTCCGTAGTTTAACGTGAATGACCTCATTTGACCCGGGTCTGGCAGACCCGCGATAGCATTCCAGGGATATTGAACATTGGTAACACAACTCTCCAAATAATGTGGAATGTTGTTCAAATCAAAACACATACCAATATTTCAGTGCTCAATTGTGTCTATTTTGCTCTGTTTGATTCGTATTTAACTTACAACACTTAACTGGGAAAAGACTTAACTGGGAATAAGCCAATAAAACTACTTTACTCCCTCCAATTTTAGTGCAGAATAAACCGTATGAACCCTTAAATGTCACAAAACTAAAACAACTAAAATCTATTCTAAGCACAAAGTTTGAAATACTCCAAACTTTTTAATTGTAAGTTGCCAAATTCATGTACTCTTTTGATAATGATGAACTACTTAAAATTTTCATAGCTACTTTGTTGATATTGCATCGGTCCACAAATATCAAGCAAGACCTGCGCTTTTGCAAAAATGTCATTTACATAGAACGAAAACGTCTCTGGGTCAGCTTTCTTTTAAAGTAAATTGTTCCCAAAATTTGGGCTGGTATTCCTGAAAATTTGAAATCTCTCTCGCCATATTGATTTGGAAAACAATACAAAAACGTCCTGCTAACTTGCCAACATTCGTGTTGGTTTCGTATCATATACTTGTTGCTTACTGTAAGATTGTTATTAGTACCTCTTTTTCCCTTGCTCTTTTTTACCTCACCAATTATTCACCCCACCCTCCTTGCACATAGGCATGCTTTTGCCCTTCTATTTTTGTTGTTGTTGTTATCTTATCTGACGTTGATTCGATGCATTTTGGTACTTTTCTTTTATTATTTGTAAAACGTTTTCAACTAAAAATTTATTTGTGCCAGCAACAGAGCTGGCTTGGCAGTTGACTCATATGGTCTTTCGCCAACCCTTTGTGATCCAAATATGTTAGAACACATCAATTTGCGAAACCTGATGTTTTTGATGTTCTGATGATTACTTTTTCAACCCGTATTTACTTCGGGAAGGTCGCGAGGGTAACAGACCTGTGGAGGTCTGGAAACACCTCACAGTTCTCAGTAATCACTTATTGTTCTGTTGACACAATATCACTGTGCAAGCAAGTCAGATTAGAAATGTTACCAAACACCTGGTCTTTGAGCGTTTTCCGAGGGTGTAGCCGGCAGCATTTGTCTCTCCAATCTTTCTTGGGATATTTAGTAGAGATAATGGACGTGGGTCTGGATTTAAATCATGCGGGTTTCTGATGAATTTAGATTGAATTTGGTTTGGATTTTGTAATTTCTAATTAACCGGATTTGGATTTTATAATTTTGTTTTTAACTACTTCGCATTTTAGTTCAGTTTCGAGACTGCAGATTACTGTATTTAATCATCTGTTGAGTTTGGTTCAGAGGAGTTTTTCTCGTCCGTCGTGATTGTACACCGTGTTTGTTCAATATTTGAACCTTAACTATGTCCAGTGATACCAACCTACTCTCTTGTGCATCATGTCATCAAATCAAAGTTACTGAATTGGTGTGACTTTCATTGATCCAGTCCCTTTTCTTGGCTTATGATTGTCATAGGTGGTTATGTAATACCTACTAGGCTTACCTAATAACAATTAACACAGTTCATCATTATTTATATGTGTAGCCTTTACCAGCCTGGTGCTGATGAATCGCTTGCGCTGTATACCTGGTAATCTTTTTGGTTTAGTGTCTTACAAATCTTTCTGGATTGATATCTTACAGTAAAATAGCTTAATTTAGATTGAGGTTGAGTTTTGAAATGTCTTAAACTAGTACCAGTGATGTGACTTTGGGTTTGAAAGAGGGAAAGCATAAGTTAACTAGAATTAGTTTCCAAGCTATTTTTCGTTTTTGAATCTTTGAGTTGGATTACATATAGTGTAATATTGCAGTGACAGGATTTTGGAATCAAACAGGATTTGGATTTTAAAACTGTCAGTCTTCGTATTTGAATTTGACTTGGATTTTGAAAAAAAATTGTTGGATCGGATTTGAATTTGAAAAACATAAATCCGTTCATATCTAGTATTTGGCTCTCCACTTCAAAAATTTGTAATTCCGAATACGCTCCGAAACGTTTGTCTTTGAATCTGACGCAAATCTTACAAATTATATCCAAAAACTAAATAACGGGGCTTAAGAGAAAGGCGGACATCTACCATATAGATCGGAAACAAGGCAAGAGCACAATTCGGAAAACGAAACTAGTCTTAACCATTACAAACGATTTTCCCTAAGGCACAAGTCCGCTGTGGCTTAATAAAAAAGAGTTTTTTTGCAGAGGCAGATAAGCAAAAAGAAATTTTCGCAATAATGGAAAGTTTATAAGACAAGTCATACAAACGCATTGCACTAAACACAAAACACAAAGAAAACTGGATTGTGTTAAAAATCAGCCTCAATTCATTCAGAAAGCTTTGCAGCGCCGGCTCGCAAACGCGTGAGCTGTAGCAAGCGATGACAGGCTCCCATCATGCAAGTGCATTAATTTATTTGGGTGGAATAGGACCTTTAAATCTGCGCACAATCCTCAGTTATCTGATTTGTGTCTGCTGATTTAAAAAATATACAACGAACACGTCTTACTCTCCTTTAGTACGATTTGCTATTGTCGATTTCAATTTGAAGGGCATAAGAATTCATGTACCACGTACATCTTTTCGAAGGATTATCCAGGACCATAGCCAGGTTGTAAGGTTTGGTAGGGCCAGTAGCGTAGCTAGAGTGTGTGCTGCCCATAGGCGTAGCCAGGGGGGGCGAAAGGGGCCATGCCCCCAAAAAAATTTGTAAAATATAGTCATTTTGTGCATTGAGAGACGTTTTTCCAAAGAAAATAGTGCTATTCGCCTAAAATCAAACATGTTGGCCCCCCCAATTTATTGGTCCCCCCAAATTTATTGGCTGGCTACGACACTGGCGCTGCCCGGGGCGGACCTTGAGTTTAGCACCCCCAAAGCCAATAAAAATATATATTGCATAGTGACTGGCTCTTAAAGCTTTGTATATATGTTAACTAGTTTGTGCATCATTATAATATTACAGTAATGTCACATGCTCAAATATGGTATGCTTTAAATACACACCAAAAAACTCAAACATTGTTAAGTAACAGTTTTAAACAAAAAGCAAAAATGACATATAGGAAAAAATAGTAAAAAAAGTGTAAAAAATTAGGACCATCTTTATTTTTGAAATGAAAACTACAATTTTCTACACAGTGACTTTTCTTGCCTTTTTGTTGGCAAGTTCTTCAATGGCAATATCAAAATTTATATTGTCTGTCAATTGTTGTTCTATAGACAGTGTGGCAAGATTTCTCAACCGCAAGGTTAGATCTCAAGTAATTCTTGATCAGCTTAAGTTTCGAAAAACTCCTCTCACAGGTAGCAACACTAACGGCGATTGTGAGGAAAATCCTCAGCATTATTACTATTTTTGGAACAGAGTCCCAAGGTTATACTTTTGAGCGAACTGCAAATTTTCAAGGGGACCTTCTTTCTCTATTGCGAGCTGTACATCGGCAACATCGTATAAGTGTGGTACAACAATAACGTTCTTAATTGCACAACAATGAACAACAAGCGACGCAACAACTATCAATATTTCTTTTTCGGCTATTAACTGCACTCAGCCTCCTGTGCAACTAATTGGCCTACTTGTAATCTGAATGCAGCACGGTGATCTACAAATTTTCATAATGACTCATCAACATGCTGAAGTAAGAAATCATTTCCCCTAAAAAAAACGAGGAACCACACGGAACCCTTAAAACTCACGTAACCCCACTGCATGTTTTGCGGACCACTAGGGTTTCGTGCAATCCCTGTTGAAGAATACTGAGCTAGATTATATTTCTACACACACGGAAATCCATTTTGACGAGCACAAATCCAACTACACATTTATTAGATTTACACAGAAATGTTTTTTAGACCCAAAAATGCGCATTTACTCGCAGGAACAAAACTTAAAAGCACTTATAAAAGCTTAGAGCTTACCACAGCCACATGTTTGCCCACAGTCCTCCACCATACTCGTACTAAGTTCTATAATGTCATATAAGGACTACGATCAAACGTCAACAACGACCCAACGCTCGATCAATCAAACGTGTAGTGAATCAGTAAAATTTGACATCAAGTGAGTTGATAAGCGTGTTGAGAACCGTGTTGCAGTTTCATGTAAAAAAGCCTATTGACACAACATCCTTGATACACGATTGTTTATTGTTTGGCTAAGATATCAATAGCTTAAATACAGTACACATGCCACAGTTTAAATTACCCAAAATCAAAAAAGTCCTTCAACTGCAAGTAGTGTCCCGACATTAAAACCACCTTCATTTCTATACATCCTTTGCAGTTTTATAGCCTGCAGCATAGCCCGTAGTGTCGTCCCCATAAAAGTGCCGCCAGGGGCGGACCGCCCCCTTTAGCTACGCCACTTGTAGGGCAATACACATTTTTAGGGGGAAATATTTTCGTTTTTACTGTATGTTTAAAACAAACTTTTTTGGAAACAACAAACTTTAGGGGCACAAAGGAAATTTGGGGGCACTGCCCCCGAATGCCACCTTGCCCATCCTAACATTTACGTGCCTGTTCTGAAATTAGCGAAAACTACTCTCCAAAGCATCCATAGCATACGATATATACTGTAATGTCCTATTACTATACATACCAAGAAAAACAATTATTGCTTGTCAACATCAGATTGAACATTTTGCAACAAATTGGCTTTTGTTCAACGCGATGCATTGTTATCAAACGATTTTTTGGCTCTCATTTAGTTGGCTAATTCATTGTGAAAATCTAAAAATTGTTTACTGATTATTAAAATGTCTGTAGCCTACGTACTAACAAACATTTTTTTAGCTTTGAAGCAATTTTTGTAACATTTCAATTGAATATCCTTTAGGTGCAGGATATAACTATGCATGCCCTTGCGTTGGTTTTTGCTTATGTTGAAGCGTGCTAACATCTTCCAACAATCGACTTTTAATCAGATATAATACTAACAATGGGCCTTGATTCTGATCTACAGATTGAAGGAATGAAAATTATTAACAGTCTAAATTAATCAGTTCTTTAAAGCTTTTGCTAATATGCGCTTACAACGTGTGTGTTTTATCAGGGTATTGCCAGGGCCGCAAACAGCTGATATTTTCGTGGGGCTAATGATTGTAGCTTGTTGTTCTAACAACTAAAGTTTCTTTCGAAAATTTCTGGGGTGGGGCAATTGCCTGGTTGCCCAGCCCCTGGTTGCGGGCCGTGTGGTTGCTATTCGTTGGTCTTCTGGAAGAACTTTGTTGTCCATGTAAATTTCCCTACTGAAAGAATTGCTTGGTTCTTCTGAGGAAAACTGGTTTGTCGATAAATTTCTTTATATGCAGCATACAGCATGTGGGATGGGTGACAAATATTTTGTCGCTTATACGGTTGTCTAACCCTTACATACATACACTTGCAAAAATATGCAGCTAGTGTGTTTTCACTAGCCTTCACGCAAAAAAGCTTGTGAATTTATTTCATTAAGAGCTAGTAATCTATCAATAAATTGTGACATAGTTAGGGACACACATATTCTGTAAAGTGATGGAAAGTTAAATTGGTTGCATTCATTAAATGGAAGCTGTTTACTCTTATTGCCAGTATAACTACATTATATCCTACATTATTATAGGATAAAATTAACAAGTTGCAGGATGATTTAAACCTATACATGTTTTTATCTGCTTTTTAGCACTGTCTCATTTTTGTTTTTCCTTTGACAGTTCTTGCACTATTCTCCTTGAACACTTTTATTGCTTAAATCTTATAAGGTGTATGGATTACTTTTGTCTAAGGTCAGCAACTGATATAGGCAACTCATTTGCTATGGTGAACTTTTGCATTTTCGTCTGTGCTAGTGCACTGTATGAGTAACCAAAGCTCGCACTATCTCACATTGCTGCAATGTAGCTTGCGCTGTTGCATTTCTGAAAAAACAGTCGGTTAACCTTGACGGAACAACACAAACCTGTCGTGGTTGTGAATCACGACGCCCAAGTGTTAATCACACAGAGCGTGGAAAAAACTTGCACTGCAAGTCGAACAACTCACTGTAACGACTGATGTGGCGTCAACCAGGAATTTCCTCAGGCAATATTTTTTGCGTTTCTTCATACACGTGGAGGTGTTAGTTTCGTGGCTTGACCTGCCCGCAAGCTCATATATTCTACATCATGATACAAAAATGGTAGTTGAGATTTCTATAAACGCCCAACGCATTGTTTTGGCTACCATTTGTTTTCAATTTAATGCGATTATTTATGTTGTTGATCTACTGTACAATAATACAATTATACCTTTTGATTTTGACTTGGAGTATTCAGATCTCCGAAAAACCTCTGCATGCTCCACGCCAGTGGCGTAGCCAGCCCAAAATTTTTGGGGGGACCAAAAAAAATTGGTGGGGGCAAAATTTTGTACTTTAGGCGAGCAACAGTATTTTGTTTAGGACACCGCCTCGCAAAGCACAAAATGACTAAATATGCTAAAAATTTAAGGAGCGTGACCCTCTGGGATCCGTGCGTATCCTCCATGCTAAGCGGTTTGAGAACTCTCTTCGATTTCCTATGTGCTAAGGTTCTGCCAATTTTTTTAAAAAATTTTCATTACTTTCATATTTTATGAAGCATTAATTTGATAACCTTCACGCACTATTCACCAGAATAGTGCTTCCATGATCTTCTGCAAACGCTGCACTGATGACGCTGGCGCAGCCAGAAGGAGGCCGAACAGGCTATGGCTCTCCCCGAAATAAGTTTAACAAAATTTTTGCTGAATTTTTGTAGCACATGTTCGAACAATAACCAGTCCCGTCGCCACAGGGGATCTTTGGTGGGCTTATCCACCCAAACAAAGCTCCAAGCCCCCCCAAATTGAAAGATGAAACATTATAAATTAGTGGAATTTTTATCAGATTTGAATGTCAAGCTCCCCCTGCACGAACATAAAGCCCTTCTGCACAAATGTAAAGTCCCTTATTGACGACTTTCTGGCGATGGTTCTGACAATAACTGAACTAGAGGAATCGATTAGAGACGTGCAATGTTATTTGCGAAATTGTCGTATTTTGTGGACAACACTACCAAAGATGCAGTGCTAGGTATTGTGGAACTAAATAGGCAGTAACAGACTTCGTAAGGACTAGGGTTGTATTATCCGGATAACGGTTAATCGGATAACCGAGAGTTTTTTGCTATCAGATATCCGGATATATTTCTGTCTGTTAACCGGATAAAAAAGTAATGTTAGTATGAGTTTTATACTTTTTACCGTCCTGCAAATCTTCAAAATTGCTATGAAACTCACCATCCAGCCCGCTTCTGTGGAGGCAGTAAGGGCATTCAGTGCAGGTGGACTCTTTGCTAAAAACCCACGTCTCGTTTGCACGACTCCACAATCGATGCGTTTGCTTCATAGGAAATGCGTTGCTGAAGCAGTAAATATAAAAAATGCATGGTTTTCGTCATATACGCAGCGCTGGCTTTAACCTGATTTGACCATTGGTTCTAATAGGGCCACTCGCTAGGCCTACTAACCTACGCAAACTTGCTGCTTGTGTAGTGCGGGCGGGCGGGTCAACAGTGCATGCGATGCGTTGCCAACGAAAATCATAATCAACTGCTCGGTTTTTAATGTCCCCATGATAATTCGTTTTTGTAATGTAATTGTTACCATGTTCATTGTTTTTCTGTAATGTGTACCCTGTTATTTTTAATAACACCTAGTTAATGTAGAGGGGGTTTAAGTTTTAAAGCTGTTTTCTTGTTGGTTTATAAAAACGTTTTGTATTTGACAGATCAAGTGTGAAATGCTGTTCGATAATTGTTGCCGTTTCAGTGGTCACTTCTGAAGGTTAAGTTTAGTTCGTAATTGCAAATGTGGGCTGCTTAGTCAGTCTTATTCAATTTCCTTTCAGAGATCTGACGAGGTATTCTGAGATTAGCAAAAACGTTTGAAAAAAACTCGTTTTGATTACTGTATGCCAACTGCATGACTATTATACAGGTGTGCAAAAATAACGGTTGCTTAAAAAGTAGCAGAAAATTTATTTAATGAATACTAACAGCAAATTTTTAATAGGAAATCGATGTCACGTAAAATTACGCACCCACAGTCCTGAAAATTGCTAGCACAGCTGAGGGTGAAATGTTGAAAGGCTGAAGTAACAGCAGAGAAAAAACAAAATCAAGACTACAATCAAAATTTCGTAACACAAGCTCATAAATCATAACATCTTAACAAACTGACTGACGTCAAGAATACTATTGGCGACAAAAAAGTTAAACCCGAAGGCAATGATTACCTACAAAAGACCCACCACAATTGGACAAAAGCTAAAGAACTACAAAGACCTTGCTTTAAACAAGACACGAAAGCAAACCAAAGGTGGCTCAAGGCCATGTGGGCACTGTGCACTTTGTGGCTGCTATGGAAAAAATAACAAATCCATGGTACCAAATGTTTCACAATTGCTGACTAAAACCAAAACTTTTAAGCTAAACCAAAGCTTGACTTGCGCAGGTTTTGGCATTTACGTCGCGACTTGTGTGATATGTCATGAACAGTATGTTGGTCAAACTAGCAACAAATTCTCCAAAAGATGGTCAGCGCATTGCAGTAATTGGAATAAACAAGATTATAAAACTGACCGTGACAAGGACCAGATGGCCTTGTCGCGGCACTATTCAGAGAACCACGGCACTATAAACAAGCCACCTCTGCACGGGGCATACACCGTTATTTTGTCGAACAACCAAGTTGTCACTCTCTGGATTTCTGTGAAAATAAATAGCATCACCTAATTGACGCGCACATCAACATTCAGAACATGATCCTCCCCCATGTGAAATAATTATTACGATACTTTGTGTTGTTTGACTCAATCCGATGATGTCTTCCGCTTTGTGCGCTAGCTTTTCTCTCAACACAGCATGCTTACTCCCACCGCAGCGTTTAAAGCGAACTAGTGGCAGGTTTAAATGCGTACCCCAGAGACTTACTGCCCGCACATGGCTTACTATTTTTCTCTACCGTTGTTAGTCATTTCACCAAGAGTTAGTTTTTAGTTGGAGAAAATTTTCAGCCATTAGCATCAACTAGTTAGATGTTTCAGTCATTTATTTATTTGAGTAAACGTCTTCTTAATTTTTGAGTAAACACTTATTTCGTGAGTCAGTTTTTTTTCGCCGCTAGTATTCTTGACGTCAGTCAGTTTGTGAAGATGTTTTGATTTTTGAGCTTGTATTATGAAATTTTAATTGTAGTCTTGAGTTTGTTTTTTCTCTGCTGTTACTTCAGCCTTTCAACTTTTCACCTGTAAGCTTTGCTTGCAATTTTCAGGACTAAGGATGCGTAATTTTACGTGAAATCGATTTCCTATTAAAAATTTGCTGATCGATTCCT
>Ga0210059_1016116_pt1 | contig 10815 bp, 9 predicted proteins | sample Ectturendosymbi2_FD_188042 | JGI IMG/M metagenome (GOLD analysis project Ga0210059, IMG submission 188042) | Ecteinascidia turbinata endosymbiont from Florida, USA - Sample 2 (SPAdes) (version 2) | ecosystem: Host-associated > Tunicates > Ascidians > Unclassified | place: Key West, Florida... | reverse complement strand
ATAGAAAGTCTAAGTTTGCGTTGGTTAGTAGGCGTAGTCCCATTAGAAGAAATCGGCTTAAAACCGGCCCTAACAGTACTATGAGACACATGCAAATTGCGAAGGTCCACAGATGGGCAAAACCGGCGCTGGTCAACGACGGGATGGGTCATGGTAGGGTGGCTTACGCTGCACTCAGTAGCGGTCCAAGTCAGTGCCAAAGTTTCTCATTATTGCTTCATTTATTCCACTTCAAGTAGAACTTCTCCAACACTCGCATGTAGAGAACGCTTAAACCATGCAAGCATATATTTTGAAAGATAATCTTCATCAACGTATAGCACCCAGGGGCGTGCAGAGGTCTGGTCACGCCCACAACCAGAAGAAAAACGGGTAATTGCCCCCTCACAGAAATTTTTGAAATCTTTTTAAAAGGGCCAATAACTTCTTCAGTTGTTAGGTACAAGTTACAATCGTTTTGTCGCTTCACACCGAAAATTTCAGCTCGTTGCGACCCTGGTTCTGGTGATGCCAGGGGCAACTGCTTGATAGGAACAAGTGAACTGAACTGCTCTATCTCTCTTTTGTCCACGTGGTATATTAGCTTTTGCTTCATTTTGTGCTTTGTTTGATTATGATGCCTGGTTCGTCTTCACTCATTTACTTTCTGCAACCATCCGTAACCAGCTTTAAATTCAAAACTTCTTTGACTACCATACACCTTAGCTCAAGCTAAGTATTTACCTCCCTTACTTGTGCAGGGTCTGTTTAATTGCAGTAATACGAGTTACGACAAACCACACTTAGCTGCAGGAGAACACACACAGCACGTAATTGCGACATGAAATGCACCAGCAACGGTTTTCAAAGAGCACTTCTCGTTAACGACTGCGCTAACACGATGTGCACTTGGGTCAGACAAATAACAGCGCATGCAATACTACGTAACATTTTCTTTCAATAATTCACTTTCACACACATTTGTGAACAGTGTGTCAATTCTTTGATCCATTTGCATATTCAACAGCAAAACACACCTTTTTCGGAAAGTTACAAATGCAGCAGATGTTTATATCGTGCTGTGAAGAAAATATGAAAACCAAAATTATCTCAAAGCTTACCACAAAAACAAATCGACTAAAATTAAGCCGTTTGTTTGGTCATTTATAATTTTCCTAACACTCAGACCATAGCAGTCGTGACACCCATTTTCATGACAAATTAACATTTCAAACACTTTACTTTCCGCAAGATAGTAACAAATACGCGGAAGTCTTATATTTCCTTGTTAAATCATGCTGTTGCATGCACACCTTCATGTGATCATTGATCAGGTATCTCATTTTCAGGCTTCTTCTCATCACGATGGCCGACTCGTAATCCAAACTAAAAACCTTTCCACATTATTCCACAGAACAGCACAACTGTTTGTTCCAAAAGTTCACGCAATACCGTATTTATTTTCTACTCATTTTTGGACACAACTATTTTTCTTGCATTGGCAACAAATTTTCATCCGCATGAATGCACATGTGTTTTTCCCAAACCGACCTTCGAAGAAAAACCTAAAAGCAATCTCAGCACTTGTGCGGTTTCTTAGTTTCCATCGCCATGATTGCGCACGCGTGACGCATCAGCTTCGATATCCGAAGAAAAGTTATAATACACGATACTTCTATACCAGTGGGTTCTCACAAGAAAATACAGTCATGATTAACCGAAGATGGTTGTTTCTAGCCTGACGTCATTTAAGTACTGAGATATAAGTGAAAATCACTTGAACACATTTAAGACTCAACACCAGATTTTCGCAAAAGCAACACGATAGTCACCACCATATCCAGGCAAGTTCATAAGATTACTTGGCTGCGAAAAAAACTGGGAGTTTTGACTGAAGCAGAGATTTCTGCGACTGACCCAAAAGCAGTCACTCTATTTGGAAGGTAATGCCCTCCAGATAATCTTAATGAGTGCAGTACGCTCAGGGATAATGCTCTACACACGCACACTCAACACTGATCAAGAGACTGAAACCGTGGTGCGGCGCACCTTGAGCATTGTGTTCAACGTGACACGCTATGTCGGTGTGGCGAATAATCGTCTCTACGATTAGTCAAATGTTATGCGAAGTTGCGGCCGTTGTTATGATAATTCCAAACGTTCGTTGGTGGTCGTGAGAACTTTTGTTTTGCGTCTGAAAGCTGCCAACTCTTTCCTTAGAGACCAGTCAATGCACTTAAGACCGCAACTGCGTGGAAGTGCAGAAAAATCCGGATTACGTGGATGTGAAAAGAGCAGATTTCATCCTGAATGGGCGAAGATCCGGATTAACCGAGGTTTACTGTATTGGATCGTTTTTTTAAAACTGCACAAATTACATCCACTGCAATTTGCTGCGATCCTTGCACTTATATGACTTTGACCGCCGACACATACGCATTTGCAGCTGAAAATTCAACTTCATCATCTGGCAAAGAAGGGTCTTCAGTATTTATAGCCATCTTTATTCTTCCAGTGTAAATGCACATGTCTTTTTTTCAATTCAACAGCATTTCAAAAGATTTGGTGGAATCTTAGCATCTGTATAGAGTATCACCAGTATTTCGGTGCATGTTATCTTTCAAGCTGGACAGCTAAGAACATTGGATGCAAATCTGCAACCACAGATGAGTTTAACCGTTAGTCTACACATGCAGTTTTTCAAACTGGACATTTGTGAAAAATCTCTGCTGCAAACCTTGCACTTGTGGCTTTTCATCAGTATGAATTGGAATGTGTATGTTGAACTGAGACAGCTGTGAGAAATCTTTGAAACAAACTTTGCGTTTGTACGTTTTTTCACCAGAATGAATCCGCATGTATTGGTTCAAATGAGATAACTGTCAAAAATCCTTGCTGCAAACCTTACACTTGTATGGTTTTTCACCAGTATGAATGCGCATGTGTTGATTCAAATGAGATAACTGTACAAAATCTTTGCTACACACCTTACACTTGTATGGTTTTTCACCAGTATGAATGCGCATGTGTTGGTTCAAATGAGATAACTGCACAAAATCTTTGCTACACACCTTACACTTGTATGGTTTTTCACCAGTATGAATGCGCATGTGCTGTTTCAAACCAGCAATCCGTGAAAACGTTTTGCTGCAAACCTGACATTTGTACCGGTATGTTTTTTCACCAATATGAACATGCATGTGTTTTTTCAAACCGGACATACCTGAAAAACTGTTGGAAAAAAATTTGCACGTATGTTGCCTTTCACCAGTATGAATGCGCATGTGTTGGTTCAAATGAGATAACTGTAAAAAATCTTTGCTACAAACCTTACACTTGTATGGTTTTTCACCAGTATGAATGCGCATGTGTTGGTTCAAATGAGATAACTGTACAAAATCTTTGCTACACACCTTACACTTGTATGGTTTTTCACCAGTATGAATGCGCATGTGTTGGTTCAAATGAGACAACTGTACAAAATCTTTGCTACACACCTTACACTTGTATGGTTTTTCACCAGTATGAATGCGCATGTGCTGTTTCAAACCAGTAATCCGTGAAAACGTTTTGCTGCAAACCTGACATTTGTACCGGTATGTTTTTTCACCAGTATGAACATGCATGTGTTTTTTCAAACCGGACATACCTGAAAAACTGTTGGAAAAAAATTTGCACGTATGTTGCCTTTCACCAGTATGAATGCGCATGTGTTTTCTTAAACTGGACTTCGCTGCAAAACATTCCGTGCAAATTTTGCAGTTGTATGACTTTTCACTGGTATGAATGCGCTTCTGTTTTTTCAAATTCGACATACGAGAAAAGCATCTGCTGTAATCTTCGCGCCTAACTTTTTTTTCTCCAGAGAAAATGAGAACTTTCGATGTGTGCTTTCGGGAAAATGATTTGTTGTGATTTTCGCTTTTTTCTGAGTTTTCTCCACTTTTGTCCAACTTCTTGTCATTTAGATGCAACGCACTTAGCAAATTTCTCTGAATATCATTGAAGTTTTTATGCTGATTAACAGAATTCCATTCCAAGCTTTTCAACTTTCTGGCAGATTCTTTGTTATTTTGCATGCACGAATAAGGTTTTTTGACTCCATGAATATTTGCCTGGTTTTGTACCTTCAGGCTTTCAAGCATATAATTGCTGCCTTCTTTGCTTATTTCAAACGCTTGTTTAAAAATCGTTGGAAACAAACTCATAATGGAAACAGCTCTTGGTTGGTCGAAATAGAGACTTCTATCTTTCACGCGTTTTGCTTTTGCTTCCAGCAGGTTCCAGGTTTCGCTCCACCTAAAAAAAGTTGATGTTTACACACAACTATTCAAATTAGATTTTGTTCACTTGGTCAGTTCGAATGAAGAGGATCGCAATCCGTTTTTTACATAAATGTATAAAATCGTTCATTTTTGCAATACTGTTTGCAGTTCTTCGCAACTTGGTATGTTGCCGTTCCCCAGAATTTGAATATTATTTTGAATGGCTCTACGGCCACCATGTTCCATAGCAATCATTTCTTTTCTTTGCTGGAAATCAGTTTATTTTTGCCCTACGAATTGCAATTTTTTGAAGAGCTTATTTTAGCTTTGTGCGATTCAAACATTAACAAGCTTCGCCAGCAAAACAGTAAGTCATATATTTCAAGTTAATTGTTTTGGCAGTCTTGATAACCAGAAATTGCTAATTCTGCAGCAAGCTGTCAAACCGAAAAATTGAACTTTGCATCAGCACATATTTTTGCTTGAAAAAATCTTGAAGCATTACTTTCAAATGGTTGCTTTAAATCATGTTTGTTCCAGAAAGAGTAAAAAGACTACTGTATATAGATTACGTAACACCCAGTAAGATTGCATTTAATTATTGTAAAACGTCTGCAAAAAAGTTGAACTCTTTTGTGCTCTTATCAACTGAGCGAATTCAAAGAAAAATTTTCCTAAAATAAACCAGATTATATTTTTCTTGTAGTTATTTGGCGTGACGATGATACAACAGCAGTTAAAGGCTATTGCTCCATACCAATGGTCCTTAAGTTTTAACGCTTCAATACCTCCAAGACAAATTTTCAACCTCGATAGTGGGTACCCCTTTTCAACAAAGTTTAATAAGAAAAAAATTATAAGAAATAAAACACAACTGGTAAAGAAACATTCACTAAAGTAGTGAGGAAAAAGGTCAATGCAAAGGCTGCATCACATGCATCCGCACCAATCTTCTTCATCTGGGCACCATGTTGCTAGATTGCTAGAACGAAAGCTACAAAAGCCAATCTGGAAGGAAGTCCAAGTTCTTAGAATGAGGACTTCAGTCTGGATTTGAACTTTACTTCCCAACACTATTGAGTACCCCCACCACCTAATATCAATACCCCCTGGGGGTACTGACACAAACTTTACGAACCACTGCTCTACGCGTTACATGACACTGTAAGTAACGGCTTTGGACTTTTTAGCTGCTGTTTCAGCTGGAACGCTGTAAATAAACTAGAGTATGTACTCATAAAACAATTATTCGACGATCTTTTGCGTGGTAATAAATAGGAGGTAGACAACATGCAGTTTCCGATACCGATATGTAGTACTGTGGTATTGCGACTTTGCACAGTAGTAGCGCAATCATTGTTGAAAAACACAAACGAAAAACACAATCTAAGAGTACTTTATTTTTACAGACCATGATCATCGCTTTTTATCTGACGTTTTTCTGGTAAGTCAGTGATGCTCGACCATCACAAAAAATACTAAAAGTATGCATTGCGTGCGAGGGCCGCAAAAAATGATCAGTGCTGATTGAGATCACGAACGTATCACAAATCGCTCCTACTCGAAAAACACGCGGTACGACAGTCGAATGCACAGTGATCTTAGCACGCAAAGCAAATTACTGTGCGTTGTTGACCTGATAATTCCGCTGTCAAGCAACGCTGTCAGAATTGAAGTTTAAGGTATTGGAATTTGTTTAGTATATAAGCCAAAAATCTATTTAAAAAATAAACAAAATACTTCAACGCAGGAATCAAATCATACTTTACGGCAGGAATCAGTACAGCAAAACTGGATTAACAGCATTCCAAGTTTCTAAATTGTAAATTATTTCAAATGGTAAATTACAGAGAAATACGGTAAATATACATTGACATATTTTTCCAACTCAAAACGAGGATGCACTGAAAAAACGTGAGTGGGCTGTTTTTATCCGGAACAGACTTTTATTTCTAACAAAAAGTCTGAAAATATAATATGCAAACGATGCCTCCTAAATGTCCTACATGAAAATTTCCCATCAGCCAGAAGAACCTGCATACGATTGCAGTCTTTATTGAACGTTTGGATAAAATTACATCAGAAAAAAATACAATTACAAACACGATGGGTAGTATCTTTATGTTTGTACACTGCAAGCAGCAGGAGCAACGAAATATATTGTTTTTTAGCTTCAGCATTTTTCGCAAGAAACGCAACGTAGAGTATATAAATGGTTTGCTTCTGAAAAATCAGGTGATTTATGGGAACAAACGTTTTGTTTTCAAAAATTTCATGAGCAAAACAACATACGTAAGATGTAAACTAAAAAGAACAAACCTCTCTTTGAATTGACCTTTTGCATTTTTTGGCACATGCCAATATTGTGCTATTCCAGGCATTCCGACCTGTAAAACAAGAAAGAAGTTTTGTGACAAAATAAAACTATGTGAATTTTTGACTAACAATGAGCAAAACAAACTGAATTCTCATTTGTATGCTTTTAAATGTTCATGAAGTACCAACAATTTTTCTTTGATCTTTTTATGTATTTACAGCAGAGGTGGGGAATCTACGGCACGCCGGCCAAATGTGGTCCGAGTTAATTTTTAGTTATGGCCTGCATCAAAATTTTCGTTGCCGAAGTTAGAAAACAACACGATAAGCATAAACTTACAAGGTAAGCGCTGAAAAGTATCTCTCGCCTCTCATATCTTTCTTTCCTTATTCTCCTTAGAGAGATAAAGGCAGAATTTTAAGATAAAATTAAATTTTGTTGTGGACCGTGATAGTAAATAGGTTCCCCACCTCTGATTCAAGGAGATCAGCGCTAGTAGTACGTTCATGATGATAGTGGATTTAATACATCACGATTAATGTTGAAGCTAAGTAACAAATGTATGTGGTTGTTCCTGTCTCCAACCTGTCTATCAATTCGTTAAAATGTTTTTTACGATGCTCAGAAATTAAGTTCGATAAGAAAAACTTACTATCAATTAACAATATTGAGCAGTTTGGGAAAATGTTACATATTATTCAAAAGCATTTAGTCCCGAGTCAAGGTGTTCATGAATCTATTGTGATGCAGTGTCACAATATACAATAAATTCTAGAATGGAATTTCACAAAACTTTATTTTTTGTGTTCTATAAATCTGAAAACCAGTCCCTGCTCTTAGGGATGTTGTTTGAAAAACTCTAACTCGTGCGAAATAAAATTGATACCTTGTGAGAGCAGGAATTTATCTTGACTCATGTTCTGTGATGGCTGACTGTGAAACGTTGCGACGTCACGTTCGCAGACGAACGGAAAAAGCATTTGGAATGTGCACAACACTATCCGTAAAAGTCATGTCATTTTTGTTCTGCCTTTCCGCCTGAGTTTGGCATAAATTTTATTTTATTCTGTGTATCAATCACAGAAGATCAGTTCGCGAAGCCGCTGACCGCGATATGAACTCCATTGGTTTATTTAACGCACAAGAAACAAATGTTAAACGTTACATATGCAATAACGTGCAAAGAATCGTTTTAGTGGAAAAACCGTTTTTTGGCACGTTCATGTTCAAGACCTACTTCTGGTCTGTTGCAAGTTCTACCTCAGGTCTGTAACAAATCCGAAAGAAACACCAAGCCACCAACCCCGACCCACAAAGACACACATTATTAACAAATGCTTTTACTTCTTCTAGCAATTCCTCTTCACTCACTACTGAGAATCTTGTTCCGTCAAAGCAAACGCAAGATCCAATGTTTATCTCTTTCCAACCAAGTTGAAACGTAAACGTTGTGTTGGTCATATTTTCCATTACGTTTTACTGAGAAAAACTGTTTTCGTTGATAAACAGAAACTTTGCGCACTTATAAAAACATGAAACGTAAGGCCTGTGTGCAAAAAAGTTATACTTTTTCAAAACTTGCATCTAAATACGACATTCGCACATGCTAATACAGTACTGTTTGATTTCACTTTTGCGTGGTTTTTACTCAACATAAAAAAGCAAAAACATCAACATTGTCTATTAAACCTTTTAAGACTTTTACGTTTTTTCTTTCGTTTTTCACATTGAAATGCAGGTTGGGCAAACCCTTTTCCGGAAAACTACCAGTTTGGCAGTAAATAACCTCCAACAGTTTGACAAACAACGTTGCGTATGGTGAACCTTCGAACCAACAAGATCTATTCAATCAATCAACAGCAAAATAACATGATGCAAAAACTAAGGTCCATTCGTCTGGAATGTTAAGCACCAATTTGTTACAGAAGACTCGTTCGTTCAAATTGTTTGTGTTAAAGAACATTTGTCAATATATTTTTGCCAAATCAATTTAAAAAATCCAAATAAAAACATCGTTTGTATTTTGTAACCTGAACAGAAATCGTTTCAAATTATCGACAGTAACGGGTTTCTCATTTGTCAATAACCTGATTTTGCAAAACTTCTAAACCTCTGCTCACCAGTTTACGGGAACGGTGGTTTTATATGAAACACAAGAAATACCTCATTTTTACACAAAATCATGCACGTCAAAAACACTTCTGCACAGAACGCTTTACAGCCCAGCACCGTCACATTCATGGTTACCGAGCTTCGAGATACACGTCGCACTACTCTATTTATACCCTTTGTCAGTTGCGCTTCTTGAAACGTATCCTCAAGAAGTTAAGCAACAAAAAATAGCGAATTAAGAATTTTGTCAAATGCTGCAATAAGTATTTGTTGATGTCAAACAAAAAAAGAAACTGCTATTGCGTTAAGATTTTTTCAGAGTGGTACAAGATGTACCCATTTTTGATAAAATAGTATTTTGTGTGGAAAGAAAGACTTGGCAATTTTTTTGATAGGCCTTTCTTTATGACATGTAAGCTTTGTGTGGTGTACGTTTTTACTCGCACACCACCAAATTTTGAACGTAGCTCCAGAGTTTAATAAGTGCTCGATCCAAAACTCCTTGGCGGTAAATCACTGTGGATACTCACGCATTGAAATTTGTCATGATCCTGTCCAACATCTCATAAGGAATTCTCCTGATCTCTGTTCGAATGTTACTCTGAAGCACATCAATAGTTAGGGAATTGTTAGCATAGACTAGGGGTCTCAAACACGCGGCCCGCGATGCTTTTTGGAAAATAAGTGCTTCGAGTTCAAACGTATATTATTTTCGTTGAAAGTTTTCATGAATTGGTCCATCTTTTCTAAACCTTTCAAAGGGCTTCTCTAACTTTCTTTTTTCAAAAAATGTCAAAAGCAAAAGAAAATCTCCCAATTCAAATTGCCCACTCTTGTCATTTCACTCAATATTATTTGCTGAAAAACAGTAATGACAATAATGACTAGCCACGCTGGACGTCGGTTTACTGATGCATTTGGGAATTATTTTAGTGGTTACAGTCAAGAATGCCGTATAATGCGTCTGAAGAGATAGACAGTACAACTGAGATTTATCAAGTTGGAATACATACATACATACATACATATGTTACTCACTTTTATTTACACTAATGTGTTACATTTAATTGCTTACACATCTTGGTTTACATCGCAATATGGTGTTTTGTGCATCGACGACTAAATCGTAGGTTAAGCTCGAGCACACAACCCATTCAGTCGCGTAGGCGCTTCAAATTGTTGAAATCTTTATTGTCTCTTGTGAGTTCAGAAATGTAGAGTTGCAAAAGCGTTCGAAAAGTTAGCAGTTCCGTTAAGCCGCGAAGGCGTTCAAAGGTAGCAGTCTTATTCGCTTCAAGTTCAGCAATGAGTACTTTTTTATTCGCGTAAGTTAGTTTAGAAATGTATTTTAAAAAGGCAAGTTGATTGTAACGTCTTAATAGCTGTATATCTCCCAGGATTGCGTCTTTATCACTAGAATAAAGTAAAAAATATATATTACCAAGCACACTCACTTAGACAAGGACGAAAACAGTAACGGTCATCTTTATGAACTCTATGGGAATCGGTAAAACGTTTTAAATTGTAAACAATTGCGGTCTTGCAGATAACTACAGAGCATTAAATCATTCCAGTAACATTATATTTTTTTTAAGTTTACATTGAAACAAAAACACGGTCAACTAACATAAACCTCCATTGACAAAAGTTTTACTGTATTATAATCATGTATTTTCAGAAAAAATATAAAAACAACTCTAAACAAAAAACTTTTGAAATTCTGTTTAAGCAAAGTTTGAAAAGTGTTTTTACAAAATCTACAAGAGCACAAAAGCAATCAAAAAGCAGTCTTCAACGTTTGGCTCAGGCTGTCACCTCGATATTCTCTCTTCTAATTTTTCGCTCTAACAATAATCAAACAAGCCTTCAGTTTTCACAAAGTGTGGGATTTCCGTATAGAATCGAGTCTGAAATAACATTACATAATCCAAGCGCATTATCAGACGTTCACAACCACTCAACTTGCAAAACCAGTAACTACTGAGGAATAGGTTAGCCTGGTTTCTTTGACAGTTTTGTATAACTTTGTCAACGTTCAGGAAGTGTTTTCAACAACATCTGCTATCATTCATAAAATTTTATAAAATTGAGAACTGAAAGTTGAACTTATTAAAACAGACAAATATATGACCAAAACAACCT
>Ga0210059_1016115_pt1 | contig 10816 bp, 8 predicted proteins | sample Ectturendosymbi2_FD_188042 | JGI IMG/M metagenome (GOLD analysis project Ga0210059, IMG submission 188042) | Ecteinascidia turbinata endosymbiont from Florida, USA - Sample 2 (SPAdes) (version 2) | ecosystem: Host-associated > Tunicates > Ascidians > Unclassified | place: Key West, Florida... | reverse complement strand
TTCAGCAAAATAAGCTTTGCATTTAATATTTTCGTCCCTATCCCTATGCAAGAAATGGTTTATTTAAAGGCTATACAAAAAAGCGCCCCAATGGGCGTTTCTGTGTCGGGAACCACCGATCAAAAAACGTATCTGAAAAAATTTAGGGGGGCTTCAGCCCCATTAGTCCCCCCTGGATCCGCCTATGAGTATGTCTAACAGTGTGTCGCTATGATAAGGCTCGCACTCGTTTACTGCAACTTATACTTAAAAGCACCATTCAGTAGCATTGCGAGTCAAATCGATAATCAAGACCTGCTGCACAATTCACGTAACCAGAAGCTTGTTTCTAAATTACAAGCTTGCTGTTTTTCGTAAGATTTTATAACTTGTAAAATCACTGCGCTTTTCTGCATTTCTATTTACCAGCCTGTAATACTGTTGATCGTCAAACGGGTTTGCTGGGCTATCTGGGGTCAAACATTCTAGGAAACCAACGCGAAGAAGCTCAGATAAAGTTGATTCAGCATCAAATCCGCTCATTTTCATGTTCTTCCACAACCACGTTCTCAGCTCCACGCCTGTGTCAACAACACACACGAAGCCTTCAGTGTTTTTAACACTGTAGAACGTTACGTACTTACTGCTACAAAATATAAGAAAACAAAGCGATTTCAAATTGACTTTCACTCGTATTCATAAAGTGGTAAAATATTTACCTGGATGGAGTTTTAGCTCGTTAGTGGTAAAGTTTCAACGCAGAGCGCATTGAATAGACGATTTAAGCGTAAGTTTCTTCTTCACACCCAACCAAAATTCAGACAAAAATTAGGGCATTGGTTCTTTGTTTACACTGTACGGTGATACAAGGACGAAATCATACGCGTGTGGTAAAAACTTGAAGTTGGAAAAATATGATTCCAAAAGCAACACTTCTCGTTTCAATTAACATGTACCAAGCGTATGTAAGCATGACGGTCCACTGTTTTTTCAAACGAAATGGAGAAGGTTAGGTGATGGCTTCGGCAGAAACGGTAATATCCGTCATTGTGTTTCAAGTTCAACGCTTATGAAAATATGTGCATTGTGCAGATTAGTTTTGAGCAAACATGCGAAATAAATGTCAAGAAATATTGTAATAGTCATTCTGAACTTTATTTAATGAAATCAGAAAAAACGCAGACGTCTTATATTTAATGTTTTACTGTATCCGGCCTCCCCATTAATGCGGGAAAAACAAAATACCGAAACGTTTAGGAGTGAACTTGAAGGTCAAGATGAAATACCACGTTTGTCTAGTCATTACTTTTTAAACTTTGCCAAGTGTAACACCAACAGCGGGAGTAGAACTTCGGTCGACCCTTTGACAACCATATAATAAAATGGGTATTTCCAAAACCCGATGTGCTAGGAACACATCGTTGTGAAAAAAAACATGTTTTGCTTATGCCCTCAAGTAGGGTTGCCAGATGTGTTTTGCAAAAAATACCGGCCATTTTGTCAACAGTGCAACAGTGACAGATCTAGGTTGCTTTCGTAAGCGCATATTTAATCGCACGGGATTCTCGAATAACATTTTTGAAAAAAACACTTTTTTGACAATACATTTATTTTTCATGTTATTTTCTTGGCAATTTCATGAAGCTTCGACAATGATTGGTTTGAATTTGTTTCAAACAGTGCATAAATGTAGGATTTGTGAGCATAGCCTATAGCCCTATGTTAAGCATTATCAAAATAACCTACTTTAAATGAAAACGATAACTGCAGTGTTTAATGTGAGCGGAGGCGTTTTCTTAAACTCTAAAAACATAATGAACTAAGTCAGTTTATTTTAAAGGAAAATGTTAGGTACCTGGTATGGACCTGTAGGGACTCGATTTCTCTGATTCTAGGGACCCCATTTTCTCTGATTCTAGGGACCCGATTTTCAATTCTAGGGACCTGAATCGGGTCCCTAAAACGCCTTAAAATCCCTGCACTAAGTAATATCCCAATTATACATGTTGTATATCAATTTCTGAAGTGAACATCATTCTGTACAATTTGCTAGTGCAGTTTTGCTTTTCTAGGGTAGTATTTGCTGTATGAACACCATAACAGAAATAATAACTTCTTGCGCGCTACATTAACTTCAATTTGCAACAAACATTTTCTAGCTCACATGAAACTCTTTAAAAATGTCTTACGACCTACTGGACTAGTAGGACTGATTGAGAGATGACCTCCCAGTTGATTCGCTGGCCCATGCTTGAGCCAGTTCTAGTCCACTGACGAAATAATGCGTCTGTTTAATGCAGCTCGCCTGATTGTGAAAGGTTCGCTAGTCACTACAATGTCACTCTAGCTGTACAGGCTAGTTTCTATGGCTTTCCTGCGTTCTGCCTGCACTAGCCTACGGTATTAGTACAGACAACTATTTTTAACCGGTTGAACCGGTTACACGGTAAATTGCCAAAAGAAATGGTCATACAGATCACTTTGTAGACAACGGAAGATGCTAAGTATAACTAAAAAACGGAAGAGGGAAAACGGAGAGACAATGAGCATTGTTAACGTTGAGGCACAAGTAACAATTTGCCCAACTTCGCTGAAGGAACTGTCTTGACAAAATTCACTACTATGGTCATTACAATTTTGAGAAGTTCTGCGTTAATTTTTTTTGCAGTTGATGCAAATTATTTATTTTCAAAATACTGGCTGCAGGCACTGATTTTAAAATGCCGGCTTCATACCAGCCTGTGCTAAATTAGCAGTAAAATACCGGCCATCTGGCAATCCTACCCGCAAGACAATTAGGAATTCTTTTTAGCAGGAAAACACAATGACAGTCAATGTGTTGATGCCGCCAGTGGAATATTGATCTTTAAAATGTTTGAGTGAGGCGTTCCCCGTTTTACCCACCGAATACACCGTCGCATATCATCGTGTACACAAACTCAAGAGTTTGCGTCTGAAGATTCTATGATGCAAGCCTTCATATAATAATCTATGTACAGTTGCTATTGCTGTCGTTGCGACCGAAACTCTTCGAATTGTCTCATTTTACTTACGGCAAGTCAGGTTAAGTAGTTCTCATATAACCTTATATTGGAAAGAGTTGCTTCGCGTGGTATTCCAAATCGAACAGGTGCCTTTATGCACGCTGAGTAAAACGTTCTATCCTGCTATTCTCGTTTTGCCTATTTTAAAGGAAGTCCAAGTCAAAATTTTTAAAAATAGAAAAGAAAACATGCAAGGAAATCAGCAAGGTACAGTGGAAGTCAGGGTTGCGGAGTCGAAGCGGGAGTCGTAAGGAGTCGGAGGAATTTGGGTGGAGTCGGTGTCGGATTCTTAACAACACTGGGAGTCGGAGTCGGATTTTTTTGTCCGAATCCGACTCCGGATGTCCAATTGGATCATTTTTTAATCACACTCTTAAATTGGCAATTCCTGTTGAAATTTCTTTTGAAACTTTTGTTGAAACAGAGGTTTCTTGCTGTGTACCACGATTTCCATTGATTTTAACAGCCAAATGTCATTCCTTTGATGTGGAGTCGGAGTCGGGAGTCGGAAATTTTGGAAAGGGCGGAGTCGGAAATATAGGAAAGTCGGAGTCGGGATTCGGAAATTTTGGAAAGGGCGGAGTCGAAGTTGGAGTCGGATATTTTACCTCCAACTCCGCAACCCTGGTGGAAGTGTCATTTGGTTTCGATTTCTTCTTGGTCTAGTACAGGGGTTCCCAACCTTTTTCTGACGATGTACACCTTCAGCATTCTGAGAGATGAGCATGTACCCCTTCAGCGTGTTGACAGATGAAAATGTACCCCTAAGATTTCCTATGACAAAATATATTATCATGATCATTCATAGACATATTTAACATTAAGCATACAATGATTTTTGAAAATAATACTCAGTGATGTGTGTATAAATATTTGGAAATAAATAATTTGTAAATATATTTTTCTCATCTTCTGCTAGCCTTAAATGTACCCCTGTGGTACATGTACCCCAGGTTGGGAACCCCTGGTCTAGCAGTACTGTAGTTGTGGTAGATTTTAGAATGCAACCTGAAACTTTATGGTTTTACCAGAGAAGCCTTGTGTGTATCGCACACCATCAATCATTCTTGCTTCTCTTATTACTCCACTATCCTTGCTTCCCATCTTCAGTATAGCTTCAAGATTTTGCCTCGTGTTCATGTCTCCATCGTTAGGTAAAGAAGTTAGGCTTGCGGGACTGGATGGAAGAGATCCCGCAGAGTTCTGCACATTTACGTCACGAAGTTAACATCATGAAAATCTGTCTTGTTTTCATCGACTATCTTTCCAGGGTACGTACGCGTAAAATCAAATTCACAAAATAAACCATGCGAGTCGCCAGAGTTTAGAAGCTGCGGGGAGGATAAAAGAAACGGGAGCCAACCACATAAGCCAAATAAAAATCACCACCAATTTCTAGACGGCACCAACCCCTAGCGGGATGAGGGCGTAATCACCACTCTCACTGGCGACGGCCCCGACGTTAAGCTTTTTATATCGTATGCAATGGTATTATCGCGTATGTAACCGTGTTTATACAGCTTATCGGTATGTAATTCCTTGTAGAGCATATTTGCGTGTATAGGTCGCTATTTAAGGTAGGTCAGTTTTGCAAAAAACTTATGTTTTCTGGTATTATTTCAGATGAAGCAGTAATATCATCATATTACTCCCACACGTGCGTGTGTAAGAAGCTCTATGGGAGAGGATGACTATTCTGAGAAATTCCAGCGCTGGTAAGAATTAGGGTCAGTATGAGCGGCCATGTAAGAAGTACACCACACTTCACATGGCCTAGTCTTATAGAGGGTATATGCCAAGAAAAGGCGTGGCCAAGATGTCGGGCAAGGTTCAACTGGAAGGCCTCCCAAAGGTAGAAATATCTATCACCTGCGTGTTCGGTTCCCCATGCCTAGATTGACTGCCTTGCTTAGCTAAAGAGCTCAGTCCGTCCATAAAGAGACTATTTGATCCATAGATGGAGCCCTTATTAGGTGCCAACACTCCCGGCCAGAGTGGACCTGAAAATACTGATGGCTAAAGGGTATTTTAGTTTCCCAAAAAATGGCGCAATCCTGAAATGAAGCCCCTTTCAACAAACAAGAAGGTTCTACCATGACTTCTATGATATCGCAAATTACTTTACTGGGATCCAATCGGTTGATAGCTCCCTGGATGATCTCAGTCCAAATGTCGTATTCTACGGAAGATGAAGCTTGTATAGGGTATTTGATTCCGTCTTCCGTTGTTATGTTGAATACATTCTGTTAGAAATGCATAGGGTGTTTGCATATCACATAGTTGTTACAACATCTGTGTGGGTAAGAAAATTTGAAAGTCTTTAGGAGGAGGTAGCGTAAGTTTTATTTTCACAGATAAAACATGAATTATGATCACAGGCTTAAGTTTTTAATGTACATTTTGGTTTCTACAACGTGAACAGTCATGTAAACTGCTTCAGATAACAGAGCACAGGATAAACCATCTTGCGAAAAGTTTTGAAATGATCTAGATTTGCTCAAAACTTTTATATGGAAAATTGCAAAGTTTTTGTTACAGTTTTAAAAGTATTTTATCAAACAACTCAGTTTAAGAAATTCTTCCACTTGCAAGCCGACATGAGGGAAAAACACGGAGACCCACATTTTTTCAGGCAGATGTAGCTCTTCTCTAAGCGTTCAAAACAAACAATTTTCTTTCCGACTGAGGTGTAAATTGGGGCAAACAACAGTTCTAGAAGAAATTTCACCCACATACAGAAATGTTTCCAGAAAACACCAAAAGTTACACTAAAAAATTCAGCTGCTAAGTTCATAGAGTATTTTCAAGTCTTATAACGAAAATACATTTAGCGATTCTTACTTCCCTGGGTTCGTCGTCAAGCTGTTTTGTGAGCGAAGCATTTGTTAGAGGAATTCTTCCTTGGGGCACCGTGTCCATTTGACTTTTGTAGTAGCGAAGAGATGTTTCTGATAACTTGAACCATCTTGTTTTCCAGTTGTGGCGAACATGGCCCTGCATACGTTACCAACTTAAGTAAAATTAACTAAAGCAAGCAGCCCGCTGTGTCCTAGTCCAGTGCGGTCCAACTGATGGTTTTTACTTACGGGCCATTTTACAAAAATGTGACAACTTGCGGGCCACTTCCAACAATGTGATGTTTTAAACAACAGATTCACAAGGTTTAAAACTAAACAAGAGAAGATAAATGAGTGTGTCATTGAAGTTATTACACAATTGCCAATAGCAATTTATTACGAATCTTTATCAGTGGGATGTCTGTAGTTCAGGCTTCTTTGATGCTATACAGTTCCTTTATCAATACCAGTGTTGGTGGCAGCAAGTCGGAGATTATCATCCAGTGTTTCGTCTGCCATTCGATTTCTGCTTTTAGACTTGACTTGCTTCATCGTAGAAAACGTACTCTCATACACGTATGTGTTTCCAAGCATCGAGTGCATTTTTTGAGCGAAATCTTTCACTTTGGGAGATCTACCTTTGATGACCAATTTCCAGAAGATTTCTACAGTCTAGTCTCACGACGTTAATACCATGCATTAATGTTGTGCTTGTTCTGCAAAATTAAATGCTATAACGTACACCAAACATTAAATCAACACTGAGAAAGCTCGCAGGCCCCACACTGTTGTCCTAATCTGTCACTCTTTTGGAATGGGAGTTATTTTTCGTAGCATTTTAGAGCAACTGCAGCCCAACAAAAACTACCCATATGCGAAGCTGTCCCAATGCACATGTATGGGGCGCCGTTCGTAAAAATATTATATCTGACAGATTTAGCACAAAAACTGCTATCTCTGCGCATATTTAGCTAGCTAGGCTACTGTATGCATCCTTCGTTTCTTTGATTCTCGAAGCAGCAGAACTTACTGTGATAATCCTACTAAAGTGATGTGTGTTGCCAACGTTATTTTCGGGCAAGAACGCCTAAACGAGCAGTTCCTTTCGATGCGCTTTTTCTATGACAGCGTTATTCTCTTTACAAAACGGTGCTCGTCTCCAAGCGAGCACTTCGCTTTCAACGCACTCTTTCTGTGAGAGCATTCTCTTTGTGCACCTGAAGGCTCTGAGAGGCAGTGAGCTGCATTTGGTGAGAACAGTTGGAATGGTCAGACTTGACGAGGTCCTCTTTTAAATTTTAAGCAAAAAATGGCACTAACACTGAGACCACCACCACAAGTTTACTGCAGCCCATCGTCTGCGCAAACCAATGTTATTATCAAACCAGTATAATTTAGACCTGAAACTACCTAGCTCTATATGACGCCAAAGAATTCATGCCTTGCAGTAGCCTAGCTTTTGTCTGGATTACTGAAACAGAACACCAAGTTTTTCTTCAGACAGGATACCGTGTTTTCCTCCGACACGCTTCAGCGCGATATATGCATGCAGATTTAGCTATACATGTGCAGAGATAGCTAAATGCGCGCAGATATAGCTATATCTGCGCAGAGATAGCTGAATATGCGCAGAGATAGCAGTTTTTGTGCTAAATCTGTCAGATGCAATATTTTTACTAACGGCGCTCCATACACATGAACTTGAGAAACAAAAAAAGGGCAGTGGATCGCCCGTGGTAAGCGAAACTTCAAAATATCTTTTCAAATTTTTAACTTTTCCAATTCGTTGTTTGATTACGAAGACTTTTTGATTCAAAATTTTTATCTGCTTTAATGTTATTCGGTTTCGATTTCGAGTGCTTTTCGACTTTGTTATCCGTTTCTTTCTTCACTGCAGGTCGTTTTTTCTTTTTCTCCTCGTGTCGTAACCATGTTTTTGTAGTGTTTTATTTGACTGATGTACAGCTGCAGTAATGTTCATATGTATGAACATCGGTATGTCAGCAGATTTTATGTTTCAACTTAGGCTTACGACTGGTAAACTTGCTACGAATGGCTACGATCTCGCCAAACGCCTCGAAGACGGTCTAACCACAACATCATTTATCAAGGCTCTTCGCAGAGCGTCGATGTTGAACTCTGACTTACTATGCTTCATGGTTGATGTTCTTCATCAGCATTGTTTTTGAGATCTCCTGAACACGCTTTAGCAGCTGGGAAGACCTGCTACTTGTTTCTTCGCTTTCTTCATGTCGTGGTTACCTTTTGATTTCGCTCATTCTTGTTGAGCTTCATATCGTTGTAGCGCAATCTTGCTACGTAACAAAAGGTTTTGGGATGGTTTTACTTCCGCTACGTCGGTTTGGTTATACCCCGTGACCAGTCGCGACAATCCACAGACCTACACCTCGTCGTGGCTGTGTCTTCTTGCACGTCATATCAATGTATTCTTGCAAGCACGTCATATCACTCGCATCCTGTAGCGAGTAGCCTACTGCACTGTTGTTTTTGTTTGTTGCGGCACTACACTTGATAGTTTGTTTTGGTTAGTTGTTCCTATGGTAGCCAATTCCTCTCCTATGGAAAGTGGGTAACCGGTATTTCATTCTTTTCAACTAGAGTCTCTTAGTTGTTAGCTTTAGTGTTTACGGGTTTTACTTAATTCTATTACATACAGTACTTCACGCGCTGCGCAGAGATGATGGTGCCTAGCTAGTAGGCAAAATATATACTTTGATAAGACCGTGGTGTCGGATTCTTGGCTGTGAAAGGGTTCCTTTCGATCGATAGTGACAGCGACAATTCTAAGTGGGGGCCTGGGTGGGCCATGGCCCTCCCAGATTTTTGCTTGGCCCCCCAGTTTTTTCGTAATTTCCCGTTTAAGTTCATTTGCTTGATATATACAGTAGATAACTTTAAGGCAGCAATATTTTAAACGATTATCTAGATACCCTCTAGCCTGCATTCTATATTTCCCACATGCGTGATAAGCTGTGTTGTTGTTTTTGACGGTCGGGTAACTAGAGTTGTTTATAACGACACACACCAGGGTTTGCTCGGATCCTGCGTGAAATTTAGTCAGACCGCGGTCGTGGTGTTGAAAAATTCATTTCGAAACTAAGAAACTGTCGCAGAAAAGGCAAGATTGATCTTTCGTGCATTTCAGTGTGAGATGGAGCTGGATTATATTATTGTCAGCAGATTGTTGCTTGCCCCAGTAGCAAAAAGTTTGTGAGAGTATAAAGAATTGGTGTCACTTAATTTATCTGTATTTAGCCTGGCTGCTGTATTGCGTTCTGCTGCCTTGTGTATACGACTTCGAAACATCTTACTTAAGTGGTTCGTGACTACAGTTTTAACTCTACCCATATGTCCTGCATGCAACTTCATAGAAGTTTGTACGGATTTTCTGTAATGATCCAGAAGTAATTCTTTCGCGTGTTTCAACTCTTTATCCCGGAAGTCAAACATTACCATCAGAAAAACACTTGGAAGAATTCGCAAATCATATTCATTTAATGAAAATGATTTACTTTGACAAAGAATTTGCTTCAGAATCAGGAGTCGAAGCTACCTATATCACTCGAACAATTTGTTTCATTTATATCTACTTAAAAAGCTGCGTTTGATTGTAGCTGTAACTGTTCCCGTCACCGGCGCTTCATGCGAGAGAAGTTTTCAAAAATGAAATTAGTGAAAACATTTCCCAGAAATTCCATGACCAGTGAGATTGGGTAACGTTGATCTACTTTAAATTTAAAAGTACCAGCTAAAAACAGATCTAGATGATTGCGTTGATGAATTTGACAGTCGACGTGATAATCGAAGTATTAATTGTTACATGATGACGGCGATTGGCGCCGTCACCAAAATTAACAAAAAAAAGTTACATGATATAAAATTCTAACGTAGACTCTGCAGGGATCTGTGTGAGAATTATATTGCTCATTGTCTATTTGTCTGAATCTTTTTTGGTTTAGAGGTAGTGCGTGTTTCGCTTATGACAAGACAGTCATAAAACAACGCTGGGTTGAAAAGTCAGCTTTTGAGAATCAGTCAGAGGAAAATTTAGTGTGTATAATATCATGAACGACTTCGTTGGGAATATTCTGCAAAATAGGTTTACGCCTGCTGCTACATCTTGCTACCAGGTACACGCCCTAAACTCCGATACACACCTGTCTGCGGCGCTGCTATGCTACTTAGGTGCAACTATGGTGCCGAAACCTCGCTGCTGTTAACTGTATACTGCATTGAATAGTCCTCACCCTATTCACGCTGCACACTCGTAACAGTAGTTGGATAACGTTATTACGGTTACACTTACACTACAATCACAAAATGTCCATAAGCTACCACAAAAACGGATTAGTCAGTAGTCACCAATCCGTTAGAAGATGGTTTATTTTTATGTGCTTTGTAATAACAATATTTTGATGAAACTAGTTGCCTATCAACAGCCTACATGTCTCTGTGTCAAGATGGAACTCGTGGTTGGAATCATTTCGCTTTCATGCGAATTGTATTCACTTTCGTGGAGCTGTTTTCGTTCACGTGGGTCCGGCACAATTGTTTGCAGAAAATGATGTTTCCATTTACATGTGGAGTGCTGTGGAAGTTGCATGGTTAACACCATAGGTGTAGGAGCAGGCAAAATTTTGGGGGTGCGAAGGATTTTTGCCCGAATTTTCCCAAACTTGCCCGAAAAGTTTTAGGCAACCTTGCCTACAAATTTTTTGGGATTTTTTGGGATGACCTCCAAAAAGGTCTTCATGCGTTTTTCTGCAAACGTTGGGAGCCATTATATGAAATCAAACAAGGTTGGACGCCATTTTTGCCCAGATTTTCAACAAATCAAAACTTTTAGGGGTGCGCTTGCGCCCCGCCTCCTACACCACTGGTGGCACAGAATTTTCGACATAGCAGTACACGTGTGTGATTGCATCTACAGTGGCG
>Ga0210059_1016114_pt1 | contig 10816 bp, 4 predicted proteins | sample Ectturendosymbi2_FD_188042 | JGI IMG/M metagenome (GOLD analysis project Ga0210059, IMG submission 188042) | Ecteinascidia turbinata endosymbiont from Florida, USA - Sample 2 (SPAdes) (version 2) | ecosystem: Host-associated > Tunicates > Ascidians > Unclassified | place: Key West, Florida... | reverse complement strand
CAACCTCTTCCTTGTAGCAGTGACTCTCGTCTTTCGTCACAACATCTCTGCCGCAGATGGCGTTCGCATCAAGTACAGGCTCGATGGCAGTTTGTTTAATATCCACCGTTTGCAAGCAGTGACGAAAGTAACAAACGACACCGTCTTCAATCTACAATACGCAGACGAAGCTGCCCTGCCCAGCCACACACCAGACGGCCTGCAGCGACAGCTGGACGCAATCTCTTCTGCATACTCTCGAGCAGGACTGGTCGTTAATTCCAAAAAGACGGAAGTCCTTTACCTCCCCTCAGATTCGTCGCTGCCCCCAACTTTTTACATCAGCGGGAATCAACTTGGTCTCACTGAACAGTTCACGTACCTGGGAAGTATCATTACCTCCACATGCGATCTCACTGCGGAGATTCAACATCGTGTTAACCTAGCGTCCGCTTCCTTCGGGAAGCTGTCCAAGCGAGTTTTTACGAACCGTGACCTTTCCACGTGCACCAAGATGGCCGTTTACAACGCAATCTGCGTCTCGACACTGCTCTATGCATGTGAGGGATAGACACCATACCGTCGTCACATCCGAGCCCTCGAGGCCTTTCACATTCGGTGTCTTCAAACTATCCTGCACGTGCACTGGTGGGACAAAATACCTCATGTTGAGATTCGCTGCAGAGCAGGCACAACATGCCTTGAGACGATACTACTCAGAAGACAACTGAGGTGGCTTGGCGATGTGATAACGATGCCTGGAAACAGATCTCCCCGCCGCCTACTTTACAGTGAACTCTCCTGCGGCCGACGTTCGGTGGGGGGTCAAAAGAAGCATTTTAAGGATCACATTAAGTCGTCCTTAAGTAAATGCGGGATCCCTTTTAACAGACTTGAGGAATTGGCCGGGGATCGAGAAGAATGGCATGCAGTTTGCCTTCAAGGGCCTGGAAACCTTTAAACAGCAACATATTGATGTGGCAGTAGCAAAGCGTGCGCGCAGACACTAACAGCGCAACCATCCACATCCAACGACAACGTGGCAGGGATCCGCCTGTGCAGTATGCGGCCGTGTTTGCGCCTCAGCCTTTGGACTGAGGAGCCACATGCGTCGACACAAGGAAACGCGTTGAGCAGCGTCATCGTCGAACCGACGGACAATTAAGAGAGAGAGATTCCTCACGCACAGTAGGTATTCATAAAATGCAGTTATATTCCTCACGCATCCAGACAACTTGCGCAAGAAAGCACAACGAAGCAAGTCAAGACAGTTATCTTGCAGCAACGCTAGCAGGGGCGTTTTCATAAACAAGCAGACAAGGTGAACCATGGAGCGTCGCAGCCGAAACAAAAGCATCATCGGGAAGTTTTGCACTGCTTGAAGCTCATTCTCTAAACCAGTGATTCTCAAAAGGGAGCCACTTCGCCACTCAGGCAGGAATTTTTAATTCTTGGGAGGAATTGGGGAGGAAAAGCTGTGAATGAAAAAACCTTAAGTTTTCACTATTAGTTTATTCAACACATATAAAAACTGCACAACGAGGTTGATTTAGATGGGAATGTCTACAGTACGCAATCACAAGCTGCTTCATCATCATCATCGTTTGAGCCAGTTCTTTCAGTCCACTGCTTAGCAGCACTAGATCTCAGCGCAAGGGTTGAGCAGCCAGTCGTTTGTGCCATCGTCAGTCCGTGCAAGCCATGGGGAGGTCGATGGATTGGACACTGGAAGACAACATGGTCAACGGTTTGGTCTGCACCACACTCATGAGCAGCAGAAGTGGCCATAACTCATTTGTGCAAGCAGGAGCGGAAACGTCCGACGCCGGTGCGGAAGTGGTTGGGCCGGACCCACGCTGTTCTTGGCAGGGCAATTCCAGGGGATAAAATTACGGGGTTTCGTAGTGCTCTCAAACCTTTCCGCATTCCATCGGTGATCCGCCCAGAGCGCCACACTTCTGTTATTGTTGTAAGATGAACTGGTGAGTTGTTGTGCAGCGGGTACAATAGGGTGTCTCGATTTGAGATGCCGTGCATTCCCATCGAGATGCCCAGGTTCCATGGCACGGCGTGCTAGAGAGAGTGTGGCTCCTTTGCGACGAAACTCAGCAGGTTGGATGCCTGCGAGGATAGGAAGATTATCCGCTGGTGCAGGACGCAGACATCCAGTCACAGTTTACAAGGCGTCGTTGGTGGCAGGGTCATTGAGGCAGGTGTGGGCACTGCGGCACCAGACAAGAGTGCAGTACTCTGCTGCTGAATCGACCAGGGCTACAAGGTGGCTGTTCACAACGCTGTTGCTCCAGCACCCCAGCAAGTCGCCTCAAGAGTGCAAGGCGTGATAACTTTTTGCGAAGTGACTCGAAGTGTCGGCGGTACATGAAGTGAGTGTCCTGTCCAACGTTACTCTGAGGGATGTAGTCTCAGAGCAAAAGGGCAGGGTTTCGTTGTTGTGGTTGACTTTCAGGTCACGTTTAGCTTGTTGTTCAGGTGGAAGACTGCCGACACTGCTTTTTTAGTACTGAACTTTAACTTCCAGGTCTGGAAGTATTCACCTACGGTTGCCATGTCTTTGCTTAGCACCCCTTCCACTGTTTGTCAATCTCCATCAGCATGCATGATTGCTAGGTCGTTGGCGTATGTATGCTTTCTGGAGATGGTGGTTGTCAAGTCAGAGGTGTAGATATTCAAGAGACGGGGTGCCAGGACGGATCCATGAGGGATGCCATTCTTGAGGGGTCGTAACCTACTCCGTTTGCCATTAGCGGTGGTAAGGATGAAGCTGTGGGTACCAGCCAGCTCCATGATCAACCGGACCATGCGCCTGTCGGGTAACAACCGCAGTAACTTATAAGTACAAGCTGCTTTAACTTCAGTGACTGATGTTATAAGAGTCTAATTACTATCGCGGGCCGCATGAATTGTGCATTATCACTGGCGGCCCGCAAAATCAATTGATTATATCCTAAAATTCTACCTTCATCTATGAGGACGAACGACTTCTTTTGAATCACTATGAAGTACCTGCTTATCATGTGGCTTCGTTTTGACGTGATGTTGTACTCAAACTTCGGTAACGAAAATTCTGGTGCGGGCCATGTAAAATGTTCACGCGGGCCGCAGGTTCCGGACCCCTGGTCTAGACTCTAGACCGCGCTACCACGTGCAGGTACTGCGTACGAATAAACTGCTGTTGTACTTCTAGAAGTTTTCGCAACACTAGAGGTTTTACAGTAAGTTAAGGTGCAGAAGTCCAATCGATGCCTCATTTAACGCAGATTAATTTGAAAAAAAGCTTGCATGAAAAATGAATTACATTATGTTAAGCAACATTTGTGGTGTTATGAATACGATTACAAATGCAATCGGTACTCACTACTAACGCCAACTGTCGCTGTGAAGTTGCACGCAACATCTTAAAAGGATTCGACTTTCTTAACTTGACGTATTAGGTATAAGTGCGCTGGTTTATACTGTACGCAAGCTACAATATCCTGTTCATGGTTAAATGTAGTCGACGTTTTTCACGTGGCGCTTTAATGATAATTGTGATCTCACAATCCAGGCTGTTCCATCGCGCTGGTTTGTGGACGTGACACACAAGTAACGGAAGCGCTACTCCAAAATTTCACAAACACGTTGAAGCGATGATTTGGCGATTAGTCCGATAGTAGCACGGTAGTCAGCATTCATTGTTGCATTACAATTGCTGTTGTCCGTTTGTTAAACACGATCAGCAAAGGCAGTGTTTGCGACAATACAACTTACGCAGGCTAGATTAAACGCCCAGTGATTGTGACCGGATTATGACTACCGTGGCATTATCGCACAATCATCGGATGCGTAACTCGCATATGTGCACGTTAGCAATTGTCATGGCGACCTGTTCTTATGGAATTTACTTCTGGCGGACGGGCGGTAATCGGTTATAGCCTAGGCCAGGGTTTCTCAAACGCGGCCCTCGCCTCTCGCCTCCCCCTTGGGGTCCACGGAGCGGTTCTCTGGGGGCCACGAGCAGTAACCTTCACTAGGTAGCTTTGCCGTGATGTTGCATAACCCAAGTGTCACGATATATTAAGTATTCGGCAGTTAAACTTAGAACGGGGCCACGGCTCATGAAAGTTTGAGAACCCCTGGCCTAGTCAATGGCGATTCTAGAATTAAAAAAGTTGGGGGGTACTGCAGGGCCAAGAAAAAAGTAGGGGGACCAAGATAAATGTCTATCTTGCCTAGAGATTTTGCGTTGTTTTGAAGATTAAGTTGCTATGATTAACTCTATCAAACCCAATATTGGCTTGTGAATATCGTTAAATATGAACTAGCGTTATTATTCACGAGAGACACGTATACGCCACTGTAGATGCAATCAGACACGTGTACTGCTATGTCCAACAATCGGTGTTACAGTTAACCACGCAACTTCCACAGCACTGCACATGTAAACGAAACACTATTTTCCGTAAACAATTGTGCTGACCCCACATGAACGAAGACAGCTCCACGTAAGTGAATATAATTAACACGAAAGCTAATTGGTTCCAACGACGAATTCCATCTTGACACAGAGACAAGCATGCTGTTGATAGCCAACTAGATTCGTCAAAATATTCTTACTACAAAGTACATAAAAATAATTGATCACTACCGACTGATCCGTTGTTGCGGTACCTTATGGACGTTTTGTGATTGTGTAACCATAACAACATTATGCAACTACTATCACGAGTGTAATGCCCCATCTGCAGCGTGGATAGGGTGAAGCTATTCAATGCAGTTAACAGCAGCGAGGTTTCGGCACCAGTTGCACCTAAAGTAGCATAGCAGCGCCACAGATGGGTGTGCATCGGCGAGTAGGGCATGTACCTGATAGCAAGATGTAACAGCAGGCATAAAAAGTATTTTGCAGAATATTCCCAACAGAGTTGTCCATTTTAATATTCACACTGAATTTTCCTCTGACTGATACTCAAAAGCTGACTTTTCAACCCTGCGTTAATTTATGACTGTCTTGTTATAAGCGAAACACGCACTAACTCTAAACCTAAAAAGATTCAGACACATAGACGATGAGCAATATAATTATCAGGCAGATCCCTGCACAGTCTACGTTAGAATTTTATATCATCATCACCTCAATGTAACTTAATCCTTCGATTATCATGTCGACTGTCAATTTCATCAATGAAATCATCTAAGTTTGTTTTTCAGCTCGTACCTTTCAATTGAAACTAGATCAATGTGAAACTAGATACCCAATCTTTCACTGGTCACGGAATTTCTGGGAAATGTTTTCACTAATTTCATTTTTGAAAACTTCTCTCGCATGAAGCGCTGGTGACGGGAAGATTACAGCTACCGGTAACAATCAAACGAAGCTTTTTAAGTAGCTACAGACGAAAAAAGTTGTTCGGCTGATATAGGCAGCTTTGACTCTTTAGTTATTTCATGTTTTAATCATTTTCACTAAATGAATATGATTTGCGAATTCTTTCAAGTGATTTTATGATTGAAATGTTTGACCTCCGGGGCAAAGAGCTGAAATACGCGAAAGAATGAAATGGTTTCTGAATCATTACAGAAAATCCGTACAAAATCTATGAGGTTGCAGGACATATGTGGGTAGAGTTAAAACTGCAGGTAGGAAACACTTACGTAATATGCTTCGAAGTCATGTACACAAGTTAGCAGAAAGAAATACTGTAGCAATGGACATATCCGGACAAACTAACTGAAACCAATTCTTAATGCTTTCACAAACCTTTTGCTACTGGGACAAGCAACTATCTGCTGACAGTGATATAATCCAGTTCCATCTCACGAAAGATCAATCTTCCTAATTCTGCAAATGTTTCTTGGTTTCGAAATGAAATTTTCACCACCACAACCGCAGTCTAACTAAATTTCACACAGGACACGAGCAATCACTGGTGTGTGTCGTCACAAATAACTCTAGTTACCAGACCGTCAAAAACAACAACACAGCATATCATGTATTTGGGAAATGTTGAATGCAGTGAATGCAGGCTGAGGGTTGCAAAGTTATCATTTAAAATATTGCTCGCCAAAGTTAACTACTGTGTTTGTCAACCAAACGAACTTAAACGGGAAATTAAGAAAAAAACTGGGGGGCCAACCAAAAATCGGGGGGGGGCATGGCCCACCCAGTCCCCCTTAGCCTAGTGCTGATTAATGTAAATATTTTGTTTAGGCTAGGTTGTAGATGACCAGCTAACTTACTGCAGGCTACTTGGTGCATGACAATCTTACGGTTGAGGTGGAACTATTGAGTATTGACAAATCAGTTGAGGTGATTCTTTCATGTACAATGCCAGTACGTCAGTTGCAGTAACTAATGCAACTAGTTTGCTTTTTTTGTTTAATGTTACATTGCATGAAAAGTCCAAAATTGATTCTTTAAGACTTGGAATGGCTTTTCAAATTGAAAACCCACTTAGTTGCAGAAGAGTCCGAAAGGCTGATTTATTACATACGTGCAAAAACAATTTCACAAGAGTTATGTTGCACAGTAACTGTTAACAAACATACTATCGTAGACCAAAGAAGATACTGCTGTTTTGGAAAAATTCCTTTTACCTATGGTTAACTCAGGGTTTTTTTAAGGTGTTTCAGGGACCCGATTCAGGCCCCTAGAATCAGCAAAAATTATCATCGGGGTCCCTAGAATCAGAGAAACCAGGTCCCTACAAATGAATACCAGGTGCCTAACATTTTCCTTAAAAAAAATGGCTAATTGAATACAGTATTGTACTAACTTTAACCTCCTTAACATGATGCTCCGTTATGTAACTTCCTTTTCATTGTTCACCATCTTTCAACTTTCAAGTATTGTATTTGTTTTTTTGTTGTAAGCACTGCAAGCAGCTCTCTTTCACTCAGTGTTTTGTTCTTATTGTTTTGTTATTTTTAACATTCTTGTTTTTATCCATGGCACTGTGTTTGTTCATTGCAGGCAGTGTATACTATGCTAACAAGTTAATTAGATTAATTACAAATAATAGCAAAATATTAAAATTGCTGCAATTTGAAAAATTTTAGCTCATAAATCCTGATTTTTGAAGTTTTTGAAAAAAAGGTAAGGCATAGAATACATTATAGTTTTGATAATGAAGCAGAAAACAAAATTTAAAAATTTTGGAAATATTAGCTATCGGTCCATGAATGGCCGATATATCAGTATCGGCCCCCAAAAAGCCATGTCGGTTGATCTCTAATCTATTCCCTCAATGCATACCCATTACTGGAAGAATTCTTATAAACATGTGTCTCAGGCCCACAGAATAAAACAAATTATTACAGACTAACACAGTGGTTCCCAAACTGGGAGTAAATTACCCCCCGAGGGTAATATGTGATTCTTCAATGGGCAACGCGGAACCAAAACCACAATGTTGCTCGGGATTATGAGTGGTCACTGCAAAAGAAATTTTTTACCTGAAATACCAAAAATGTTTATTGAGGTAATAAGACAGAATCGCTACCTTGATTTGGGTAACGGTTCGAACAAGTTTGGGAACCACTGGACTAGCACATTAAAATAAAAAAATACTCTGAGATATTTTCATTTAATTTTTCCAAACTTCTTTTTTGTCAACAATAGTTTTTACACATTTCAAATGCCTGTATTTCTCACATTCTTCAATACAAGACTAGAATTTGGTAGGGGGGGCATGCAATCAAGCAGTTGCACAAGGCACCACCAGACCTCTGCATGCCCCTGCGACAGTGCACTGCAACATACTGATTTTCAATACAGTTTACACTGGAAGAAATAGACTGAATCTATAAATTGGCTTCTAGAAAAGAAGGCTACCACGACGTTTGTGTACACCTGTAGCAACCACAATTCGAATGAAATTTGGTTAAAGACAATGAAAAGTGAAACAATGTACTAACTTTGTTTTGAAGTGACGCACTGCAGGTGAATGCTTTGACCAAGTTTCAGTGTTGTGGGCTTGGAGATGCCAGTAATTACCGGACTGTCACAAGTGCTATTCATGTCCTGTTTCTTCACACTGACAACCGTATGATTTGCAACGTTTGTGTGGTTTGGACTGCGATGACAACAAACATTTTGACACATAATGCAACAAAGCGTTTCACGTCAAGCCTGAGCACAGAAATGCAAACAAAATGAAATCTGCAAACACTTCACAAACAAAATTACACAATATGTAAGCGCTATGAACCTGGGGTTGACAGGTCATGGGGTTCACAACTATGTGTCACAACAATATGCGGTTCACAACTATGTGTCACAACAATATGCGGTTCACAACTTGCACAAAGGATTGTAATGATGAAGGTTAAAATTTTGTGTACCTGGTATGCCTAAACATCAAAGAAGCACTAGATTCCTGTTGAATTTGGGATTGCAAAAGCTATGCATGCAGTAAAACGTATACTTTACATGATTTCTAACCATTAAAAAGTTCCTGTTCAACTGATACACAAATATAGTAAACTTCAGGTGCACGTGTGTTTGCAACCAGATCCTTCAGTTAAAAGAACGCTTCCACCCTAAGAAAAAATTGCCAAGATGCCCTGTTCCTTTCAAAAACAGATTTAGCTGTGCTTTCTGATTCAAGGTGATTCATTTGAACAACATAAAACTGCGAAGTTGTTTTCCTCTCCAGTACTTGTAAATTCTGGTCCTTTACCACTTTACACTACCAAATCAGCTAAATATAAACAGTGCACTTTTGCTTTACCCCATTGTCCAAGGCAAGGGAAGGTCACAATTGCAAGGAACCATGATACTGAAGTGAAAGCAGTTTATTGAACCTAACTGTGGCAGTATCTAGACTACAGCCACCTGGACAACTGCCTCAGAGGACGACTGCCACTCAGGACAACTGCCACCTAGGGGTCATTCCATATCAAATTGAATGGGAAGTGTAACCCTATGTTTCAGAATTTCCTTGTTTTTGTATATTTTATTGCTTTTTGAAAATGATGACCAAAGAAAAAATATTTTTTTCAATATCTCATACGGTTCTCAAGTTACAACCTGTTGAAATTTTCACCACTAGGTGGAGTTTTACCATGCGACCACTCTTTTTTTGCTCATAGAACAATGTAAATTTGCTTGTATCTTCATTAATACACTGCATAGATGCACAAAAATTGGTTTCTGGGGGTTTTAAAGGTCAAGGAATCCAAATCTGCAGTCAAAATAACAGAAAAACAACATTTTCATGGAGAAAATAGAGGTTGAAAATTTTGTAACAAAAATTTTTAGTTCCAAACTTTGACCTCAAATTGTGAGCTGTTGACGCAACATTGCAAACAAATTTTTTTCTAATTTTGTAGCACTATGCTTGTATTTTCTATTGATATAGGTTTGGTAATTATGTTTTTCAAGGTTTTTGAAGAAATTGAGATTGAAGTTTCATACATTTTATATAAAATAACAACATTTTGCTAAAAACGCACATTTCAATAATATCTCAAATGTTCACCATAGTGAAACTACTGAACATTTTCTGACAAGTGAGGAGGATAAACAATTGCATGCATAGATCCCACATTATTGTCTAACAAAAAATCATTGCTGTAGCCTGCACCATAGGGGTGTTCATGTTAGGTGTTCCAATTCTTCCAATTTTTCTCCTTTTCCATTTTGATCACATTCAGTTTTACAAATGAAACAGTTTCAATGAATAACATTCAAAATCACTTTCATGTCATTTTCATTAATGATGTATTTTGTTCCACGACTCACAGCCAAGTTTCAACATGTGTCTTCTCACTACGGCCATTGAAAAAGTTTACTTGAGGACCTAATTTAACTTTGACTTCATTTTGTAGTTAATCCACTTACATGATTCTGACAATCCACCACACTGAATTGTATATGCATGCTATATACTCATTATTTTTTACTTTGGCTGTGTGGTGAATGTATGATTACTTTGTCCTTGCCACGTAGTGGCGCCTGCAATCTTGCAATCCTAATTGTGCACCTGTGTTCACCGCGTGGCTGTTGCGTTGTGCTTGCGGTCTCGGAATGCAATACTGCCAAGTGTTCTTTTAGTGCAGTTCGCCCGCCCTGGGAAGCATTTGATCAGTTACGCTGTTGTGTTTGTTTCAGAGTTTCATTGCTCACTTGTTCAGCTCCATGATTGAGTGGTGTCCTTAGTGAATTAAAGCCTTGTTTTCTGCAGATAGTGTTTAATAGAATTCGCAGGCGAGTGCACGACGATTTAATTCACTAAAGGATGGATAAGCTGCTCAAGCCGAAAGATTTGGACGTGTTGCCAACCGATTCCAATGCAGCTTCAGTTTTCAAATATTGGATAGCTACATTCGAATCCTCCTTACAAGCTGTAGAAACTGGACAGGCGGCAATTGACCCTAGCGTTGAGGTAAACCGGCGAGGACTTCTTGTTAACTTTCTCACACCTTCTGCGTACCAATATATAGAAAACTGCGAAACGTATGAAGCTGCGGTAGCAGCGTTGAAACGAGTATACGTCAAAACTAAGAATAATGTGTTTGCACGCCATCTGCTAGCTACCCGAAGACAGCTTCCGGGTGAATCCCGTTAACAATTTCTTCAAGTTCTGAAAACCCTTTCAAAAGACTGCTCCTTCAGAGCCGTTACCGCTGAGCAGTACTGTTGGGAGCTAGTACGCGACGCGTTTATCAACGGACTGGCTTCTGCTGCTGTGCGAAAAAGACTTCTGGAGAGGGACGATCTTTCGCTCGAAGCTGCACTCGAACAGGCCTACTCTTTGGAGAGGGCACAACAGCAGTCATCCTCTTATTCGATAAATGTTGCAGCTTCTAATGTTGTACTACAACGTCAGAGATCTGC
>Ga0210059_1016113_pt1 | contig 10817 bp, 9 predicted proteins | sample Ectturendosymbi2_FD_188042 | JGI IMG/M metagenome (GOLD analysis project Ga0210059, IMG submission 188042) | Ecteinascidia turbinata endosymbiont from Florida, USA - Sample 2 (SPAdes) (version 2) | ecosystem: Host-associated > Tunicates > Ascidians > Unclassified | place: Key West, Florida... | reverse complement strand
TAGCGTTTGGGGAAACCAGCATCTCTGCATGCAACGACAGCATTCCTCGCAAGCAACGTCTACGCTGGGCAACACCCCAAACCTCAACATTGGGTTCCTACACCAAAAGGAAAACCCTACAGCTGCATAGATGAGCTTGGCGTTGATCTACTCTCGTGCACTGCCAAGTTCGTATCATTTATACTTGCCAAGTACAAAACTTGTACTGTTCGCTTTTTTTGCCAAAATATTCCCATAGAAAACATAATTCTAACCAGCTCAAAAAATATTTGTTCAAATTTCATACTTCGATAGGATTTAGATGCAAGACCGTGAAATAACATATGAAGATAAAATTTGCAGTTTGAAAAAGTATCCACTTCTTTATAGAATCCTTGCTGTACAAAAATCAAGATTTTTTCAATGAATTGGATCATTGAAATGAAGACAACCGTTTGCCTACGTGAAGTTCGTGACATTAAGTTGAATTTTATAAAAGATAATAGTGCGAGGTGAGGCCCTGAGATCAGCTCCTCACACATTACTGCATTTTTAGAATTTATCCAGAAATCTATTAGCGCAAACTTTTGCAAAAGCGGTCCAGACAAGCTTTGTCAAGGTAGCCGTCATGTAGATTTGCTCAACTGGAAAGACTGCCAAACTAAAAACGTAGGAACTGAATAGTACATTATACATCATGGCGGAAGATGTGCAAACTATTTATCCAAGCTTCAACGGAGACACTAACTAAAGTTCTGGAATGTGTCCAGTAGAAGAATTCAACCGTCAACAGCAAGACCGGCCAAGTCACTGTTGAACTGATCAAAATTTGTCTAACAATGTTGTCACCCAATTTGGTAGCCAATTGTATGCTCAAAAAAACGGAAAAAACACGAAGTGACAGAGTGATTATAACCGGTAATAATCACTGTTTCATTGGCAAGCCGTAGACCCACGGTAGGCTATCGTGCATTGAATCCTGCAAACGACTGCGGGTGTGCTAAGTGAAGGAGAATTTTTCCTTAAATTCATCGATGACGTAACTTGGATTAGCGCATCAGAAACGTCTAATGAATCAAAGCATGATACTTCCTCGTGTGAAATAATTATCGTCCCCATTATCTGTCTACTTGTGACGTTATTTTCATATTTTTTGCTATTACGCTTTGTCCAATTCCTTGATCCTCTGTTTTAGCACACATCGAGAGGTTTTTGCCAATTTTGTGCTCCCTTTGGGAAGTATACCATTTAAAGACCCTCCCTACAGTAGGTCTTTTGACCTTACGACAGTTTTTCCCAACCTTTTTTCTTAGGTGGTCCAGATAACTTTAGAAATTGCGTGACCCACTACCTTGTTATAATAGACTATGCTTGTATACATATAAACAAATCCACCTTATTTTACAGTAAAGTGGAGAATTTATTCCTGTATGCAATTCAGTGAGAATCTTGTTACTGAACACAATCAATGCGTACGCTCGCTGTAGTGATTAGATGTCAAGACAATTTTATTCTAACATATTTTTGCCCTTACTCCGTGGCCTACTCGAAACTGCGGTATGGTCTCTCAGTGGGTTATGGTCTACAGAAGTGGTGCCCAACTTTTTTTGTCCCAAGGTCTACTTTTCAAGCAGTCACCATTCCGAGATCTACCAGTCCAGTGTCAAGTCAACACCACAAACCCATAAACATCGCATCCAGCCTGTAGTAAAAAACTCGACAAAGCTTTTTCTTGCTGTCACACAACCACTAGACCTCAAATGGCACAGCACAAAATCTTCCTCTCTCAAACAAACACACACACGCACACACCACAATCTGTTTGAGAACCAAACAGAAAAATAAGCCAGATAAAAACAAATGGATCTCTGAGTTTGAAAAACTGAAATTGCTTCGAACGGGACACCTGGCACTGGAAGGAGGCTAGTTTCTATTAATCAGCAGTGTAGCAGTTGGTTGCAAGACGTAGGCAAGCTACAAGGTTGTCATCAGTATTTTTTTTATATGTAAGCTACTTGGACTTTATGATGTTCAAGTGCGAGAAAGCAGACTCGCAAAAATAAGTTGATCCAAAAAGAGCAGTCAGGTTCAAGGCACATCTGAGATTGGGATACTTCTCTGCCACCGCAGTACTTATCCAGAACACTACATGCTCACCAAGCTGAGCAGATGTTGATCTAACTTTGATCTCAAAGTCATTTTGCAATGTCAGAAACTCATTGCCAAGCAGAGACGTAACTGAGTTAGGTGACGCCCGGGGCAAGAATCAAGTTTGGCGCTCCGTGTTCGAACCTGAGTTTTTTTCGGAAGCAACTTACTATATTGAAAGTAATTGTGACATTGTTGGAACAGTCCGGCGCCCCCCACAGTGATTCGGCTCCTGGGTAATTGTTCCCCCCTTTCCCCCCTCGTCATGCCCATGTCCCCAAGAGAGGAGTTTTCCAAGTCGAAAAGTGATTTGACTTTTGTGGCAATGTCACCAACATCAATTGGAGAGCGGCAGTTTTGTCTCTTTAACAAAGCCCACAAAAGCATTAAAAATATCCTCTTCTCTGGTATGACCTGGCAAAGAGGTGAGTAGATCTTCTTTGGCAGTCATGTCGTCAAAACCATCCTGATGAAAAGACACAATTTAGCCGCATATCAGTCGACTTGTCAAAGTGGATGAAACAGTACTCACACGCGTCTATAAACTTCCTCATTTGCTCCTCCACATACATTGCCATTCTTTCGCATGCCTTGTATTGCGGGAAAGTTCCACTTTAATAGCTTTCACGATCTGCGTTCTGTTTTTGAAATGTTCAAAAAGGCTATCTGCTGCCTCGAGAAAGGCTTCCTTCACAATATTGCCATCTTTGAATGGTTTCTCGTGTGTAGCAAGGATGTGACTGACGCGATAGAAAGCAAAAGTTGCCCTGGGTTTTGGTTTTGGTGAAGATGGACTGCCGTGTTGCAGCTGCACCTTCAAATCCCGCACTTTTGTGGCACATAAAGGTTTTGACTGGAAAAACCCTTTCGTAGCATTTTGTACTGTTTCAAAATGCCGCTCCAAATTCCTTTACATTTCATCGCTACTGTTGCATTGCAGATCAAATAAACAGGTTTTGAATAAGAATAAACACAAAAATAATCTTACCCCATTTGGGGTGAAAATGGTAGGTCTTGGCTCGTCTCAACTCAGCAGCCATATTAACGTTGAAGAGTGCGTAACCGCTATGGTCGCTAGTTGTTAGAAGGTATGCAATAAATTGATTTGAGGACGAGCACAATTTATATCTTAAAAGCGCTCAGATGTTTGAAAGTAGTTGCCCATTATGACGCCTAATCTCCATAATTTTTTAGCCACAAATAGTCAAAATAATTACGAAAATACAGCTTGTTATTAGTTATCAACATACCCAGGCATGTGCAAAATCGCAGAAAAATCACTGTTGGTTTCCAGAGCACTGCGCACTGTAGCATCTGTACCCATGTGCGTCAATTTCCTGCGAAGCGGTCGTACGGACATAAACTGATTGTATTGACAACTTCCTGGTTGAAACAAGCGCCACCGTACAAACAACATACTAAATTGAGAACAAATGCTCGCATACACGCACGCACACACATAGTTCTTAAATATGATGGCCTTAGTGCTCACTTACGTAACAAGTAGCACAATACTGATAAACCAGCACATCACCTTATCCCGCCATCAGGACACATAGCCGGCAACTGCAGGAGACCTCCATTGTCAGGAGTTACTGAATGTCATAACGCCAGTTACTAGGCCACGTTGTTTCAGAGAGGATTTCTTTTCAATCCTTGCAAAGCAAACAGACAATTAATTAGATAGCCATTGTACAAATATTTTTGTCAATTTTTTCAAACAGCCCTCGCAGTCGACTTGGGAACTGCCATCGACTGGTTGGGCACCAATGCTTTAAAGTTAGAAACGTGTAAGGGCGTACAGAAAAAATGTAATTGGTAGGACGCACGAAGGACGAAAAAAGACTGCGAATGAGTTCGCGCGCTGTAGGTGATCGGTAAATATAATAAGATTGCCCATGTTTGTTTTACAACAGGCCTCCACAACATACGGCCTTTTATTGCAGCCCGCAAGAGCTTTTTCAATAGCGGAAAATGTTGTAGAAGCCCGAGAATGTCTTCCAAACTACAACGAAATAGACTTTTGCGGCCCGCGGGAAATTTATCTTGGTCAATTTGACCCTTCGAGCTTTCTGAGTTGTGCAGGTCTGTTATGCAACAAAACGCCTCTATGCTCATTCTGAGTTCCGCATGTGTGGTTCCTCTTCGTTTCCCGTTTCAAAACTGAAGACTTTTAAGCTTCCGACCAGACGTTTTTGATGACTATCTATAAAAATTTATGGTTGCGAAACAAAAGAATGAAGCTGGTAAATCTTTACAAGAACGGCATGCCAGCTAAACCTACAAATTTGGTAAGGTCAATCGCAGTGTTTTTTTAAAGTTTTTCAAAGGGTGTCGTAGTGAAGTTTTAGGGTGTCAACACGATTTTCCCTTCTATGTCTGATACTTTTAACTGTTTTTCATAAAAATGCAAGTTTCTGTTAAAATATGCCTATTTATTTGAACACGACATACACTTTTGGCAAAAAAACACTAAAGACAAGTTTATAAACAGAAAGTTTCAGTGGCCATACTCATTCGTTCATTTTCGTGCCCGCTTTTCCTTTGGGGAGGGTCGCGGGGGAAGCAGCCCTAGGTGGACCCGAAATAACTCACGATCAACAGCAATCTCAGAAAGTTCCCCTCGGTCCACACCAAGAAGGGACCAAGCAAGGTCGGAGATGTGGTCACGCCACCTGGTCCTTGGACCTCTCGACTGCTTTCCTGCGGGTGCAGCCAGCAGGACTTGCCTCGCCCATCTTTCCTGGGAGATTCTGGACACATGGCCGAACCAATTAGATAGGACTTTTTGATTCGGAGAAGAGGTGTGACATTACGGGCTTTACCGATTTCAAACCTGTGCACTTTGTCATGAAGTGTCACACAGTGGCGATTCTAAAGGGGGGCCTGGGGGGGCCATGGCCCCCAGATTTTTGCTTGGCCCCCTGTTTGCCCCCCCCAGTTTTTTCTTAATTCACCGTTCAAGTTCATTTGGTTGACATAGGTCCTATACATATACAGTAGATAACTTTGTTGACCCCCCCTACTTTTTCCTTGGCCCCGCAGTGGCCCCCCCATTTTTTTAATTCTAGAATCGCCACTGGTGTCACGCCCTGAGCTCTTCACAAAAATCCCATTTCTGCCGCTTGTTCTTGGGAAAGTAGTCTTTCAGTCGTTACTCGAGATTCATGACCACAGATGAGAATCGAAACAACGACCGATTTTGAAAACTGAAAGCTTTGCGATTTTTAAAAGCTCCTGTTTTCGCCACGGAGCAACAAAGCTTACGCAGAGCTGCGTTTGCCTTCGGAATCCGAGTATCAATCTCTTTGTTTCGATTTCCGCAACTCGTGAATACCACCGCAAGGTACTGAGGTACTTAAACTTCACCTGCTGCAGGGTATTGCCGCTTACTTGCAGAATACACTGCTTTGGGCGTCTTGAGAGACATAATACATCGGTCTTTTTAGGGCTGATTTTCGTTCCTGCTTGGATGCACGCAGCTGAAAACCGATCAAGTGCATTTTGAAGGCCCTGTTGCGAAGTTGTTAGCAGTACCAAATCGTTCGCAAAAAGCAAAGGGTAGATTCGACAGTTCCCAAAGGTGACACCCTATTCCACTCGGCTGTGACTCTTTATCCAATTCGTAGGTCTCCAAATTTTTTGGGAGAGGGCCACATAAGCCATTGCACAACGGTTCGAGGGCCGCAAATCTTAAGTAATGTCATTGTTTCGGGATGTATTGCATTCTACCAAATCAACACATTTTCTGTAAATACTTTATTTTTTCATTATTGGCATAATGCGCTTTGCGGCCGGATGAAATGGCTTCGCGGGTAAGATTTAGCCCGCGAGCTGTAGTTTGTAGCCCCCAATATAGAATACGAAGAGGAGTGGTGACAGCACACACCAGGCCCGCAACCAGGAGGGACGCAATGGGGCGAAGCCCCCTTGCTATATTGGACATAGTTCAAAATTATTGGGCATAGTTTAAAAAATTTGGGACCCTCTCAGAAAACTTTTCGCCCCACCTGTAGTCCCAAGCTGGCGACGGGCTTGGCACACACCGTTGTCCGAGTCCAGCAACACTACGGTGAACGGTTGTAATTTAACGCCGCCGACACAGACACCAATTGTGAGCAGAAATACAGTAACTTGATGGTCAGCAACAGGCGGTCATCAACACCATAGGCAACTCTTGCAACACTCCCCAAACCTTTTCACGAGGAACTCGGTCACGTACTTTCCCGAGGTCGCCAAAACATGTGTATACGTCTTTGGCATGTTCCCAAGATTTCTCGAAAATTTGTTGTATAGGGGAATTTTGATATGTTGTGCTACGGCCGCGACGAAAACCGCATTGGGTATCATCTAGCTTTGGTTCAATTATTTCTCGGCATCTTTTCACAAGGCACTTGGCGTACACTTTTTCAGGGAAGCTAAGGAGAGAGATGTCCCAGTATTTCGTGCATTCACTCCTGTCTCCCTTTCTGTGTATCGGGATGATCAATTTGGCAAACTTTCGGTGGCCTTCCAAAATGCCATGCCACTTAACACGCACACGAGTCAGGCAAACCATCCGGCGTTCTAAGTTCCCCTGATTCACTCTCAAACCTTTCCCAATCAGCCTTTGAGCTCGGATTTAGCAGCGGCATCAGATAGCTTATTGATGCACAGTTCTACGGAAGCTTTCACCTGTGCTATGTTAAGATATTCCGCCTGAAAGACTTTGCTCAGTTCTGTCAGGTGAGGTAGAAATTTTCGCAAAAAGGAAAGCACCATAATGCATTTTTTGCACAAGTCGCCGTAAAACAATGCCCACTGCATCATTTTTAGTTTCTCACAGCGGCTTCAGTGCGGCCCAAATAGCCAAAATCTCACTCCTAGCTCTCGCAGTTGCCTCACTCGACAACTACCTTGCTCTGCATGCGTGCTGCAACTGCCGACCTTTTGTCGTCATTGTGGTCTGATGCATCGCCAGGCAAGTCGATCGCAACGGTGAAACAGTAAAACACCTCCATACTTGCATTAAAGTCAGTGGCGTACGCAGAAAATTTCCGAGGGGAGGGCCAAAGCATAGGCGTAGCCAGGGGAGGGCCAAAGGAGCAATGCCTTCCCCCAAATTTGTAGCAAATATAGTCATTTTGTGATATGAGAGGCGTTTTTCTAAACAAAATAGTGTTATTCGCCTAAAATTAAACATTTTGGTATGCACTGCCGAATACTCACAGTATACACTGCCGAATACTGTTTGTACATTTTTTATTTTTAGGGTCTGAGGGGAGGGCCATGACACAGTGGCCACCTCCCTCCGTACGCTAGTGATTGAAGTGCTTTCACATTTTCGTACACTGTACAAATCTGCGGCAGTATAGCAACAGCCCGAAGCAAGGCGGTGCGCATGACAATGCACAGATTCCATTGTTATAATTTCTGCTTCCAATTTCTGCGCCAGAGAATTGCGTCGGCCTATCATTGCATCCCATGTTGCAATCAGTGCCGGATTAAAGGCTAGGGGGGCCCGGAGCAATTTTCACTGGAGGGACCCTGTAACGTAGTTCATGACGTCATCGTTTGTAAAATTTATGTTTTCGCTGATTCGCAACGTTCTCCTTTGCTTTTTCCAGTAGTCGACTATGTGCCTGCCGTATTAACTCGATTGTTAGCCGCCTTTGATTGTAAGCCGCACGAAACGGTGTTAATGATAATTGACGTAAGCTGCCCTTGATTGTAAACCGCACTTGAACACAGGTTACCTAAGCCTCAGATAAATTCGCGACGTTCGTGTACCAGTGCGTTTCCCGTATTAACGATGCTTACACCACTACAACTGCCTTCTGTTTATCATAATTCTTCCTGTGACGGATGTGCACGTGATGCTGAAGAAAATCGAATGCGAAAGAAGAATTTGGTCGACAAAACGTAGCCAAGGAAAGACTGGGTGTCATCTATACATTTCGCTAAAGTAAAAAAATAAAAAATGTAATCCGCATGAAATGATGAAAAAAACTTTATAAACCGCGGCTTACAATCGAATAAATACGGTGCTCAACACAGTCCCCTCGCCACAGGGGGTTTTGGTGGGCTTAGCCCCCCCAAAACGAAGCTCCAAGTCCCCCCAAATTGAATTAGGAAACGCTATAAATTCGTTGAATTTTTGTCAAATTTGAATTTCAAGTCCCCCCTGCACTAACGTAAAGCCCGCACGCACAAACGTAAAGCCCCCCCTATTGACGACTTTCTGGCGACGATTATGGCTCAACTGCACATGCAGTAAGCTGCGAGATGAAAGTGTATTATATAAACACTACTACCATGGGCGTCCGCAGGGGGGGGGAGAGGGGCAAATGCCTCCCCTGGAAATTGGAACTAAGAAGCAAAAATTTCTAGAAAACGTGAAATCAGCATTTTGATTCTGCGATCAGTTGGGTTAATTCTTGGTATAACAGTTTGTTTGCCGATATGACACTTCCACTACAAAACAGTCAGGTTCACTGTTCTGGTGTCATGCAGTGATGAGCTTGCAGTTGACTAAATTCGCTTGTCTGCCTGCAGAGGCAGGTTGCGAAGCTTGCGAACGAATTGTTCTACTATTGGCCTTTTTTGCGTAACAATAAACATGGCAACAAATATTCGAAGATGCACTTCAAGTTACGGTGGTAGGCGTTTGCCACATGCAACTATTGAACGCAGACTTCTTGGCAGGTAATGCTGCGAAACAGTGACTGGTGATAGCGGTAAGACAATTAGGTTTATACCAATAATGGGCGAACTGCGGCTCGCCGACATATTTTGTGTGGCTCTTCTAAATAAATAGCAATATCTCAAATTGACCGAGTTGTTACCTCATATTTAACGATTGTTTCATTTATCATAGTGTTCACACAAGTTCGTCGTAAAGTTAGTCACCAGGGAGTCGGCGCGATTTGATAACAACGACAGTGAACCCAAAACTCAAGTTCGGCTACTTAAGTTCGCAGAGGAAATTAAAATTTTTTAAACACGTATTGTCAAAAGCGTTCTATCATTCTTCCAATGTCGGAATGAGAACGAATGCTTTTCGTGAAGAGGCAATTGCAGACCACAAAGTAGAAGAGTACTAAAATAAATTAGGACTACTGGAGGAGTTCCAAGCCAGATTTGAGCATCTTCAAGAGTTAAAACCATGTTTTGCGTTCCTGTAAATCCGTTCAGTGTTTATGTAGTCGGCGATGGCTGTCCAGTTCACCAACCGTTTGTCACACACTTGACTGGTGCAGTAATTAAACTGGCCAAAATGCAAAAAATCTGGCTCTAAAAAAACTCAAGTCAATGCTACTCTGCAGTTAATTTCTGGCAACAGGTTCCAGAAAGTCAATACTCAGAATATAAAAGACCAGTGTACAGCTCATTTCTGTATACACCACGACATATTGCTACGAATTCTGTTTCTCTGTAATGAAGTTCGTAGAATCAAACCATTGTGTAACCCTGAAAAATGAACACTTGGAAGAATTAATTCGCACGTCTAACAACGCACTGTCCAGATTTTCGGGGACTAGAAAATCAAACAAAAACTTAATATTGACAATCACTATACATCATTCTAATGTAAAACTTGCATTCTTTACAGTATTTGTATTGACACTACAAACTGGTTTTGCTGCTCGCCGGTGTTTTTGGTTTTCTGCAACTGACTCTTCCATTGAACAAGTTTTCCCACCCTGGTTTGTACTGGACGTAAAGAAGCCAGAACCATTACTAGGGGCGCAGGGGGAGAGACGCCCCCTTGGAAAAGTTTTTCGTCTCGCCTGGAAAAACGTGGTGGACAAAATTGAAAACTATTGGACATAGTTCAAATATTTTTTGCCCCTCTCAGAAAACTCATCGCTCCCCTTGGTGTCCCAAGCTCGTTACGTGCCTGAAAGAAGCATGTGTGAAAAAGAATCATGTGTGAATGAGAAGCATTGCTACCAAAAAAGCGCATTTTTGGAACCAATGCTCTTTCTAAACAGGGGCGGTTTCAGGGGGGGAGATCGCCCACCCAAAAATCTAAGAAAGGAGCTTTTATTCACCATGGTTTTGTACAATTCGGAAAATAACAGAGAGAGAGACAGAGTTTATTGGCACAAACATTAAACAATTTCATGCAAAAATAAAATTAAGCCGCTGGGACACCGAAAAAAACCTGCAAAACAGGTTGTCTCGTCGGGCGCCCCTCGAAAGTTTCATAAAATTCTATCGTGGTTTAAAGTTGATGGCCGAATTAGTGCGAATTTAATAAGGTTGTAGTTTTGAAGAGGTTGCGTTCTGCTGGATGATCAACACACTTGCGCGGGAATGCTGGGTCGCAACCGGTATCTATCGTTGTTTGCTCAGTTCCGCAAGGAGCTGAGCGTGGCAGAGAAAGTGTAAACCCATCTAAAATGAAACTCTGCCCGGGTTTCCATAACACTTTCGCATCCAAGCAGACGACTGTTGCTCTGTAGCGGTTCATATTTTTGTGCCAAGAGGAGGTCAATTCTCCCACTTCTGCAAAAGCCAGCCGCTTGAGGAGCCATGCGCACTGTGGCGTACAAAGCTTCACAAGTTGTGCAGAATCATTTCATGATGGTGAAGAAACTCCAAGTCGCCGGCCTGCTGCATGTGATGTAGAACAACCTTCTTGGCGCATTTTCCCTGCAAAAGAAAGAGACCGCGGCAGCAAAAAAAGAGAAAACGGCAACAAATAC
>Ga0210059_1016111_pt1 | contig 10817 bp, 5 predicted proteins | sample Ectturendosymbi2_FD_188042 | JGI IMG/M metagenome (GOLD analysis project Ga0210059, IMG submission 188042) | Ecteinascidia turbinata endosymbiont from Florida, USA - Sample 2 (SPAdes) (version 2) | ecosystem: Host-associated > Tunicates > Ascidians > Unclassified | place: Key West, Florida... | reverse complement strand
GTGTCCCCCCATTTCCCATTTGGCCCATGGCTTGCTGCATACATCCAATACTGTATTTTAAAAATGTGCCCCCCCCCCTTCTGGTTTTTGCCCCCCCCCTGCATGCTTAATCCTGGCGACGGGTCAGTGCCGTGCCAGCCTATGAACGGTCAGTCATCGCAAGAGGCACCAAAATTATATGTGACCAACCAATTCATGGACGATTTTTATGCAATTTCTGGAATTTTGATCGACAAGTGTTCTTTATAGGTATCTTGTCAATTAAATGCAAAATCAGGCGCGATCGACCAACATAGACTTGGCGATCGACTTGCTGGTCACCCCTGACGTAGGCTATCAGTTTTACGACCCTGGTATTGCCAGCATCAAGCAGACTACGTATAGATGAAAATAGAACCAAATTTTTAATGTGCTTGGGGTTGTAGAATGATTCTTTAAACTTTGAATCATTGTAATGTGCTCTTATTTCAAATCAGCATTTATCCAATAAGTTTTTTTATCCAGCCTTTCAACTAGAGATCCTTTTCTGGCTTTTCGCAATAGGCGTATCGTTTGTCATACTGGGCCCATCAACTCAAAGGTTTACATCAAATCCTTCATGAAACTCTGAAACTTGTACACTGTTCTTTAACTAAATCAACAGTGTACTGTCAGCAAAAGCATAAGCTATAGCAATACCGTACATTTCTCCGCACAAATGAACATAGCGAGTTGTGCTGTGGTTGTTTTTCCTATTGTGACAACGTCTTGCATGCGTCCAAGCTTTACTCGTAGTATCGATTACGAACAACAGTAATGGACTTCATGATGTGACCACAGCAACACCACGTCCTTTTGTCCTTGTCTGAATGAGATCAACACTGTTGACCAGGCGATCATACACACACGATCACGTGATCTCGAAGCTTGATCTATTGGATCTTACATCAAGAGAACAGAAACGAACGAAAAAAGCCGTCGATCATATTACGTCAAGTAAAAACATGCCTCACTAACGCAGCAGAATTGACAAAAACTATACTCTTTCATAGAAAAATCGTTCGAAACAACAGCCCAAAAACTGCATGCATTTTGATAAAACTAGCCCAAAATAACGCAACCCGAAACAGCAAAATAAATCCCGCAACGCAACGAAAAAAATAGCCCCATTGTGCGGGAAACTCGCCCAACTGGCAACACTGAACACAATCTCAGAGAAAAAATGCCTCCACCGCTCCTTCAGGAAGCGTTCACAATGTTGCAACTTGGGAGTTGGAGCTACTAGCTTCTATGCTTGTTGTTCACAACCTTAAGTCCGATCTAGTCAATACTCAGGAATGATTTCTTGTTGTTCACAACCTTACGTCATGCTGTACACCCAGCGCGTTTGCGGCTGCCTTGAAAGAAAAACGTCACAAGCCTTCTCGTGCACTTGCAACACTTTCTTTGGTCAGAGACGGCTAATGCTACGCCCAAAGGTAAATGAATGGGTTTGGTTAATAACGAAATTAACCAAATAACAAAGTTTTGGTTAATGCACTGATGATGATAACAGGAGTTATCGAAACGTTTGCAATATGTCACTTTTATCGTTTTCTTTGGCCGTGATTTTCATTGTAATGCTTTTCAGCACTTCCGCTTTTCGTGTACCAAGGTTTTGGTTAAAATCAATACTTGTTGAAACTCCACTGGAAAAACATTTGCCAATATGTTCTGTACAGCATTAACGTTGCGAGTCCTTATCACCTGTACATTACGAAGCTGCAGTTGGTAGGGTTTGCTGACAACTTGACGTACAATAGGATTGAAGTGTATCAGAAAAACGAAAATAGTGGATGAATCTTTGTTGCGCATATCCGTTTGCACCAATTCGATAGGTTTCAGTGGGACGGATACATGCATGGTTAATGTTCCTGGGAAGGAATGTGTGGGATTAAGTGGTTGCTTTTCGCGTTTACTACGCTTGACATAAAACAAAAAGTAAATTTTCATTTCTACCACGCTCTGCTGTGGAATCTTCACATGCATTTTTTAATTCGATGTACTGTGGAATTTTCAAATCATTTTTGTGGGATATTCACATGATTTGCGAAAAGGTTACGTTCTTCTGCTTTTTTAAATTTCGAGTTTGTTGTAAAAATGATCACTAACATTAATCTCTCATGCATTGAATGCGAACGTACACTAGACAACGCCTATAAGAAATTGTAACAAAGGAATACTACATGCAACGGCTCTGAAACAGGAACCACTCAAAATGGTTTACTCGCCGAATGAAGCACAGCTTGTTGCCAAACACGGAATAAAAACGTAATGAACTTTGAAATTCAGATTGCTTTGAGCATCTAAAAAAAGATTGACAACAAATTCCTGTTCGCTGAATCGGCAACTTCATGTCTAAAAATCAAAATATGCGACCTCAAAACCACAGCATATTCAGGCAACAGACAAAGCTTTTCCTTACTGGTAAAAATCAAAACATTCATAAATGCGAAGGAACAACCAGCAACAAGAAAATCTAAGAAGAATATCTGATTCAAACTCAAGGCTTTATGAAACGAAAACAGCGCATTGCTATTTAACTCTGCCCTTTTATGAGGACCGACTCTGTGGCCACACATTCCGGAAATCATTACACATCCGCAAAGAAAATGCCTCGTCCTTGCCTTTCACTCCCCTGAAACGCGCAACCTGGTTTGCAGTTAGAAACGCAAAACATTCAGAAAACTGCAACGTTACGTAGTTTTCTAAAATTTTCATTCAACATTAGAATTTATAACGAATAATTGCAAACGCAATATCAGTTGTGGTTTATCATTATACAGCAACTTATAACATGTTCAATGTGCTTGTTTGTAGCACAACGCAAAAGTCGCAACAATCTTCGCATCGCACATTGTACTATAGGAAAGTTGCACAGAGGAAAACTTCTAACGAAAAATTGATGCTTGGACAAGTGCCAGTATCTTTACATGCGTAAATGTAACGATACAAGGTCCCAGTCAATTACCACGGATGAAAATTGCCGACAGCACAGTTGAAATTTTAGGACATAGGACTAACAGAAGGGAAAAGTTCATGTCAAACAGTTGCTTGTAGCCTATTTGTTGAAACTGGGAACATATAGGGAATTGTGTCTACTCTACACAAAATTGAGTTTTTCCATCGCCCGTTTTTCAATTCACACAGTTGGAAAGACTTATAGTAAATAAACAGAAATGGTAACTAAACAGAAAAAGTCACTAAATGGCAACCAACAAAATTTATAGCAAAAATCAACTTCTTTGGATTGATAATAATTGGTGAGCGAAAAATTAGATTGAGCAAATGGAATATTTCAAGGTGACGTTTTGTAATGCTCAACCTGTTCCTGAAACCTCCGATAAAGCAGAACAAAAACCTCTTGCCTTGAAGGAAGGTTGTGTCATCATTGTACATTGAAGGAAGGTTGTGTCGTCATAATACGTTTTTTTATTTTTTTATTTCCTACTTAACATAGCCTGACTTGCCCATTGTTGGAACCAGGTCTAGAGCTTCTTATGCAAGAAGCAATTCCAACATTAATGAAGTACAAGCACCTTTAGCTTTTCAGGATGAAGACTCATCTGAAGGAAATGAGAAAGAAAACACAGCAACACGTGCTTATGTTACGAAAGTAACCTGTGACTAATGTTTTGCAGAAACAATAGCCACATGTGTAACAAAATTTATATATTAACTGAACTGTGTGCATGCCAAGCTAATAACCATGCGCTCAATACGCTCGTAAAAAATATGAAAACATGCTCCCATTGCAAACTTCGTTGAGAGACCAAACGAGCGACGAACAGATATGAAACAGCCTTAAGCTGGATGTCCCAAATGCTCGCCATAAAACGACAAGCCTTTTGTCTTCAATCTACACGTAAGAATGAAACCTGAAGGGAAAACTTTGAATGAGCAGCCTTATGTTTGCAGTTGTGAACTGCTCTGACGCAGCACTGTGTGTGTTCTACTCCCATGTTTTAACGCGTTGCCGGATATTTTTCCAGTTATGAACTGGATTTACTCTGTCTTAGCATTGAGTGCTGCGGTTTGCTCCGGTCTCCCAATGTGGAGCGTTGATTAATTTATATGTATTGCAGTGATGCATTGTAGGCTACAGCAACGAGTAAGGAGTGTGCGTGTAGAATAATGTGCACGCTCTGTCAACACACTTCGCCAAACCAACACCAAATGTCAAAATGACCTAATTTTGTGACGTCACACACAGCGTGTATCCAGGTACATTGACCACCATACGCCACTCCACTGCTCAATACTAGAATTTATTGGGGGGCATACAACCATGCAGTCGTCCCGGGTATCACCGGACCTCTTCACGCCACTGACCATATCTCATTGAAAAAAGTGTCCTTGAAAAAATTTGAAGTGACCTGGCAACCCTAACTGAAAGCCTTCGAATCCAAACTGCAGTTGTAACAGACGTGATATAAAGTGGCACTGAGGACTACCTGCATCAAAAATGTGAAATTCAAGATTATCAAAATAAGAACAGGTTGTCAGTATATTGGATACTTTTACTCAGAGCCGTGTGAAAGGCTGTTGTGGCCCCCAAAATCCAGATTGGGCCCTTTAATATGAGCAAGCATTTAGGCAGTTGCGTGCTTTTTCGAGCCAGTTGCAAATTAGCGCCCTGAGCAGCGCTATTTCAAAACTTAACAAAGCTAAACTAAAAATCATGAGTCAGGAAGATGTTCTTAACTGAATAACTTGCATTATTTAAACAAACTCAACCCATTTTTATTACACATTCAGCAAATAAGCAAGCGCATGCCCCACATTTGTTTAAAATTTCAAAGTGTCACTTTATACGTACCGCAAGTCAAACGGTGTCAATATCAAAAATATTTTTTTCGCGCCTTTGCGGTGGAAAAAACATCAATTATGTCGTTGTAGTCCAAACTGCGAACGCAAGCACTTTCAATAGATATGATGTATGTCTGTCATCCTTAGTTGTTGATCGATGAAAGGTTTTGATAAGTTGAAGTTCACAAAAACTTCTTTCTGCACTGTCAGCGGGAATGGGGCATGCCATTTACATAAACTGTCTAAGTAAACTGTCTTAAGCAGCTTTCACGAAAACTTTTTTAACGTTGAACTAGAAACCTAGTCTCTCTATCTGTACGCAACTACAAATCGATTGCACAACACTCCACAGCACATTCATTATGACGTAAATTTCGCCGAGAACTTCAACGCACAAGGTAGAAATCATCGACGTTAAGTGGTGAAGTTCAAGACGTTAGTAACAATTAACAAATTGGCAATGTTCTGACGTAACCACAACTTTACAAAATACTGCTACCGGTGTTTTCCGAACGTCCCCTCTGGGCAGTTAATTGGACAAAAGACAAATTGGGAAAATGAGACGTGAACCAAATAACCGCCCGGGCTGTTGTGCGGCAGTTGCATATTGCTTGTGTCTGAACAACTACACATGCACTAGTCGCAAGCCATTTTATTACACAAGCGACTGATGTTGTTGTTTAACAATCATTCATTTTGTTCTAGTGGTTTCAAATGTAGTGGACCTTCAATAGCTATTGAAAAGATGATCCAAGCAGCGATAAAAAGTTTGCCGACCACTGGTGTGACGTGACAACTACAAACATATGCGTACGGGAAGGCATTTTACTGGGGGGGCGGAAAAAATGTGCCCTGAAAATAACGTTTTAGTTTAATCCGTATGGGGCCTGAACCTTACGTAAATCTGTCCTATAGAGTTGAATTCGTTTGTAACGGCTTCGTCTGGAGCGTCAATTCGCCCATAACGTTACATTTTGTTTGGTCGCGATGGCATCTTTTACATGCATTTCAATTAGCTTATAATGTCAAATTGTCAATTCGGAAATAACGTTCTTTATGCGATAATCTAGAGGTGTCGTTATAGGCAAATTCTGTAGTCAACTTGCTTGTTAACTCAAGGGGTTGAAGTTCCTTGCGTATTGTGTTCTCCCAAACAAGAAATTTTACAGCAGGGGTCACCAACGTGGTGCCCGCGGGCACCAAGTCGCCCGCAAGGACCATATAGGTTGCCCGCGGGCCTGTTATAAAAATAACATTAGCATGATGAATGTCTTCACCAATAATATAATAATGGAAGGTAAATTGAGCAAAATTTTTATTTCAGAAGTGTATAATACACACTTGTATCAAACTAGTAGCCTTCCGCATTAATCGGTACATAAGAAGTAACTCGCAGTTTCAAAAAGTTTGGTGACCCCTGCTTTACGGTAATTGCTTTACTGATGCAAACAGGTACACGACTTCGATGACGCAACGCAATGTTTTAAAAGCGACGGTTCCGGACGGTCTGACTCCCTAAACCTGCCTATGTTGTCGCTGCTGTGCGCTTGAGCAAGGCACTTAAAGATGCGCACTCAAAGGAGCCAAGCAATGTGCACGTCCGTGCTGCCCGCTTTTAAAACTCCTGTTAATAAAAAATCTATTATCTTAACACCCTGCACCTCCACCCAGCCCAAACTCGAAAACGAACAAAGAAGGAGTTACCGAATTCTTATATCAAGCTGTTGACCTACCGACATCCGATTGTTCTATTCTTACCGAAAATGAGGGCTTGGTCCAGATCACAGTCACTATAACTAATCACGACTTCGGTCCAAATTACAAACTACACTAGTCCCAATTGCACAGATCACCCCCAAGTGAATATGCATTGTATTTATAATTTTTTAACCTTTCACGATTTTTGAACAACTTGCGCTTGCCCTGAAAAAACAAAGTTGCCCTGAAATTTTTCACTGTATTGAATATACTTTTTACTAATCAGGATTTTTGAGCAACTTGCACTTGCCTTAAAAACAGTTGCCCTGGAATTTTTCACTGTATTGAAATATCTTTTATCATTCGGGATTTTTGAGCAAATTGTGCTTGCCCTGAAATTTTTTAAGCCCGGGGGGGGCGGCCGCCCCCCCGACCCCCGCCACGTTCGCCTATCACTACAAATAGTATTCAAACTGAGTATAAAGTTGAACGTACCGTGTAAGGTGACAGGTACAAATACCAGCACGGTAGTATTCAACCCAAATATGGGCACCATATAAACGCCCATCTAATATAAGTGCCCATGGGAGGACTCAAAAGTGGGCGGCGGCTTCCCGGAAAACCCCACATACTGTAGTGCCCGAAGGTCCGCAATTATCTTTCGGTATTAACGAATCTTGATATTACATGCTTCATCTACCGGCTCTGCATTGAGGGCAAAAACCAGAAGAGTAAAAGTCAAAGGTAGAGAGACGGCTCTTAACTTACTAATACAATATATATTGTGGGGCCCTACGAATGGTCGGGCCTCCCCGAACGGGGTGTACGGGCTGCCTTGTCACAGCACTGCTTTTACTACAACGAAAACCTAAACTGGGCTACACAAAACCTTTGACTGGACCACATGCTGGCCGCAGCTTGGACATAGCTGGGTTAGGTCCTCTGTTGGGTTCGAATTAACTCCCCAACCTCACAAGTCGCTAGACTCCGGCATTTCTATTTGCTTCGAGACAAAAGACAAGATAGAGTCTTCAAGAAAGAAACCGCGAAGTCTCTCTGAACTGACACTGAACAGTCAAACATCAATTAACCTCCGTGAATTAGCTGGTGATTGGAAAATGTAGAGTTGGCAATTATCGAATTCACAATCGCCGTGCAAAGGACTTAAACTTGAACAAACTAGTGACTTTTTGCACCAAACTGTAATCAAACATTATCCTGAACTTTCATTTGTATTCTTCTATGCAAGTGTGCATGCGGCTTATACAGCATCTTCGTTACATGCAATTCCTGCGCAAGTGGATTTCTCCCTTGCTCAAATGACAGATACCGGAGTCATTTCCCTGGTTATTCCCCTATGGAAAATTAATAGATTACGAATCCACTAATTTTACCCACCAGAGAATGTTGTACCAAAGCAAATGAGGTAAGACCATTTTCAACCAATGACAAGTTGCAATAAAAGCAATAAGTAAAAGTGTATTTTCGGATAAAATTAAATGTTGCCAACTTAATTCCTACCCAAGTACCAACATTTTGAGCTATAGGTCAATATATAGATAAGTCAAATCTCAAAACTTATTCAACGTTTTTATTGAAATCCTGGTTCATTAATGGTTAAAGACAGTCTTTTGCAAAACTGCCCATCATAAACTTAGTTTTCACAATAGTTCTGTTTTTTGTCTTCGGCAAAAACTTCTCAGAGATTTGCCTGAGAATGTAAGTTTTTTACATTATAAACGTGCCTCTTTAAATTTTATGTTGTCTGTTTCTGGATACGTGACGACCAACATTACTTCAAGGCCAGTTAAATTTCTGCACGAAACAAATCATGGCTGTAATGTGGCGTCTCACACGTGCAGCTGTTAAACTCTCATTTTTTCAAGACAATGATCTTTCTCACAGTATGCCACACATGCAGGGGAGTAACAAGTGGGGGACAAGGGGGGCACGATTCTCCGGACGCCGAATCACTGTGGGAATGCTGAAAAGTCACAACAATGTCACAAGTACTTCCTTCAGTACCGTACATTTGATCCTGAAAGACCTCAAAGTCGAACATGGGGGCGCCAAACTTGCTTCTTGTCCCGGGCACCTTCTTACCACATTACCCACGTGCACACTGGGTAAAATGGCGGACAGAAGCATCTGGCAAAACATCAAACTTAATATATTTTAAAAATGCAAAAGCCACTGGAAAAAACTGTGTAAGAAAAAATAAGAAATAATTTGGAATAGCATATTTTAATGCTGAGTAACAGTTCGTTTTGCTAACATTACAGAATCGTTAACATTTGCTGTAATTTCTACCAGATCGTCGCTTTTGCAAATAAGAATTCGCCGAATTTTCAATCTCTAGCGCCAAATTCTGTCAGTTTAACTTTTTTTCGTTATCATTGTTTAAAGAGTTCATTAGATGTGTGTTTTTGCGTCTTAAGGAAGTTACATGTGAAATGTTTTAAAAAATTTCTCTTTATTGCGGGCGTGAGCATACTTTTTCACGCAAAATGCGGCAGTTCCTCCGATTTCTTTCGTCACCTTCATCGTTTCGGCGCATGCATCGCTCCAAAAATGTTTGGCACATGTTGGTCATGAACAAGATAATGCCCCCCTTACTCAAGCATAGTAACGGCGTAGATAACTTCTCACCCGCACTTCACTTCCTCGTCACTTTTGAGCTAAAAGATTTCGGTGCCAGGCCAATATTACTGGAAAAGTTTTCAAACTAAAATTGACAGTGTTGGCCTTTTTCTAATTCTCACGAGTTTTGTGCCTCATGCAACATCGTGATCCCTGCACAATATTCTTACGAAGGTGTGAAGCTAATCAGCGCAAGAACTTGTTACAAATCAGACAAGATTCAAACTGATTGAAAGATATCGGAAACAAGACCAAAAATGTATCCAGCGCGGCTAAACTATGCAAACTGTATTTGCTCGATTTGCAGAAAACCAAACACGCTACTGCAATTGCGATTAAAAACCAGGGATTCTGAAACTGGGCACTCGCCACCCGTTGGGGGCTACGGAGCGGTTCTCTTGGAACTACGAAGAGAGACCTTCATTGTGTAGCTTTGCCGTGATATTGCACAACCCAAGTGTCACTATACTGTATATTAGATATTCGCCAATTAAACTGAGAAGGGGCCACGGCTGATGAACGTTTGAGAAGCACTGGTGAACACCATTTAACGAACTGCAACTTCGAAACGATACACTTGACCGAGCACAACAAGACGTCATGAATCATTCACAACGAATGGATGTTACTTCCATTGCTCAAGTGTTCGGTCTGGTTTCTCAGCTGAAAAACTTGCTGTTTCAACTGGAAGAAGTTTTAAGGATTCACGTAGGTTCGAAAATGTTACGAATTAAGACAAGACAATAAAATGTTTGCAGGCTCAGCAATTTTCACGTAAAGAGACGAGCGCAAAACACGCTGTGTCAGAAGATGTTAAATCACGTTATCTCAAAACCAAACGTCCTTGACCCTAAACGACACATTACTAAGTTCCCGTGAACGGCTTTGAAAAATCATATTGCGTTGCCAATCAACAAGTTTCAATTCAATTCACTGCTCTGCGCCTCCCTAACACAACATAAGGTTTCTTCGAGAATGTAATTTTTTTGGCTAAAGAAAGGTGGTCATCATGGCGAAGCTGTCTGCATATTTAGCAACTGCTCGATTTCTCCTCCAAATAAACTTGCGTAACAATGAAAAAGTAACAAAACATCAAAGTGAGTTTTAATCCTAGGGGCATTGTGAGGCTGTTACAAAAACAGTAAGAAATAATGTACGTTACAGTGCCACTACTTACCGGAGCTGGAAATGACAATTGGTGCAACACACCCCCGTTAAGCCCTATTAGTTGTAAGAAAGGCATCATCAGAAACAATCAAGCATGTGCAATGGGGAAGCTACACTGGAGAAACCGTGTTGGTCCTAATTCGCCTTGTGTGTTTCATTTCGTTCAATTTCTCCCGCTGTAATCGTCGACTCATAAAAATTAATAAAGCTCAAATGAGATGTTTCTGTCAAACTACTGCTATTTATTTTTTATTTTTTATTTATTTGTTTATAGCAGACACGAAGTCCATAGTATGAACACACACAATCTGCAAAACGCAGGTTGACAAAAACAGACAATACAGAATGTAGTACAAGACATTGAAGCCGGCGAAATCACAGGGTTACAGACACTTTTTACAACTGCATTGAAGACAGAACCATAGGGTTACAGACACATTCTTAACACTATTGTTAGCTAACACGTAACACTTATTACAGCACTA
>Ga0210059_1016109_pt1 | contig 10818 bp, 6 predicted proteins | sample Ectturendosymbi2_FD_188042 | JGI IMG/M metagenome (GOLD analysis project Ga0210059, IMG submission 188042) | Ecteinascidia turbinata endosymbiont from Florida, USA - Sample 2 (SPAdes) (version 2) | ecosystem: Host-associated > Tunicates > Ascidians > Unclassified | place: Key West, Florida... | reverse complement strand
ATTATGTGCTTTCCTTGGCTATTGTACTCACAAGCAATTTTTTCCTTTTCAAGGCATTTTGCTTTCATAACTTCAGCCCCCCCCTAGAAAAATCCTGGCAGCGCCCCTGCACTTAATAACCTTATTATATTCTGAATTCCCTCGATGTCAGGAACCAGAGCTGTGTCAGCCGTCTTTCATACCTCCCAGTTGGGAGCCCACGCTGTAACAGGGAACCCAAATTCAGACCTTAACCCCCCAAACAAAACTTCAACACCCCAAATTTAAATATGATACACGAGGAATCAGTGAAGTTTTTGTTAAACCGTATCCTTTTCTGTCCTGTAATTTATAGACGGAGCCGTACCTGCCGCTGTTATTTGGAATGACATTGCCTGATCAGTTCCGGAACCAAGCCCGTAAACAGGTTTTAAGGTTTGGGGGGCAAAATACATTTTAGGGGAAAGATTTTTATTTTTATCATACGTTTAAAAGAAATTTTTCTGAGCACAACAAAATTTGGGGTGAACAAAAAAGATTTGGGGGTAACCAGACACGGGGAAATCGTAATCGTCAATCGTAATCGCTTACAGTTTTTTGAATAATCGTAATCGATTCAACTGACCAAAAATGAAATGTAATCATGATCGATTACATTGCCAATTTAATCGTAATCGACGATTACTTTCGCGATTAACTTGGAAATCCTCATCCTACGTCACTGTGCGTTAAATCCAGTTAGTCCAGGGGCAAGCACAGCGTTTCTTACTAATTCTCGCTTTGTTCCAGCTAGCCTTCGCCCATGGGCGTCCGCAGAAATTTTGCCAGGGGGCGAGCAACGTCGACATTTTGCTCATCTTTTTCAGTTTGTTGGCGAAGCAAGTGCAATGCAAATGGACGTACACAAAAAATGTCCAATGTTATGGCAACAGTTACATAAAATTTTTTCCCTACAAGAAAATTTTACACTGAGAAAATATTTGTTTTAGTGAAATCGGATATTTTAAGACAGAGTTAGCAGAGTACTAAATGAATTACAAACTTTGTGAATTATTAGAATAAGCACAAAATCTCATCAAAATAAGAACAAAATACATATTTAATTCAAATAGCTTCTCCTTGTTTTCGTGTTTTTCCAATGTTTTGGAACGTTGCAAGTGCGTGAGAATGAGGTTTCACTGTGCAAATGGTCTGGTGGTACTGCGCAGTTTCGCACTTTAGAGGCAGGGGCGTGTACAGCTAGTAACGTTAGAGTGGTATATTTCAGTGGTAGTCAGTTTCATATCGGCTTCGCTGCTATAAGAAGAGATGATGTATACTTCACTACACTGCTGTGACAAAACAATGGACGACAGAATGGCCATGTATCGCGAACAATACGACAATTCGAACATGACGAAAGTCTTATTCGGAATTGGGTTTTATATGTTATTTTCCGAATTGTACAAAATCATGGTGAATATAAAAGTTACTTTCTTAGATTTTAGGGTGGGCGATCGACCCCCCCCCGAATCCGTCCCTGTTTAGAAGGAGCAATAGTTCCCAAATGCGCTTTTTTGGTAGCAACGCTTCATTTTCACACATGCTTCTTCCAGGCACGTTACCAGCTTAGGACACCAAGGGGCACCAAGAGTTTTCTGAGAGGGGCCAAAAATTTCTGAACTATGTCCAATAGTTTTAAATTTTCTCCAACACGTTTTTCCAGGAGAAAAGTAAAATTTTCCAAGGGAGGCTTTTCCCCCCCTGCGCCCCTTGTAACGGTCCTGGCTTCTTTACACATAGTACAAACCAGGGGTGGGGAAACTTGTTCAATGGAAGTGTCATTTGCAGAAAACCAAAAACACCGGCGAGTCGTAAAACCAGTTTGTAGTGTCAATACAAATACTGTAAAGAATGCAAGTTTTACATTAAATGATGTATAGTGATTGTCAGTATTAAGTTCTTGTTTGATTTTCTAGTCCCTGAAAATCTGGAAAGTACGTTGTTAGATGTGCGAATTAATTCTCCAAGTTTCCATTTTCCAGGGTTGCAGAATGGTTTGATTTTACGAACTTCATTACAGAGAAACAAAATTCGCAGCAATATCTCGTGCTGTATACAGAAATGAATTGTACACTGGTCTTTTATATTCTGGGTATTTGCTTCCTGGAATCTGTTGCCAGAAATTAACTGCAGAGTGGCATTGACTAAAGTTTTTTTAGAGCCAATTTTTTTTGCATTTCGGCCAGTTTAATTTCTGCAGCAGTCAAGTGTGTGACAAACGGTAGGTGAACTGGACAGCCATCACCGAATACATTAACACTGAATAGATTTACAAGGAACGCAAAGCATGGTTTTAACTCTTGGAAATGCTCAAATCTGGCTTGGAACTCCTCAGCAGTCTTAAAATTTATTTTAGCATTCTTCCACCTTGTGGTATGCAATTGCCCCTTCTAGAAAAGCATTCGTTCTCATTCTGACATTGGAAGAATGACAGAATGCTTTTGACAATACGTGTCTTTGAAAATTTTTAATTTTCCTCTGGGACCTTAAGAAACCTAACTTGCGATTTAGGTGCACTGTCGTCGTTATCAAATCGCGTAGACACCCTGGTGACTAACTTCACGAACTTGTGTAAACACTTTGATAAATGCAACAAACGTTAAATTTTAGGTAACAACTCTCTGTCAATTTGAGATTTTGCTATTTATCTAGAAGAGCCACACAAAATATGTCGGCGAGCCGCAGTTCGTCCACCATTGGTATAAACCTGCTTGTCTTACCGCTGTCACCAGTCACTTACCCACTTTACACTGCACTGTTATCGGATTCGCATCGGATTGACGCGTGAGCGATTCGTCGCCCTTGGCTTACCTTCGTGAACGCACTTGCGAACTCGATGTTGGGGCGTTTTTACACTGCAAGGAACTCGAAGATTTGCTTCGTACGCTTGGCCTACGGTATTGCGAAATCTGGGGAATAGGTGAAAATGAAGAGATGAAAGCTGATTCCACCACAGAAACGTGCTTTTCGCAAGTGTTGTTGGAATCGCCGAGACGTGATTTTATTTAGTTTAGTCCGAATATTAACAGCCAGCAGAGAAAATTGTAGAGAACTGCTGGGCGATGAGATCATGAAAACTGCGTCGCATCGTACTTGCACTCTTCAAGTGACTTCAATAGAATTTGAACAGCTACTTCAGGGCAGGAAATGGGAATTTCTTTTTACATTGCAGAGACACTTGGTTGATTTCAGTCATGTTTATTAACCAGTCTGTTCTCTGCAGTACAATAAAACAGAGTGTCAAATATGAGGATTATTTTGTAAGTCGTAATCTATGAACAGCATGTAGCCTACTGCAATTCACCAAATTGCAACTGTAAGCTATTTCATGAGCTTTTATAACATATTTTATGCTACTCCATGAGTTCCATTATGAACTGAGAAAATCATAGCCACATAACTGAGATATAAAGTTCAAAGTGTATACTGAAGCCATCCACTTCCAATATTAGCCTACATATTTTGAACAGAGGTTGAATCGCTCTACTATACCAAACTAAGATGTAATAAAATCCTATTAATCAGTATGGGGGTGATAGTCCTTCAGCCCAATAGCTAATCTCCGTAACCTACCAAATAATTTTTAAGTTTGCTTAACGATCCAATTTTGCAGATTGTTTCCCTAACTAGATGCAGTTGACCTACAGACAAAACTATTAAATAAAATATTTCGTCAATTTGATACAGATTAGCTTGCAGAGGCTAATCTAATCCACGGTGATAGTTTTAGCATCAGACAAGTACAGGAAACGTTGCCCAAGACTCAATGCAAACCGCCCAACCTCTTTTCCGCTCGAATCTCTTATTATCGGATTCCCAACCTATCCCTGCTGGTTGGATTCCCTGAATCGGATATGGTTCAGAAAATGCGCGCTCAAGCAGCTCGGTGAGACACTCACGGTCGCGCCTGAGTGATTTATGGGATTCCCAATCCAACGCGAATCCGATAACAGTGCAGTGTAAAGTGGGTAAACACTCACGTGGACAAAACGGTTAACATCCATAATCCACTAACTGCACTACTCTGTTTTGGGACAAACCCCAAAATAGACTCTTCTAACTAAACAATTAACTCCATCTGGCTGTCGGAACAGCAGGCTGCGCAAATGTGTAACTTTGGTCGTAAGCACCAAAGGTATATTTTTGCTATGCAGTACAAAATAAGAAAACCTGGCTAGACATAGTACAATTTTTTACAACAATCACAACACAAAATACGTTGATCAAGTGGAAGTCAACTTCTAGACGTATACAACTAGGCATGTAGACAGGACCGGATAAATGAACGCGAATCCCATCAGGGCAAAGTCGTGAACGCGAGGCCCCGAAATGCATAGCGCAACTGTGCAATTCGCCCGTGTCCGATTCTTTGTCTGCAGAGGCAGGTTGCGAAACTTGCTAGCGAGTTGTTGTACTCTTGGTCTTTATTGCATAACACTGGCCGACAAAAAATTTTTTTTGGGGGGCGCTGACTTCAAAACTGCAGTCAGTTTTTCTCTGTCAAGTCTAGTTTTCCTGCTATGATGCACCCACCACAGTGAAAAAATGAGCTTAGGCGGTGTTTACTACAAAATTATGAAATGGTGTTGTATGAACACAATTGCATATTTATATTTTGGATCTATCCCAGTAACAAGCCAAATCAGTGAGTTTAAGCAAGCATACTGACAATCCTTTAAAATGGTCAAATATCAGACATAAACTTCTGTTTTAATGATCTCCGAGAATGAATGGCAAAAGCATCGTCACGTTTAATTGACCAACAGTAGTCAGCTAGCATGGCAGCATCCTACCTCCATTGGCACCTTACTTCCATCTCACTAATATCCTGATGAAACCACTCCCCTTGCTCATCACTCAGATCACCAAGATTTTCGGGAAAGCGGTCAAGATGACTGTATAGGAAGTAAGGCTTGATACTCACGTTAGCACCCATACCTTGTAAAGTGCTTAGAAACTCGGCCACAATCCCTTTGTAGTTGACTGCTTTTCTATTTTCCAAAAAATTCTTGACAGTTTCCACAAAGGTACTCCAAGCACAAGATTCTTTTTCATTCATGGAATTTGGAAAGCCACAATCATTTACTAGTGTTCTTATCTGAGGGCCATCAAAAATACCAGCCTTTAATTTTTCTATCTTTGATCCCAGAAACTTGGTGCAATTGTATTTGAAACAGTCACCATCCGTGCTGAGTGCTTTTACAACTTGTTTCATGATACCCAACTTGATATGAAGGGGAGGTAAAATGATTTTAGATCTTTCCACCAGACGGTGAGCTTGAACATTTTTCTCATCAGGCACCAATTCTTCTCTCACAGGCCAATCTTGTTTTATCCAGTGCTGGGCTCTAGCTCTGCTGTCCCACAAGCATAGAAAGCATGGGAACTTCGTATAACCACACTGTAAACCAAGTAGAAATCCAACCATTTTTAAATCAACACAACTGATCCAGTTATGTTCGTAGTATAAAAATCCAGTACAGATTTAATTTTGCTATATTTTTCTTTGAGAGTTGTTGAATGCCCAAGAGGAATAAATCCAAAAGCGTTACCATTATGCAGAAGAACACATTTCAAACTTCTTTTACAGCTTACAATGAAAAGTCGCCAATCGTTAGGATTATATTCAAAGACTCCGAGATTTTTTAGAAGACCTTCAACGTTGTTATCGTGCACAATCTCATTTTCTTCGGTGAAATATGGCAAGAATTCTTCATGACGTTTCCAGTAAAAGGTGATGAGAGTACCCGGCTTTAAAAGATTTTTTGTTTAAGCCTTGAAGCCAGCAGCTCAGAAGACTCCTTAGAAAGATTCAAATCTCTTACCAAGTTACTCAGCTCTTCTTGGGAAAAGAGTTGCGGGGAGAAAAGAGATGGGGGAAAATCGTTTTGTGCTAGGGTGTTATTACTGTCAATTGAAAGGTCTTCCTCTTCACTGGAAAGAGAAGATTCCAGTTGCGGCAAGCCTTCAAAATCTGGAACAGGAAGTTCTTCACTGTGTGGAACTGGCCTGATTGCAGAGTTTAAGTTTGGATATGTCAAGGAGTTCCTATTCTTCCTATTGATGGCTTTAGTTTTCACTGCACAAAAATAGCAGTCGTTGCAGGGATCTTTTGGATCTCGCCACACCACTGGAATAGCAAACCGTAGGCTTTTTCTAATTTTGTTTGTCCATGGCCGTAGATGTTCTACACGAGGTTTACACACAATGTGGGGTGCCCAAAGCTTGTCTTGATCACCCAGCATCACTTTGAAGTAGGCAAGATAAGCACGCTTTACAAAATCACTGATTGTTTTCCTGTTATGCTGTAAAGTGTATTTGCCACAGATATAGCAGAAAACATTTGGTTCATTTAAACAGCGTCTTCTTGATGACGTAGCCATAATCAAGATTCTTATAAACTTAAGCAACCTGTAATATTAATGAGTTTTAAGTCACGAACTAGAACAAAAGAGAGGGCCTGCAGTCGTGCATTGTGCAAGCAATTAAACATAATGTACAGTAGCTTACTTCAACATTTATGATGTCATAAACAAACAATGGATAATTAAGACATGCCACAGGTAGCACATGAATTGAAATCTATGATGTCACAGCGAAGTCTAAGAGTAGAGCTAAACCATTCACCAAAGCCTTCACGAAAAACGAAATTCTTAAATAACTTAAAAAGTTGACCTGATAGAAAATAACGGACTGCATTTTTGAAATCAGCGACCCAAAATTAGTCTAAATCAGCTCTAAAACCTTGGGCACCAAAAATTGTGTTGGCCAGTGTAATAATAACACGGCAGCAAATCTTAAAATGTTCACTTCAAGTTACGGTAACAGGCGTTTTTCCGCATGTGACCAGGGCTACCACTGATGGTATTTTCCACTGATGGTTACCACTGATGGTTTTTTCCACCCAAATCCACTGTTGTTTTTTCCACCCAGATCTGCTTTTTAAGTCGACCTGGGTGTCTAGGTTTAATTATGAAAAATCGCGTGAATTTCGTGTTTTTTGAAGTGATAAACTCATCAGTAACTCCAATGTTTTCAATAGTATATGCGAAGATAACTTTACATCACAGTGTTTACGTGCACGCATCAGGTGAGAAAGTACTCATATCGGATGAAGCAGAACGTGCTCAATCAGTTTCATATCTTCACATAAAATCATTGTCAGGGTTATATACAGTCATGGGCGCAATTAGGTGGGGGACACGGGGGACCCGTCCTCCCCACTTTTTCAGACAGTGGGGATATAATATGTCATGTACCCCACATTTTTCTGTTTAGGTTTCGTAATATATTGGTTTCACACCAAGCTGTTCCCCTCACATTTTACAACAAAATTGCACTTATGTATACAGTGGTGTGTGTAAGAGAAGGCAAGCGAGGCACTTTCCTCGGACCCCTTTTGCAACTGAAATGTGTAGGCCTACCTTGCTTTCAAAGGGCCCCGACGGCAACCGTAATCTATAAGTAGGCTACTTTCCTCTCAAAGGGCCCCAAACAGCAGTTGTAATGTGTAAGTGCCTTGCTTACAAAGGGTCCCAAAGTAACTGTAATGCATAAGCACTTTCATTTCAAAGGGCCCCCTAACTTCACTGATTTCTAGTGCTTCATATTTCAGTTTGGGGCATCGAAGCTTTCTCTGGGTGAGTAAGTGGTGCCGGGACTGAACTTTGAGACCTTTGTGACAGCGTGGGCCCCCCAACTGGGGGGTAGGGAGTGCGGCTAATATAGCTCTGAGCTTACAGCATTCAACTTGGAGTCTAAAGCAAGAGTCGGAGTGCAAAACTAAAAATGTTGCGGATTCGCAGCGGAGTTTATTCAGCCAAGGAGAGGAGTTGGAGTAAAAAATTTTAGACTCCGTGCACCACTGCTATACACTCTTAAGATGTGTTCCCACTTTTGATTTTTAAATTGACTGTTTCTTTTCTTGGAAGTGACTACAGTAATTCAGGTCTCAATTAGGCTTTAATTGTTTACTGCTATGATTCAGCCTAAGTATAGTGTTGTTTTTCATTTTTACAGAAGATTAGGATGTTATGAATTAGGATGTTATGAATAAAGATTAGGATGTTATGAATAATGAATAATGTGGATGTTATGAATAATGATCGAAAATAAACAAAATAATTAATTATCTGATTAGTGATTAGCTAATTAGTCAAATATTTTTACTAACTTTGATCATAACTTTTGAACCCGAAACCCCAGCAAGTCATCCAAAGTATCAAAAGACCCGGATTGTAGCCTAGTTTCCAGTAAAAACTTCAGCGAAATACTACCACCTAACGGTTGGCGCCCAGGGCCAGGCAAAGTGGGCCAAGGTTGCCTAAAAGTCCTCCATTTATGACGTCACTCACAAAAAACCCGCACCCCCAACCTAAAAACTTTTTTCGAGTGCAGACTAGAAGACTTGCCGCATCTTTTGATGCTTCGACCAGGTTCGTAACCCGAACCGGAGCGGAGATATTCCCACACAAAGCCACGTGCTAGGCGTTTTTTTCGAAAATCCCCAAAAGTGGCCGGACGCCAAAGTGTGAAAGTATATAAAAAGCGCTTGCATAAAAGGAGTTATCTCTACAACGACATATAATACATGATTAGAAACGATGCAGCTAGTAGCTGTGAATGGCCTCACAACTACTCACACATCGATCAATTACAAAAAAGGCAAATGAGGACTTTGTTGTGAAGGCCAACACAGTACGCATGTACAGCAGAGTCAGCATAGTACGTGATTTGCGTGACGTTCGAAGCGAAAAACAGGCATGCGATGTAGCAAATGGTTTATTTGGTCAACTGTATCAGTTGTCAAGGCTATATGATTTAGCACAATATGTTGATACATGATTTTCAGCAACTAAGGTGCAATCCAGTAGAGTGCGTTTTCACTGTTTGTACATATGTCAAAAAACTGTTAACCACTGCTTCCCATATGCAACTTAGGTGGTTGTACATTATAGGCTCCATTAGTGTACCCTATGTTAAAGTTACACTATATGCAATGGTGGCATTCAAAGCAGGTACGTAGAAAACAACTTCTTTGATGTGTACTGAAATAGCCCTATCTTGCTACACCAGCAACTGACTCATACTGACAAACTTGGCATGTCCAATTAGCAGATTAAAGGGGACACACTTACCTAAACACCAATTCCTAAGTCCAAAAAATCAGTTTTATCAGCGTATTTGGTATGTACAATATCACTCTGTGCATGTGTACATGGTGTGAAGTCAGAAATTTCACAACTTAGAAATTTCGCTTGACACCAGATAGTGATCATGCCTGGTCTGCAACAGAGATGAGCGGACAGTACAATTTTTCAGTCCAAGTCCAGTCCTGATTTGACAAAGTTGAATCTGATTCAGTCTTGATCTGCAAATTTTTTGAAAATCATTAGTCCGATCCAGTCCTGATCCGCCCATGCAAAATCATTTATTTTTATGTGGTGTCTATTTTGCCTCATAGGGCAAAAACACTGCTGAAGCTATTTTTTCTTCAGTCAAACTCAGTCAGTTGAAGGCAGAATAGTTCCCGCAGTGCTTTTGCCTCATGATGCAAAATACACACTGCTCGTTTTGGCATTTCCAATGTTATTAAATCTGTAAAATCGGATCACAACTAAAATTAGGCAGTGTCTATTTTGTCATCAGTTACAAAAACACTGCTGGATGGGGCTTTTTTGCCATTTGGTGAAACTAATTGGTTGAATTGGTCATGTGACATGCACGATGTGCTTGGATTAGTGTAGCTGTATTGTGCTTGTCACATGACCAAAAACACTAATTTATACCCTAAACCCCAATCCTAATTTAAACCCCAAACCAAATTCAAACCCGTTTCTGGTTATGGAAACTTTTTAAAAAATAGCCTACATAAAAAGGGCTCTCAACAAAACTGTCATATCTAAGGCAAAGCAACAATGCTGAGAGCCCAACCCACCACCAATCGCACAGCAGGTATAGACACTTCCAACTCGACCAGGTTCACTGTACTACTCCATTGTCACGAACTCCACATAATCTGGACAAAGTTGGATGTGGTTCAAATGGCAGAATAGCCCCACCAGATCTTTTGCTGCTGGCAGCAAAATAGACATTGCCAGAAGATTTTGATATGGTTACTATAATCACATAGTAGCAACAAAAATTTATCTGTCCGATCCGGTCCTCATCCGCCAGTTTTCAAAAAAGTTTCGGTTCGATCCAGCCCTGTTTTGGAGAAAATTGGCTTCAGTCCTCATCCATTCCTGATCCATGCTCCAGAGATGATCGGATAGTGTTTTATTGCTATCTGATTCTATCCTGGTTTGGAAAAATGATATCCGTATCCGACCCGAATCTTGTTTTGGTTGAAATCATACCAATCGTATCTGAAAACTATCTAAAAGTGTATTGTAATGCAAACCATACATTTTTGTGCTGTGTCAATTTTGTCTCATGAGGCAAAACAACTCCTGGAGTTATTTTGCCTTTAGCTGAACACGATTGGCTGAAGTAGTCATATGACACGTTTGGAACCCATTTCCTGCTTAGCTGACCATGACAGCTCAGTTCCACATGCATGGACAAGTGATATCATGGTTTCATGACTGGCAAGCAGTTAGCAGCTTCTTCTTTGTATTACATAAACTGTAGGCTAATAAACCCTAACTCTACTGAATCCCTAATGGTAATGGTAATGGTTTATTGTTTCATATGACTCAGCCAATAAGCAGAAGCACCATAAAAGCCATCGCATGCAGTAAACCAACCATTAGTGAACATTAGAGCAAATGAGAATACAATGGCACAATAGCTGAT
>Ga0210059_1016108_pt1 | contig 10818 bp, 6 predicted proteins | sample Ectturendosymbi2_FD_188042 | JGI IMG/M metagenome (GOLD analysis project Ga0210059, IMG submission 188042) | Ecteinascidia turbinata endosymbiont from Florida, USA - Sample 2 (SPAdes) (version 2) | ecosystem: Host-associated > Tunicates > Ascidians > Unclassified | place: Key West, Florida... | reverse complement strand
AATTTGGTCACCCAAATGATTGCGGTGTGCATCATGACCTGCTTTGTGATTGGCTATTCATTTTGGACTCGTAATCTGTGCGATTATCCTTTCAAACGTAATATCAGATAAAACTAGCCTACAACTTCAGTCCAAACCAAAACCTAAAAACTAAGAGTATTGCTCTTAGAGACTTAGACCATTCATTTTTTGAGAGGTTTGCTATACACTATTAAATATCTCACTATGTCTGAATAGCATCTTGCTATAGGCCAAATAGAGAAAAACATGATTCTCGTCCGGATTTTTCGAAAAAAGGAAGAGGCGGGACATGTTTTATCTGTTGTAGATAGACGCCATTTGAAAATTTTTAACGAAATCTGGTGTTATTCGGTAGTAAAGTTATATTTTAAGAACAGTCGCATTTGTCATGTGTCAGTCGTTTTGCGCATGTGCATTTTCATTCCGAAATGCCTCAATTTGGTTTTATGTCCGAGATGCAACGCTCCCTGTGTTAAATTCCCATACGGCCTCATTGACAGTACATTAGGCTGGTCTTCTTAAGTGCAATTGATAAATATAAATCATCGCGTGTATCTCATTTATTACTTAAAATTCGAAAATTCGTTTCTGTTGCCGCTCTTAAAATGTACAGTACTGTATGATGTCATGGGGTGCGGCTTACAATTCCTTCTCACAGAACATAAAAATCTTGTTGTTTTTAAGTTAAATCACATATATCGTTTTGAATTGTCAAAATTTATGCACAAACTACATCACAATGCCTTACGCAAAGTCTATGACAATTTTCTTCAAAATCTTTGTTCATTCATTCGCTGCCAAACAAACCATGCACCAAACCACGTTCGCTGCCAACCAAACTTATTTCATACAAAGGGTTTCTACAAATTCGGGAAAAAATAAAATTTCTTTTAGAGGGGCTGCACTCTGGACAGAAATAAAACAGATCTCTGAAATCTTTGCTCCATGGCACCTTCTGTGAACAGATTCTCTCTTCTCACTATAGGAATAAATTTATTGTTACTTAACCATGTGGCGATAGAGGCCATGTATCGAAACAAACACAGTTTTAAGTCACCTCGACTGGAAAACTTGAGTTTTTTTCGGCATCCTGTTACGAATGTTGTCCAACAGTGTTTGCTTCCGCATTGCTGTGCTTTTACGCCACAAATAAACATACTCGATTCCTTCCGAACCAGGCTACGACGAGTTTTTCTGGTCTCTGCAGTGTTTCAGAGCACGAGTGCAGTTGCGATGCAGCGTGATTAACCTTGCGCAAAAAGTCTCCCGGAAAAAGTGGGAGAGATGCATCGTAAAAATGTGAAAATCAAGAGAAAGTTACTTTATACATTCCCTTTGTACTCCCCGTGAAGTGTCACGAGCACCGTTTTTCAAGCCATCGGTATGACACGACCAGGATTCGAACCCAGCCTACCAACATCTGTGGCGCGCTGTTTGTACAGAAGCTGCGCGCAAACGTGGTGTAAAATCTACGTAATCTCAATTCAGTTCAGTTTCGTTGATACTCGGTTTTTGTATCCTTTTCGGAGTGCCGTGAATGGTCTGCGGTAGAGATGTCACGGGCTCCCATTTTTATGACCTCAAACCCGTAGCCCAACCCGTAACCCCTCCTAAATTTTGGCCCGTACCCAGCCCGGCCCATAAAGAAGGCTGTGTCTATTTTGCCTCATGAGGCAAAAGCACTATTTTGCCATTATACTTTTACATGAGATAAACTTTGGCAAAGTGATTTTTTCAAAATTCGGTTTTGTAGCACTTGTACTGGTTGGACAGCAATTTTGTATCCTCCTCCCAATCAATTGTACAGCACTGTAAATGCGAACAAATCAATATTGCACTTTCCATGATTCAATTTCAGAGAACTTAGCTTCCGCTCTGCGTGCAATGCAAACGAACACTACCACTCTCACACCACAGGAGGGCGTACAGTCCACAGCACAACGGGCACACAACACACACAGCATACTTCAGTAGGCTTGTACGTCGTTCGCTCACAAAGCTCAGAAAAAGACTCTTTACACAAAATCTGACACAAATTCCACCAGTGGGCGACGCTACTGATGACTTACGTTTTTGAAAAAAAGATACTCAACATCCTCGTAAGTGCTTCAAAATATTAGCAAAACCTGCCTTTAACCGCCAATTTAGCGGCCCCTGCCATCTCTAGTCTGCGGCGCCCATCTCCGCTTGCTTGCACCCTAGGTTACGCAGCTGCTTTCGCAGTGAATGCTGCACTGGTGGTGAGTCAATGGCAGCACCGCGCGTGAACCGTTCCTTTGCACCCACCCATCAACGCCGGGAACGAGGCTCTACAGCCGCAAGTACCGTTTTTCAAGTCTTGGATGTGGCTCGACCGGGAATCGAATCCAGCCTACCAGCTTTGGTGGCGCGTGCTCAACCAACTGCACCACTTAACCAGTAATCTCAAATCAATTCTGAAATTCTTTGACTTGTAGGGATGTTCCATGCTGTGGAACTGTGCATTCTCAAATAAAACTGGTCTCAAATGAATGTGGTCTCAAATGTACGAGGTCGTCTCAAATGAATCGGTGTGAAATGACACGAAACTCTCCCGTCCACGTTATAGTTCCACAGCATGCTTCACATGTGCAGCGCCTCTGCCTAACCGAATTGTTTTCTGCCAAAAGGCACGAGTGTTTGCAGTGCCGCGGCGTTTGTGAGAAGCTGCGCCGTCGAACTTCCTGTCGCGGCCTCCGTTCCTTCCTCGCCGAACCGTTTTCTTACCTTATAACAGGTCGAGTTTCCCGAAGCCCGCATCTATGAAGAGACTCTTAACATTCTTTTGTACGAACCCGGCCGGTGCAGCGGCGGACTGGCCGCGTCGCAGGCCGCGGAAAACGCGGCGGATTGCTCGCGATCGTCGGCGCACCACTGTCAGAGCGACGACGACCTCGAAGAATCGTCGCGGTCGCATCGCGTTCGTCGCATTCACGTCAACAGCAATCGCCCAGGTTGACCACCGAGCGTGAAACAGCGATTTGATTGTTCTATGATGTTGTGGCTGCTAACGATGCTGAGCTTACCCAAGACCGAAATACTTTGCATCATTTGAAAGCCTGATGCAAAATGGTTGCATACCGATACAGTTTTGTCGTGTTTTTTCGCACCGTTTTGCAACAATGTTATTTGATCTGTGTAGCATTTTCGCCGATTTATATGCCTCGCGACTAATCTAGGTCTGCGACAATTTTCTTTAGCAATACCAGTATTGGCGTCAAGTTTTTGCAGTAGTTGTTCTCAGCGATAACTCGGTCGTCGCGTTGCTGTTACGTGAGCTGCAAAATCGGTTATTTATCGCAGGAGTGGCCAACCAGCCAGAAACCAAGGGCCACATTTCTCACTGTTTTACCTCAAAGAGCCACACCATACACAAGGGCACACATGAACATCACCCCATCTTTTCCTCACTCACACACATACCTTTGCTCAGCTAGATTTATTATAAATATCACACACAAACATGACAATGATATAACTTTACAATCCATTTATTGTTGCGCATGTTATTTAATGGGACTTCTGATAATTGCGTAAGAGCCGCGTGAAACCGGGCAAAGAGCCGCGGGTTGGCCACTCCTGATTGATTGATTCCAAGCGAACTGACTCTCTGTCAAAAACCATCCAACGCAACAGAACTTCCGAAGAGCAATTTTCGTCGTGTGCTCGTGTTAGTCGATGACATTGCTTTAAGTTACGTTTCTTCAGCTGGTGAAAACGGAGAATGTGCAACGTTGTGGTTTTGTGGTTTGAACTCTTTTATTTTTGTCCGCCAAAGTGCATGTCAGTGATTTTATCATGGACATAAAAAGTTGGCTTGGAACATTACAAACAAAAAGCATCGGCCTTACTCGTAAATTACCCCGTGATCATGCGTGCTTTGATGTTGAACTATAACCTAGTGCTGGTGTCGAAAATAGCATGAACGTGTTTTTGTTTTTAATTAATTTGCATTAAACCTCGCTATAATTCCTTTTAAATTTTAGCAGTTTTTAAAATTACAATTATTATCGAGAAGATCCCATGCACAACACCAAGCTTTAATTTGAATGGCACTGCCGGTGGATAGCATTTAATGAAAAGCGGCACATGCGCAGAATTTAACCTTTCCGTGCGAACTGTGGATTTTTAAATCTAATTTGAAGTTTTGATTAGGGTCTAATCGACCAGAACACTGTGCACATCGCTGTGTATGAGCCACTTACTTTGAGTGCGGTCTCCAAACACTTGGCTGGGCATTTTCACGGAACAAAGTTCTTCGCAAAGCTGCCTTAACGATTTTAGGACATTCGTTAACTTGCAGGGTTTATTTGAACAACAAACGGTTGATGTTTATTTAGACATCGAACTTGCACCTCAGGTTTTGTTAATCGTCAACATAATTTAAGAGCGATGGCAGCTTGCATCGGACATACCAGAAAACGACATGATATGACCTGGTTGCATACGTTTCTGGTTTCGGTACTTTTCCCACTTTTCTTTTGACCAAGCTTCTCTGTTGCTTGAGCAACAGCTGCTGCGTCGTTGAAAATGCTTAAGCTCACGGTGCGATTGAATTATGCTTCGTCCGATTTTTTGTTTGTTTTGGGCGAAATGGTCTTCTGGTGATTTCAACTGCGGCTTTGCAGATGTTTTTGTGCGCTATGGCAGCAATGCTCTATAGTTGTTGCTATACCCTGCAGTATTTTTTGATTATTTTCGCCTCCCATGGTAGAGCACGCCGTGCTGTTCGAATCGCAGCTGTTATGGGGTCTGTCGTATTCTTGTTGCCAACTAATATTTAAGTCCTCCTTTTATAGCGTGTTGCGACCTTATGCTGATGCGTTGGAAAGTGCAAAGAAATTCGCATACCCTTTCAAACGTGTGCATTTCTTAACGTGAACCTCATTTCTGAAACTGGTGTGAGAATTCGCTCATCACTATAACCGGGTCTATATTTTATCGTTTTTTGCGCATACCTTAACTTTTTAGGTTGGTGAAATTTGTGGTGGTGTTGGATCAAAACGTAAGAAAAATGTTAATAACGGAGGTGGGCAGTAGCGAGCAACTGTAGCTAGCTAATTTTCAAATGGCGGCAGTGCCGCTATTTTAAAAAAACGGATGCGCTAGTGAGCTATCACCACTTTACCGCTACTCGCTACTTAGGTGTGAGTGCTGGCCAAGGAAAATGATCGCAAGAGCTGTTCCAATCGCACACATTGGGAGAAACTGGTCTTGTCAGTGTTTTGCGCTGATTTTTTCCAGTAAGCTAGCGGCATTGGGAAGGATTTACTTCAGGTAACTTTTGACCTGATCGATCGGTTCCATGTAAGTTCGAAAAAAGTCGGTATCAGCGACAGCTCCAGAGCAGTTGGGACTTGGAAGTATCGGCTATACCGGTAAAGCTGCATGAAAGTGAGTGGAATCAGAACCATCGCCAGAAAGTCGTCAAGAGGGGGGCTTGACATTGAAGTTTAACATAAATTCCAGTGAGTTGTATTGTTTGGGGGGGGGCTTGGAGCTTTGTTTGGGGTGGCTAAGCCCCACGTGGCGACGGGATTGAGTTGAATGCTTGGAATAAATGTAGCACTGGATTCAACACTTGCTGCATCTGTAACTACGGTTTTTGTTATGAAGTACATGTCAATAAGACAGTTTTGTTGGCTTGGTTCGACTACAGTAAATTTGGCTGTGTATAACTTAATTGCACGCTTATGTTAAAGTTGCTGCACGAGGTATGGCTTTGACGGTCGGAACAAAATAGCACGTGATAATCAGGGCTGCAGAAAGTGTGGAAATCGGGAAGGAGCTTCCCGGTGTCAAGCGAAATTTCTGACCTGTTATTGTTTTTCAGTTACATTGCTTCTCAAAATAAAGAAATAAAGTCTGGCAATTACTTTTCTGACGTGGGTTGTGTAAATTAAAACATTTTGGATAGATGTCAGGTGCCCACACCAACCTATAGCACGGGAATAACTTTAACCATGGAAAATTTTCGGACTTTGTCGTTGATCTCAGTTATTTTTCTTTTTGTCAACCAAACCCTAACCCGACACACCTGAACACGAATTCCCAAGCCCTAATAATCAGTTTTATTAGCGTATTTGGTATGTAGAATATTACTCTGTGCATGCGTACATGGTATGAAGTCGGAAATTTCGCTTGACAGTCACGGTGGTCCAATACCTCGCCTTGTGATACAACAGTTAACCTTACCTAACAATGGTGGTCTAATGCAGTCGCTGGTCGCGTGCAAATATTTTGCTTGTTGCCAATTTGGCATTTTTGAAGCCAAATTTCGAAGTTCAGGCTTTTATGACGCACTTGGCTTTTTTGAAAATCAAAAATACCAATCAAAATCTGGCTTTTTCTTTTTTAGTTTTTTCAGTTTGAAAGGCTTGGCTCTGGCAAAACATTGTCTGAGCTGCATATTCATTACAAATCTCTTCTGACGTGAGTCTATGACCATGCAGGGTGCAAAGAATATTGCAGAGATTTTACTCTTGCCCCAAAATTTTTCAATGTATTTAATAACAAGCAACTGTACGGCAGTGTAGTTACGGGGAAAGAAAATGCTTCTAAAAATTGGAATTGCATTTTATCCATGTTTCTGACGAGTTTTAATATCTATTTTTTGTTTGGTTATGCATTTTTATGTGTAGCCTATTTGTCTTAAAACTGCTATCTGCTTTATGTTGGCTTGTTTTGAGGCAACGTCTGGCTTTTTTGGTGAACCTCATCGGGTGTCGTAGACTCATAATGGTGGCGGAAAGCTGTTAGTTTTAATATTGTCTGCTATGATGACACATGTAGTCAGAGGACATTGAGGTCAACACGTCCTTAAAGCTACGTGCGTTTACGCAAGCGAAATTCATTGCGTTAGATAGCAGATTGGACGCAGTGGCCTAGCAGCATAACTTGCCGCCCCTGGATTTCGGCGATTCTGCCGCCCTCCCATCCCATGCTGGTCAGCATCACTGCTGGAATATTTTTATGAACGTTGCTCGCAGTGCAAAAATCCAAATGCGCGTTGTGTATGCTGAGGAGAGAAGAATGCCACTGCAAAAGTGCATTTCAACCGGTTCACTAACTCTTTACAAAGCACGACATGCAATAGAAGCTTTAACGAACGAATAATATCACATTTCGTGAAATAGGAGTGAAAAGATATCAGAAAGTTCGGAACTTCAGAAGATCCCACTGCATGAACGGCCTCAAGACTGAGCGAGTGATTACCACAAGGAACAAATAATGCTTTTCAATTTATCTCCTTTGTTTTGCGTTGTGCTCTAGAATGGATTCCTGACACAGTGGAAGTGTTGTCATAAGCTTGACCTCTGCTCATCATTACATCCAAATAATTTGCATGAATATCATTGAGAATAGAATTAGTAATTTCTTCTGCCGTTTTCCCGTGCATTGGGAAGAAATTAAGGAAAGACTCCTTTATTTGTGCTTCACTTCCCTCAACTTTTATGTATCTTGCTACAAAAGCCGTCTGATCGGTATGAGACACATCAGGAGTATACACTGTCGAGTAAGATTGGGAAGTATGTTGCTTCCTTTATATTTTTTAGAATAAGATTTTTCACTTTTTTCCAAGAAGGTAAATGTACTGGTTTTGTGTAGTCGGAGATAGGTGTATTGACATGCGTTTTTTCGATACTTGAATATCAGAAAGATGTTCGTTCATGACAGGATTATATTCGGCAATTATCTTCACAATTTCAAAAAGTTACTTTGGTTTATTGAGTCAAAGTCTTCATGATGGTCACGAAAAGAAATATTTTGCTTGCTTAGAAAAAAGATGACATCAATTATATTACGAATAATGGTTCTCCATTTCTTTCGCTTTTTATCCATGACATCCTGTATGCCTGTATGGTATCCCTTCATCAACTGTTTTGATGGATGTGAAGTTGCCGTGTAAGCTCATACCATTTATCTAAGCAATCTCGATGAACATTGGAATTTTCGTGATCAATAAACAAGAATTTAAACGCCAGAAAATGTTGAAAGGTTTGGCAACAAATAAACAGTCATTTTCCTATCGAAAAACTTGCGACAGAGGCAGTATAATCCTGAATCGATTTTTGAATATACCATATATGATCTCAGAACCTTCTAACCGTTTTTCAGCGTCTTGTTAAACCATTTCGCTGACAGGCAACTCACAATTCTTTTCTCACTATCTCCTACTTGTATAATCGAAACATCGACTGGAAAGGTCCTTCTTTATTCCGATATCTGACTGGTCCAGCTTTAACTAACTCAACTCTTATATCATGGTTCATTGGTTCTGGCCAATTAGCTACATGACATATCATTCGGTAAAATTGTTATATCATCGTTTCCAACTTCGGCTGCATATACTTTACTTATGTTGTTCTCAACATCAACTTCTTCATTATTTCTAATTTGGCCAAGCATTGTTTCTACCCCAACTTCCGGTATTGATTTTCTGGTACTATCACTGCTAACCTCGTGCATCTCGTTTGGTGACATGGCATCCGAAGAGATGTTTACGAACTTCAATATGGCGTCCTCATTCTTTTTCAATTCCTCTTCCTTAACTTCTCTTTTTCTTCTTAAAGAACATCCACTGTCTTTCGCTCGCTTCATTTGCAGGTTGAATGGCTTCATAGACAGTTAGAATTTAACCTAACTGAACGTTGTTTCAACTGCAAACCAAAAAGCTTAATCTATTTCGTGCACTCTACTCACAAATACCGAATAACTCCACAGAGCATCAAGACATGTCGATATATCATAGAGCTCCTTAGTGAAGAATGCGATTGAGACCTTATCACAATTATCAGTGATAGCCATACGTAACAATCAAATTATTATTGCGGGTCAAGCAACGTAAATTAAGCGTGTGCAATCCTGGCTAAGTGCAGTAGTTGTGTCACTTGTGTCTATTAAGTGGATGCGTTCAACACAATTACAAACAATTTGAATTTAGTAAACAAAGATTAAAGAAACCGCGAAAAACTTTGCACTCAGAATATTTTTGAAAGTTCAGAATAGTTTCTACAATGCACTGTTTTAGGCCAGCTTTTGCCGCCCCCTCTGATTCTGCCGCCCCTGAATGAATCCAGAATGTCCAAATGGCTGCTACGCCACTGATTGGACGGTGGCGCTAGCATCAGCTGGAAGCTTTTGAATACATTCAGATTGTTAATACTTGTCTGTACAACTGCGTTGGTTAGTAGTTGCCTTACTGAGATGCCATTCGAAATGGTACTGCATTCCGAATTCCATTCCGGAATGTAGTGCCATTCAAAAATGCTCAACTCGCGCCCAAACCAGCGTCCGCTTACAGCAAGCTTCTAACACCGTCTGAATATCGTGTTGCAGGCCGGATGGGTTAAAAACCGATTTCGCCACCACCCAACTGGCCGCAACAATTGACGCCTGAAACACGACGCCATTCTGGAATGGCATTATACTTATAGCTAGAGCTTAATTTTTTTGAATGAGCATAAAATTGATATTGCGTACATTACAGCAGGGCTTCTCAAACTTTTTTGTTCTGCGACCCATTTTCAAAAAGTTTTTTCTAGGCCACCCCTTGATGGATAGTCTAGATGTCAATAATACATGCAAACGTCCCATTAGTTAACAAAAATATTTATATCTGGTTTGTCAAGCCGATTTGTTTCGCGAACCACAAAATTATATTTCGCGACCCATAGTTTGGAAAGCCTGCATTACAGGATGCCTATACCAAAACTAGCACTTTTTAACCGGGATTTTTTGTGTTTGTTCCAGAAAATTGGTTTGTTTATTTATTTATTTTTCGACAATCTTGCTACAGGCGGTAGCCTGACTTGTGCAATTTTGTCGTGTCACTTCGAGCTTTCAAAGTACAGCACGAGTAAATTCCAAAAAAAGAAACATAAATAATACGCAAAACGAATACACCGCTTTACTTGAATCTTTCACAACATTTCAGAAATTCGTCAACAGCGTTAAAAATAAATACTGAAACGGCAGTCGGCGCATCAGGCACACCATGTAGATATAAGCGCAACAAATCGATATGACCCAGGCGTTCAAGTCGTTCAGCAAAGCCAGCCTCGTTCAGAATATCACGAACTCCACCATGAAGGGCCGCTCGCGCTGCGGAGTGAACGTTACAATGGAAGAACAGGTGCAACTCGGTCTCCATCCCACCACATATACAAACAAGGTAGTTGTTTTTAGTGATATTTAACGGACTGTGGCCGAGGCGAAGCATACAGCGAATGGAAGTCATCTGGGGATTGAGTCCTAACAAATGATAAGTACTCTTTTTTGATATGAGATAAAGAGATTTTAAGCGATTCATGAAGGTGGAGTGGCTGGCTGAAGATTTTATTTCCAGTGGTAGAGAATTCCACAAGCTGGAAGCCTTACGGACGAAGAAATTACAGGACAAAGATTTTTTAAAAAGTGGTATTTGAACATTTTGATTGTGACGTAAAGCATATGGAACAAATTCTTTGAACGATCTGAAAGAACTGGCAGGAAAGGGGCAGGGTACCATATTAAAAATTAATTTGGATACATAACAGAGCAGAGATATTTTTTTACGTAAATTTAGGCTTGTGAGGTTTAGATCGGCTAGTACCTGGTTAGAGGATGTAGTTTTAAAACAACCTAGTATTATTTTAGCAGCGGAGAGCTGTGCTTTGTCTAACATTTCACTGTCGTGATCAGAACAGTTGTCGTAGATGATATTACCATAGTCAAAGACCGGTAATATGTTCGTTTTGTATATTGTGAGGAGAGCATGGCGAGGTACAAGATTGACGA
>Ga0210059_1016107_pt1 | contig 10818 bp, 8 predicted proteins | sample Ectturendosymbi2_FD_188042 | JGI IMG/M metagenome (GOLD analysis project Ga0210059, IMG submission 188042) | Ecteinascidia turbinata endosymbiont from Florida, USA - Sample 2 (SPAdes) (version 2) | ecosystem: Host-associated > Tunicates > Ascidians > Unclassified | place: Key West, Florida... | reverse complement strand
CCGGGAGAAATCTTGTGCTTTTGTTGCTTGGTGCCTATGTAGTATCCACATATGGGGGGTTCGGGTTGTCTGTGAGTAACGTCATAAGTGGAGGACTTCACCTTGGCCCACTTTGCCTGGCCCTGGGCACCAACCGTTAGGTGGTAGTATTTCGCTGAAGTTTTTACTGGAAACTAGGCCACAATCCGAGTCTTTTGATACTTTGGATGACCTGCTGGGGTTTCAGGTTAAAAAGTTGTGATGTAAGTTAGTAAAAATATTTGACTAATTAGATATTTAGAGAAAAATATATATAATATTGTAAATATCTTGAAAAATACTGACAGCAGGAGAAACAAGACGCCAAATTCTGATTCAGCGGCCAAACATTATCCAGAAAACATCCCAACCTCGCCATAAAAAATTTTTTGTTGCCTAGTGAATAAAGAAAAACTTTTTGAAGTTCACTCTGCACTTTTGAAAAATTGTATTCCCACCAAGATAAAAAAAAATTCTATTTTTTCTTTATGCAGTCAAAAGTCTTATTTGTCATTTAATTTTTTTTCAAAAATACTGCAAAGGATGGTCAGATTTACTGCCCTAAATAAACTAAGTAATTTCCTGGTTGCTTTGGAATTTTCAAGTTTCAATTCCGTATTCTAAAATAGGTTCGATCAGAAAAAATCCAATGATCTGAATGAAAATCAAACCATTGACGAAAAGTTTATATCTGCTTCTGTTTTTTCAACTTTCTTCGAACGATCGCATCCATGAGTAGAGTTCTAGAGTTGATGGGTGTGATGATGAAAACGTTTGATTTTGAAACTTCTTACATCAGCTCGCTGTATTTCCTCCATCTAACGTTTTAACGTAGATTATGACTAAGACGACTGATTGCACCGTTTTGGTCAAAAAGTTACAACTTGTTGAACGATTTTGGGATGTTCTGGTCTTAAACCATTAAATTGTATTTTATTCTCATTTCTCTCCTGAAATGATATCTTCACCACTTCATCATTGGCTTTGTACATTATAAGAAGCTTATTAATTAAGTCTGATTTATGAATAGAATACCAATTCAAGTATAATGTGAGAAGATTTACTTTTAAGTAAAATCATAAAATACGTAATTGTTTTCGCTCATAGACATGTTTGAGGCAAGTTGCGCTCCTGGGGCAGCAGACCCACAGTATGAGAACCTCCTCCCATCACCCCACGCCAAGTGGTGTGCTTTGTGTATCGGCGACTATGACGGGGACCACGTGTGCGATCGTCACAATGACGAGCGTTACTATGGTTACTCAGGAGCTTTCCAGTAAGTTCGACTTCGATTTGCACCAAAGTAGAACAAACATTTTTTGCTGTTCAGTTACTATGAAAAACTGTGCAAATATCCTAGTTGGTTGACCAAAGCTGGATGGAAACTTTTTATTTACATTTCCAACGCCAGCCCGGCGGTAAGCTGTTTCAAAATGACTATGGTGGAAAGGATGATGTCAAAATATAGTTTGAAATACTTCGGAAGCGTGTTAAAGTAAAACACTCGTTTTCGTAAAGAAAACTAAAAAACTTGCTTGTTATTTTGAATTGATTTCATGGCAACTATTTTAAATTTCACTCTCAACGAAGCAACAAATCTCTGCTACAATCGTAAACACTAAACTTTCTAAGCAACGTGATATTTTCCTTGCGACTACTGCATGCAGAGACGTAACGAGGTAAGATGGCGCCCGGGGCAAGAAGCAAGTTAGGCGCATCCATGTTCGAACCTGAGTTCCCTCGGAAGCAAATGTGCTGTATTGAAGAAAGTACTTGTGTCATTGTTGCGCCTTTTTGGCGCCCCCAATGATTTGGCGCTCCCATAGCTATTCGGCACCCTGGTAATTGTGCCTTCCTTGCCCCCTCGTTACGCCCCTGACTGTATGTCAAGAAAATTTATAGACACGACCTTCTGTTATAAATCCTGTTCGCAAATAATTCATCAGAGAATGCGCAGAACAAACCAAATCCCACGATTAAGCGGCTGCAAGCACCTGGCAATGAATTTTTGCCGAGGAAAAGATTGTTTTAGTCATTCTCGAGGGTTTTCTCCAAAAACATGAGAAGCGTGTGTGCGATGATAGCGGATGAATATGGATGTGCGCTGGAACACTAAAGATTTTGTTTCATTTCTGGTGGTTTTCAACAAACTTGAATAACTTGAATGAAGGCACTTTTCAAGGTGCAAGCATTTCCAGCAAATATAAATATTTTAGTTTTACATGGATTGTTATTTTTTAGATGCATGAATGATGGTGCCGGGGAAGTCGCCTTTGTGAAGCAGTCTATTGTTCTTGGAGAAGATGATCACGACGCAAAATACGAACTTCTTTGTCCAGGGAAACCCCTGAGGTTGGTTTTACAGTAAATAAGCTAACGTTAAGTTTATTGCTCGTGAAGCACCAAACGAACAGCTTGCATTTCTTAAGTTTGGCTGAATTATATAATCAGAATGTCATAAAAAGTTCGGATAAGGTAGAAAATCAATTCAAACCAAGTGTAGTGGAATCGATATTATTGAGGTCACCTGAGTTCATCCATTTTGAAATTCTTCTCTGCGATCTGTTTTCTTTACAGTTGTCTTGCTTGATTGGATCGCATGCAATGCAGTCCCGTCACCACGGGGAAGCTTTGGCGGGCTTAGACTCCCCAAACAAAGTACCAAGCCCCCCAAATAGAAATGTGGAACACTATGAATCATTGGAGATTTTATCAAAATTTCAATATCAAGCCCCCTCAGCACGAACGCAAAGCCCCCCTAGTGAAGACTTTCTGGCGACGGTTCTGATGCAGTGCGACGAATTTTGGCTTGTTGTTGAAAGCTAGAGAAAAATAATGTTGGGTTTTCAAGACTTGCTTGTCCTAACAGACTCTAGATGGATGATTTGTCTCGAAGATGAAATTCCACTGCTGTGCTGAGAAAAATTTACTTCAACAAGTTTTAAATTTTTAGGTGTTGGTGAAAGAATGTTCTTACCAGACAGTTACAGACCCACAAAACTTTGAAACACGCCCAACAACTAAATCTTCAATCCATTTTTCAATTGTTGTGGACATTTCGGAGTTTCACATTTTTGAACATCTGCAACTAATAAATTTACTGTAAATAAATGTGTTTTTGTCATTCGTTTTTTTGTTATACTGTGAGGTTCTGAGAGAAAAAAGTAGAATTTGAAAGTTTTTGTTACGTGAGGTAAAAAATTTGCCATAGTTAAAATGTACAGCATCACCAACTTTGTGATTGAAGCATAACCAACACCTTTTTGCTTTACGGTTTGCTTCATCCACCCACACAACCATAAAGACCACGATGCGGACTTACTATAAACATATGTGTTTCAGAGCGCCACCATCCGACTGGATGAATTGCAATCTCGGCCGGGTACCATCTCATGCTGTCGTGATGCGACGCGGCACAAGCAGAGACAGTGCTTCGCAAGTATATGACTCCCTGACTCGCACCAAGGTAAACGCGGTTTCATTAAATTATCCACAACAGATTTTTTGAATAACAACCCTTTTCAGAGATTGCTTTTTATTTGCTTGCATTTAACAGGAATGTTGCATCGCTCATCAAAACTAAATCGTAAACAAACTGACAAATAAGACCTAAAATACTATTCGTCATAATATTTTTAAAATTATCTATGGATCTGCAACGTCCATTGATAAAAGTTTACCTCATGCTTGCATTGTTTACTTTGCACGTATTCATCAGTTCGTAGCGGTGATTCCCCTTTAGCAGAACTTTATGAAGTTGCAATAGTTTTTACTGTACTGCGTCCCGGACAAAACATCTTTACTCTTTTTCTCCTTTTTTGCTAATTATGAAACAATTCACGTTTGTTTTTAAACAGACTCCCGGCAACTGTGGGTATGCAACAAGATTAGTGTTTTAACTTCAAATAACAAAAGATAAATTTTTATTTTGAAATTACGAGAAAACGTTTCTTTGCAGCAAAATATTGGGGACGATTTCAATACATATGGAGGAAAAAATCTACTGTGGTCGTCAAAAACCAACAGCTTCCTTCCGAAAATCTTGATGGACCCTGTCGATTTCATGGGAGAAGATTATTTCTGCAACGTATTGGCGCTTCACGTTGGCAACGTAGATGACCAGTGTGCCAGAAACTGAAAAACCCGTTGAACATGACAATATAAAGACCCGGTCAATTCACAATTCATGAACATCCTCAGGTGGAGTTTCCACGCAAACATAAAAACTATGGTTACCTGATGAGAAACACCATCTTCTGTCAGACAAAGTTGAAAAACAGACTTTACGTTTATCACCTCTTGGAACATCTTATAATCAACCGATTAACACTGAGGCCGTTCACGATTAAGCAATGCTCTTTCATTTAGTGTTAATAGCTTGTGTAGTGTTGTGTGACCAAACAAATGAGGCTTAACTCTTGTTTTCTGTACCGATTCCAGCATGTTTTGAATCAGCGTGGACAGATGTATATGTCTCGTTTTGGAAAAAGAACATTTTGTGCAGAAAAAAGCAGTTTTTTGTTCCCATGACATTCAGTGCGTCTCTGAGATTTCTCTGCTTCTCCGTATTTCCCATGCTGACCATTGAAATTTGTAACACGTGTTTATCTGCTGCATCTTCTTTGCAACATCATGTCAAATACATATCTCACTATTCCGCAAAGCCTGTTGCCAAACAAAAGCTTGCTCATCTGATCAGTAAGTGATAATTTTGCAGAGCTAGAAGCGATAGTGGACACAGAACAACGCCGAGTTCGAAATGTTGCAACACCATACGTGCGAGTTCAGCCGAATTTTCACCTCACTCCCTAAACAACAGTGGAAAGCAAACGCGAAGCAACCTTTCCTTGTTTTGGGCATTTCTAACAGGAGCGCTTGAGAAAGGGGGTCGATGAGGGGGATGATAAGCGGAGATGTAAAACATAACGTAGTGATAAATACGAGTAATTGCTTGCAGACCTACCACATTTTGTCCCTACACTAATGACGCTTTTGTCCTTGTTCAAACCTCGATTTAATGGCTTCACCATTAAAGTTCATTGGAAAACATTTTTGCACGTTCTCCTCAGAATTAAATGGAATTGTGCATGTGCACATGCTAGGGTGGAGAAATGTCGGATCTACTGTATTTCCCTGCTCTGATCTCTGATGCACACTTAAAAACTTCCAGTGTGCTCGCGAGTAATGATGTTAAAGTAAGGAACAAAGAAAAATCACACTGCTAGAAAAACTTTTCATAATTTGACGCATACACTGTGACTAACGGATAGAGGCGTGATTGCATCAACAGATATTAAAGGATAACGATTTGCTCGGTGTTTTTGTCTGTAGGAGAGCAAGTGCCGGTGCAATTTGGAAGTTACTGCTTCCTCGTACCGGTTAAAATATTCTATCCTGCAAAATTGTATCAAAAACAATGACTGAGGATATGCTCCTCTACGTCATCATGACCATAAAAATGCTGTGAAGTTTGTGTTTTCGCTGCGGGCAGTGCCCGAACTTGCTTCTTTCACCGTTTTCCAAAGAATGCCAAAATTGTCACAAAAGAATTCAAGTGCGTTGCAGTTGCACCAAACCAAAAAACACCCAACAAAATAATAAAACAAGCACGAAACAAATAGCAATGACTGATGGAATCTATAGGGTAGAATAAAAGCAAATTGTTTTGTTGAAACGGCTGATAGGAGACAATGAAATTGAATTTAAAAGCTAAAACGAGAGTCGAAAAAACGTTCAGGATATCTCTGCAGCCGATTCCACCCCCTCAAAAGGGCTTAATAACTTGGGAAAGAACAGTTTTAATCAAATTGAATACAATATCCGCCATTCGCTAAATACATAAAATAAAGTCTCAATAAAACCCAGAAGAGTAATGACGCATCGTGCTTGTGTTTGTGGAATATCGTGTAAGTGCAGCATGCATACACAACATAGCATAGTAGCTCTCCGTTATCATGAAATTGGGAGGTAGATGTTCAAGGCTCAACGAAAATTCTCAAAAATTTTTACAGAACTTTCGCTAGGTAGACAATTAATTTCTTGAGGTAAAATGTTTCACATTTTTCTTCAAAGGAGTAAAATTCTGTGCATCGACCATCATCCAAAAAAGCAAAACAAGATTGTTGCTTAGGCAAGAATTTAAATCGGTCAGCTGAAAAGAAATGGTGGAACCAAAATTTGCACGTAATACATCAAGGTATCAATCTGTGAAGATTTTGAAAAAGTTTGTGAATGCGTGAATGAGAATGCGAAAATATTAAAAGTCAGATAAGAATGGGTTGATTTGGTGCAAGCAATGTTGTGAAGTGATATTGTGGCTTTTCATAAAAATTTTACCGCAGAAGCTTTTTGGTTAAGTCGCTGTCAGCTTTAATGTAACTATGGTTAATAATCTGCGATAACACGAGCTGATTCGAAATGTAAATAAATTTAAAATAAGCAAAGAATGCTAAAGAACAGTGCAAAACTATTTTGAAGCCATTTATTCCAACGAGCATTTTGCCATATCTAATATCTAATGACTATAAAAATTAATTATGGCCTAGTTCAAGTATATTCGACTATTTGCTTTACTTCAACCAGAGGCTTGCTTTAGAAAGCCAGGGTTTGATAAAAAACATATTTGGGAGAAAGAACGTAAGTTTTTCGAGGTTGCAGACAAGGTTGATGTATCGATGAAAGTATATTCAATTACATATCAATTTATGCACTGAAGCGCTTCTGAAACATAACGTTTAATATGAACTGTCAAAAGAAACGAGTTAAGTTCCGTGCAGTGATTGAAAAAAAATAAAATAAATTCGGCTATGCAATTCTTAACACTCATCTACTTTAATTGGAAAATTAAGATCACAGCAATAGATCACAAAAACTTTGAATTTCTACGAAGAGCAAAAGATGAGATGGAACAACTGGAAAAAATGCCGACAATTTCTTGATTGACCAGTCAAGCAAAATTTATGTTCCGCAAAGATAGACAATTTTTCCACAATGCATGAACTGCAGCGAAATTTTTACGAACTCGAACAATTGTTGCAGCCGCTGTTTGTTTAATTGCAGCTTTGAGTGGGGGGTAGGCAAATCAGCTGCATTTTCATTCTGAAACATGAGTATCGCGAGAGGTGCAAAGTATGTTTTAAATGTATCGTATGCGACTGCTTCTTCCTTCTACTGCGTACTCAATGCTCATTAACGTCAGTCACCAATACACTGTCAGCAGTCACCAATACGCTTTTGGTTTTACTTGTGACATTCCGCTCAACACGTGGTCTCAATTTGTCGTTGTAACTGTCTTAATTTCTTAGCATCGTTTTGGAACGAAACTGAGAGTTACTCAGAGGTCGGCGAACTGCGCATAAACTTTGGTGAGAATAAGGTCAGTGAATAAAACTCTTCCACTTATTGAATGCGATTTTTTTGCAAAATATTATATTAGGTTTTCAGCTGCAGCACGAACCACTTGCGAACCGGTGAAAACTTGTAAAAATTCCAAGCGCAATTCAATAATTGCAAAGAACCGAGTTGCCAGAAGCAAGTACATTATAAATGTGTACAGGTAATGATTGGGGCTTGAATTTTAAATGGCCATTTAGAAAATTTTTGACTCTACTTACTCGAAATGTATGTGGAGAGCAAACATTAATAGGTGGCATGCTGCAGTGAATTGTGCGAATTAATTGGCCAAGTGGTTTATTAAGAACTTTGTTTCAAAGTATACAAATATAGGCGAAGAAGTTACCGAAAAGATGAGGTTTATGGTAGGCATATTAGAATACTTGTATGTTTTAATGAGGTTGAGGAGGGTGAGGACGAAGTTCACTGATGGCCTGAATATTTCCAAAAATTAGTTTTATTGGTTGATTCCGAAGTTTTATTGCTCAGCAGACCACTAAGCAGAAAAGTCATCAGTTGAGGAACGAAGATTCCTAAAATATTGAATTGGTGAACTTAAGGGATAAACAATATTTTTGAAGTGGCAGGAAAAGCAGTAAATTACCGTAGTTACCTTAAATTCATGTTGACCTGGCTGGGATTTTTGTGATTCATGAGGTAACATGGCAAAAACTTCTTGTCTTGATATGATGCCTCACTAGTATGTATGTATTAACACTCTCAGGAATCGTTCGGATCCAACATAACTTAACAGTTCTTGTCCGAGAATTTCGCATTAAAATTATGGTTGTTGTTAATCTTCATAAACGGTGTCATTTCAGCACCTCTTGGTGATTTCTTGCAGGCAATGAACAATAAGACTTTCCAGCGGTTGGCTGTGCGAGTTGAAAGGATGGATCTGCACAAAAATCAGAAACCATTGAAATGAGTTGCTTTTCTCATGATGTCGCAGTGTAAATGAAAGGTTGAAATTTGACTGATATATTTCCAAATGTAGTTTGTCAGGAGGTGGTTGCAATCTCAACTTGTTTGAGATAATCAACTGCAGAATTTGTCATATGCAAAAGACCTTTCGCATGGATGAGCTCTTTTCACAGATCGAAGGTCAGCATTAGTTGAGCATCGAATGCAGTTTGGCCATCGCTGCAAGCAATCGTAAACATTTTGCCTGTTTCTCTCGTATTAATCAATTTTTTGTACCTGTGTCATTTTTTAGAAAAGTCAAAATTGTCACATAAGATAAAGTCTTGAAGAGCGAGTAACAAATGTCAAGTGTCACAGAGAGCAGCGAACTCAATAACGGTTTTGTTAAAACTTTTAAAAACCTCTGTTAAAATATCAAGATCGAGTATTAAATGTTGTCGAGCCTGTTTGTGTAAAAAAAGCTTTTTACTGCTTGATGTAAATATTTTTTATCTTATCCATGATTGGTTTGGTTGTTTATACTCGAATCTGCAAGTTGTGACGAATTTGCAAAAATGTCTCAGTGACTGTTCCAGAGTTCATCAGACATCAAATCTTTACTCTTTCACCAACTACACTCTAACTTATAACACGGTGCATTGTAAAAGATGGGTAGCTGCTGTAGACGACACAGTTAAGCCATTTACCTCACACCCAGCTGATATCATTATAACTTTGAATCTTTCAAAGAAATTGACTTTCCCCCACGCATTAAGTGAAGAGCAGTTGGTGAAAGCATTTCATTGCCGCCTTCTACATAATTAAACTGACTTAGGCTTTTCATCTTGAACTTAAAAATATCAAATTGTTGCGATAACTAATGCCTTGAACTGACCAGGACATTACGGATTCAGTGTTGTCGTGAAGCTGATGTGGTTTGTGTTGAAGCTCAAAGTTTGTGAAGTTGTTTTGACACGTGAAAACACATTCAGATGAAAGACTCGCCTGGTGACCAAGAAATCAAGAAATGACCCAAATCTGGATCTCATACGTCTTACGTTTGACAATTCTGCTTATCCGCTCATCGCATCGGTGTGGGTGGGGAGTATTTCATTTAAAAGTTTTGTGTAATTCTCAGCACGGTTCGTTTTTGGTGGGGGGAGTATTTGTTTCAATTAAGCGTGCCCGAAACCAGAGGGGCAACCGGGCAATAGCACCCCCCCGAAATTTTCAAAAACGTATTTGGTTATTAGGTACAACAACAAATTATAAACATTTTGCTCCCCCGCCCCGAACATATCAGTTGCAATGAGTTGGGTTTATTGGCGCAAACATCAGACAATTGCATGCAACTGATGCTGAAGCGTTAGGACACGAAAAAAACTCGTAATCAGGTTGCCTTGTCGGGCACTGCTCGACAATTTCATAAATTCTTATCATGCTTTAAAGTTAATGGCCAAATAATTGGAAATATAGGGTTACTTGAACGGGTTGGGTTGGCTGGGTGATTAGCACAGTTGCGCAGGAGTGCTTATAATGGAGTCATTACAAACTTGTTGATGCCAAGCCTCATTAAATTTGTTAAAGTGCTTCAAGAGAAAAAGGTTTGATTACTCTAAGACGGTAGTGATTGTAGCAATGGGTAAATCGCAGGTGGGCTGGACAATTGCAAAGACGTTTTGCTGAAGATATATACTGCAAGTTTGGTTAGTACGAAGTGTCGCTGCAGTCACGTTTATAGTAGACACATTAGTGCTCTAATCTTTCGTGTATTCTTACTGCGTAATTCTCAGTAATATTCCATTCGTGATTCAACGCGATGTACTTGTTTGCGAACAGTCTGACCGTCAACACGATAGCCTGCAAATCTACATAACCGCAGTCGGTCGCTGTTTCCTGTGGTGCATTCGAACGCCCAACGCTTTTGTTCGTCATTATTCTATTCTGATTCTACTTCGAACCGTTTTAACGTTATGTGTTTCTGACTTCACGCTCAAGTGTATCGGAGTTTGTTGTATATCTGAATATAATCGAAAGCAGTCAACTTGCAGTTCTACTGGAGAGTTATTAGCGGACAAAGTGGTGAGAGCAGTGCCGGATTTACCTATACGCTTAAGCCTAGGGCCTCAAGATCCAAGGGGGTCTCCGACAAACTGTGGTACGCATAGAGTCAATGGCCGGTATATGGTCATTTAGATTAAACTTTGTCAAAAATTTATGTCGTGATTATTACTCACGAAATTTAATTTTATTCAACTTTGGTGGTGACAACGCCAGTCTGCCAACAAGTTTCCATGAATCTCAGTATGATCGTTGGTCAAACCGCATGCCAACTATTGTGTCAATATACTCAAAGCATGCTGGCTGCGACCTGCGTTTGCTGAATCGTACCGATTGTTACGTTTGACTCTATCAAAAGAACTTGTGGATGTTCATGTTTGAAATACACCATATGAGTGGCATAACTGAAGAACTGCCCCCCCCCCCCCCCCCCCCCCCCCCCCC
>Ga0210059_1016106_pt1 | contig 10818 bp, 3 predicted proteins | sample Ectturendosymbi2_FD_188042 | JGI IMG/M metagenome (GOLD analysis project Ga0210059, IMG submission 188042) | Ecteinascidia turbinata endosymbiont from Florida, USA - Sample 2 (SPAdes) (version 2) | ecosystem: Host-associated > Tunicates > Ascidians > Unclassified | place: Key West, Florida... | reverse complement strand
ATTCTGGGTAAATAATATTTTTGCAGAGAAGCAAGTCTTGTTTGATATTTGTGGACTGATGCAATCTCAGCAAAGTAGTTATCAAAGTGATTAGGTAATCCACCATTATAAAAGGAGTACATGAATTTGGCAACTGACAATTGAAATAAATCAGGTATTTCTAAAATTTGTGCTTGGAATAGAGTGTAGTTGTTTTAGTTTTGTTATATTCAAGTGTTCTCACAGCTTTATTTTGCAATCTAATTAAAGGGAGTAAAGTCGTCTTGTTGGCCTTCCCCAGTTAAGTATTGAGTAAGTTAAATAGGAATGAAAAAGAGCGAAGTAAACAGATTTGAGCACTGAAATGTTGGTATAGTGTTTTAATTTGAACAACATTCCACATGATTTGGAGAGATGTGTTACCAACTTTTCAATTCGAGGCTTCCAATTAAGTTTATCATCAAGTATAACGCCAAGATATTTTAAGCTGCTTTGTTTTGATATTGGGTGATGATTAATTGACACTGAAAAATTGATATTTTTATGGTTGTTCATGAGCATGAAATTGCTTTTGGAATAATTGATACATGATTTGTTAGCACGAACCCAGTGATCGATTTTTTTAGCTCATGGTTAACTGTTTTTTCTAAGATTTCGTGGTTTTCCCCCAAAATATGCAGATTGATATCATCTACATATAAAACAGTATTAAAGCTGGAGGCTTTCACAATGTCATTAATATATATAAGGAATAGTAAAGGCCCAACAACAGATCCCTGGGGCACGCCACATGTTACATTAAATAAAGATTTAGTATCTCATGTTTTAGTGCACTGAAACCTGTTGTCCAAGTTAGCAGCAAGTAGTTTTAGGGTGTCCGCTAATGAAAGAAAACGTTCATCGCAGCGCACTCTTTTGATCGGCCTCATGTTTGCTCCTTCGGTAAGTGTTTTCAAAACTGAACAATAGGATTGATTCTGATTTCTTGCAATTTTTTTGCATTTCATTATGACATCTCTAAATAATCTCCGTCAATTAAATGACAATGATTTACGACCCGATTCCTTTTGTTAAGCTCGTTCAAAAAATTTTAGTTGGAAACTACGAGCCTATTATGGTTATTTGCCGGAAAATATTAATTCGCACAATCTGAAATATGTTTCATGTTATGAAATATATATTTTCAGAATGTCTAGCCCCCTGCACAACATGAAAGCCCCCAATGCAAGCCTTTTTGGCGACGGTTCTATCCAGGCCCGCAGACACGGGAGGGCATTCAGGGGCAGTTACCCCCAAATTTTGTTGTGCTGAGAAAAACTTGTTTTAAACATACGATAAATACAAAAATCATTCCCCCCAAACCTTGAAACCTGGCTACAGACCTGGTTCTGCCAAAATTGTGTCTGCAATTAGGATATTTTGGTTTGAAGGTCACGCGACCCTGAGATGTAGCATAACGATGAAAACTTCTATGAATCACTAGGGGGCCCCTGTAAGCATTTTGGGGTGGGCCCAGAGTTGGGCTGCTACGGCACTGTTGGAAACATACGGTTGGTGAAACTTGTGCATATAGTTCAGACACAGCAGGAAACGATTTCATTTTCGGTGAGTTTGAACTTTCTTTATGTACAATAAAGTCCTCGACGGTAAGGATCAGTTGTTGTGTCTCGATGTGCAAACGCAAGCCGGAAATGATTATAATGAATAAAAATTATTTCTTCGAACATTTTCAGCGAAAAATAAGGCAGGTGATTTTGGAAGCAAGAGCACAACACGCACCAACTAGCGCTTTATTAAATCGTGAACTTCAGCACCATGATGTTTCGTGTTCAACTTTTCTCATGACAAGCTGTCATGTTTGATTTACTATTATAACAAGCTGCTGAAGTTGAATCTAGATTTTTTCATAATGTTTTGCGAACGTAACCGGGAAATTAGTGTACTAAGAACGCGTCTTTTGACTACATGAGAAGTTCGATCCTATCGTCCACTTTAATATTTGTCGGATGTGCAACTGTTCAAATTTTTAAGTTTCAACAAGATTGGGATTAACCCCAGAAAATACAATTTGTTTTCGAAGTATAATGCTACTTTAAAGTAAAAGACAAATGTTTTTTTCTGCTCTTTAACCAACCTTCAAGGACAAGCGCCTTTTCTTCACTTTTCAGAACAGTTTGTTTCCAGAACAATTACAGGTACAGAACGGTGAACACTGTGCTTAATATTTAGAGATATCCCTGATCGCCTCTTCGAAGCTAATGATATTGTAATATATTGAAGGAGATGCATCGAAACTCAGGACTTCCGAGAAAACAAAAAATCAGTAGTTTTCGTTTGACAACCCACCTCCTCCTAGTGCATACTTTCAGAAACGACGTTTGCTCTCGAGCAGTTGTTTAATCTACAGGTTGTGGATAGTTTTGAGGTCTTCTTGGGGAATACCGCACAAGCATGTGACGTTATCACCAAAGACACGTGACAGCTTCGTAAACAATATTCTTCATGGAAGTGAGACGGTTGACGCCATAAGAGCAACCAGAACACAGTAATAAACACGTTTACTGACACGAATGGACATAAAGTAGCACACGCTTTTTGACAAGAATTTCGCAATTTCGACTACTACAAGGTTCTCGCATACGCATCTGTTGCATGTACTTCATACAAGAAGTGTTGAAATGTGGTCGGCGGTCGCTCCCACCTCGAAATCGTGAGTGGTCGCATTCAGGCCCGTAGCCACGGGCCTTGCCCCCCTAAAAATGTATTGTGCCCCATCAAATCTTGGAACCTGGCTACGGGCCTGGTCGCATTAGCAGTGGAAGCATACGAACTTCACAGACAAAGTGAACGCAGGGGCGTAACGAGGGGGGCAAGGGGTCAACAATTCCCCGGGCCCCGAAAATTCAGTAATGCTACAAGTACTTTCAATACAGTACATTTGCTTCCGAAAGAACTCAGGTTCGAATATGGGGGCGCCAAACTTGCTTCTTGCCCCGGGCGCCGTCTAACCCCGTTGCGCCCCTGAGTGCACGCATCACTGATTCCAAGCCACAGATACCAAACGTTACAATGAAACCCAAAAGTTACAACTGTCATGAAATTCATAAAGCATTTAACGAAGTTTCAATGAGCAAACAACAGAAAGGAATTAAATCTATCTTGTAATGTCCCTGATGCCTCTTCGAAGCCCACGATTATTGTCACAAATGGCGCAATCCTGAAGAAAATTTACAGTGACGTCACTGATGAACTACAAACACAAAGTGCACTGCATCTGTTGACGCGTTGACCAGAGTGTCAAAAGCAAAACGCAAAGTAAAAATAAATGCAACCAATCAAAGTGGCTGCATTTCAACTGACACATGAATATAACAGCTAGATTTAACACATTCCGACACCAGATGTCAGACGTTCACGGTTCTCACGCAATTTTGAATATAAATTTCCAGACCTAACTTTTCCGAATGACTCACATTCAGGCCAAACACAGGTACTAACAGTTAACACGATGAGAGCATAATTAACATCTTTATCAAAAGTATCAGAATGCATGTGAAAAGATTAAGTCTGGAAAAATGTTTTCTTTTTCCACACCAACAGACCAAATATTTTTTCCTTAGTTTTCCAAACTCTCGTGTTATGCCGATTTGCAATATTGGAGAGTGAAACGTAACACTTCGGTCCAAAAGATATCAAAATTGAAATTTTCCGAAAACCTGCTTAGACCGCATATAATTGTAGCTACTTGTTTGACAGTCCGATCAAGCAAAACATGGGTGAATTACCTCAACGCAGAGCTAGGTGCATCTTTTGAAACGATTACGAAACACAGGACTTTTCATTTCCAAATCGACATAACCTTCGCTCTTGCTAAATCCACGAGTATCTGCCATAGATCATTGCAAGACTTTCGATAAACGACAAGAATAATATGAAACAGGCCAGTAACCAGGGCGGCAAAGCCCCCCCAAGAAATTTTTTCGACCCCCTCGAAAAATATGTTGGACATACAGTAGTTCAGCAACAAATTTGGGCCACTCTCAGAAAACTCTTCGTCCCCCACTGGTGTCCCAAGCTGGTTACGGGCTTGATTTGAAGTACGGCAACAGCAATAAATCTAATGTTTTTATCAGTGATCTAAGCTTCCTTTGGGCAGTTACAAACAAGACCACGATGAAAACCTTCGGCTGCAAGCGCTTATAGGTGCACGTAAGCTTCAGTTAACAGGTGAAGCAACAACAATAATTTGAAGGAAAACTAACAAAGACGAGACAGTTGATCATCTGTAGCTGATAAACAACAAGGAACACTGTTCCGTAGTGCAGTGTTTCCCAACCGGATTGCCGAGGCACCGTTGGGTGCCATTTACAACATTCAGGGGTGCAGAGTGCAAATACCTTTTCCAATATATTAAAAAATGCATTTTTAAAATGTAATCAAACCTTTAAGAAAATTGCTAGGAGTTCGCTACTGCGTGCCGCAAATTACATTTCTCTTTCGCAGGTTGGCGCAAACTTAAATATGTTGGGAAACACTGCCGCAGTGCTTTTGCATCGTGCGGCCGCAGATATGAAAGGGAAGCCGAAGGAAACGATAATCTTTTCGGGACAAGTGCTTCATGATTATTTTTTGATCTTATGCTTCGATCCAGTTTGTTGGAAAACCGAGGAACTCGCCATGAGGTTGTCAATATATTTGCTTAGAACTTCATTTTCTGATTTGAGTTTTAAGTTTTCTTCCTTGATGGAGTCCACGCGCTGTGACAGATCTTCCAAGGTATTCTGAAGCTCTAGTACTTGGCCAATCAGCCTTGCTCTTTCTGCGGCTTCATCGGGACTATCGTCGGATGCTACTAGAAAACGAAACAAAAAAGCTGCCGAAGCACATAAACCACCAACAGCCCTTTGGCAAATAATCAAGCAACTTTAATCGCATCAACACACTACGCCGCGCGTTGCCAGTTACGCTAACAAGGGCCGAAGAGCAAGAAGCAAATTTGTGAAGCCCTCCTGAACGAAAACGTTCTCACTTACGATAGTGAATGACGTTTGGGACCAACGATGCCACTCAATCAGGAAAAGACTAGACCAGTGTTTCTCAATCTTTCATGATTCGTGACCACCTTTCAGGGACACTCAACACCCAATGCCCCATACTCGTTCGCAGCAACCAGCATCAAAAAGAAAAAAAGCCATGAGCTGAGGTGTGCTCGAATCCCCCACAAAACGCCCTTTGGTCCTCTTGGGGCCTCAGGGCCCTGATTGAGAAACCCTGAACTAGACCGCCACGCACTTTTGGATCAAGTATCATAATTGCGTGTGCCTTGATTTACGACATGATTTACACAATTGATAAAATAATAAATAGTTGAAGAAACGCGTTTACTTGGGTCGGCGAAGTTGCTCAGTGATTCTGGAATCTCTGTATTTCCGATTGTTACGTCGTTGTCGTTTTCACTCGCCGAATCGCTGTTCAACGAAACGTTGTACATCGTTTCATCCATGCTTTTGCGGTCGGTGCTCATTGCTTTTCTCTATCTCCTGGCAGCAAGCGTTTGACTCATGCTTTAAGAACAAAAATCTGGAGACTGCAGGTCCGAGCAGGAAGTTAGACAGCACTCGAAAAGAATTTAAATCGGCATACACTCGAATCTGCTGTGCAACAGAGTACAATTCATACACTGGTTGTAGTGTAAAGCGCTGCCCTTGCATTCCAGATAATGAAAAGCTAACTTTCGCAGTTTCAAACGTAACGTAACAAGTTCTTATCACTTGAGATTATCTCGCATAAGATAAACGGGCAGTTCTTGGAAAGAGTAGCAACAAAAATCTTCTTGCATTAAAAATGTCAATTTCTCGCTTACGTCATCTCTGAGGCTTGAGTTTGTTGAAATGATTTGACAAGTTTGAAACCCTGAACAAAATTAAGAACGGAGGCTTAATTTGCAAATTTTCCACTGATTGCATCGGTAGCAAATGCTTTATCGATTTTCCCTTAACAGCTTAACTCCATCTTTATGCAACAAACTTCCACATGATCCGAAAAACATGTTGCATGATTAAATGTGATGACTGATTGAATTAAATCTCTCCGAAAAACAGCACGGATTGATGCAACAGTCACATCTACAGAAGCGTTTTTTTTTTTAATTTTGTAAAGTTACTGTTAGTACTGTATTGGTAATAAATACGAACAGAATATTTAACCAAGTCAGTGAAAAGCTGGATAGCCACCCGTTTGATAAAATATGCGATGTATCTTGCTGCAATGACCTGAAAAAATATTTACGCATCAGTTGAAGTCTATCTTGTGTGAAGAAGCAATTGGTTGTATTACACGCATCTGGTGCTAAGAGTCTCATACTTCAGTGTGAATATTACCAGACTAGTAAAATCAAGGGTTTAACAAATCAAGCCGAACACTTTCGCTCCAATATATAATTGGTTTATTGTGCGAGTATGTAGTTATTTCGCTCATCTTTGATGTAGTTAATTAAAAATATTCTTGCATGCAACAAAAGCCATGCTAGTTACGATCTTCATGAGTTGTTTTCAAACAGCTTACTTTCATTACAGTATATTCATCATAGTTAAATACGGCATTGAGACACGACTTGAACAAAATATTAGGAAATGGTAACTCCAACTACAAATCTGCGGTTTACTAGCAAATGGCACAAAAAAACTGTTTATTTTAAACATCACTCTACAAAAACACCTCAGAAAATGCTATTACATGTGACTGAAAATGATGTGTGGTATTTGTTCACAATTGAAAGCAGCTGGTTCCTAACTTTATCTCCTCATCAAGACCCCATGGATGCCAAATGTTTACGCAATCCCCAAATTTGAGGCACGACCTGACGACTTCAATTATATTGTCATGTTGCCAGTAGCACACACTGAGAGGCTAACTAAAGTAGTACACAGAGTTATTTCATTAAAATTCTTTATTCAAGCTCATAAACCCTCACATCAGATCGCCTTACCAGACAGAGAAAGCCAATTTGTGCACCACAAACCCTATAACCTAATGCATAAATGACCCCAAAGGCATTGCGAAGTTACATACAGTGATATGTTGGGCAGGAAGAAATATATGTCCTAAAGTTTTTCAGTTTCTTGGGGTGAAACTTGACCTAGTTTTGCTTTTTGTGCAGATGGCATTTGCATTGCAGCACGAAATCGTATGGCATTAAGTTAAAATGGTTGCAATTCTCGAGAACACAGGTGGAGTGGCCTTGCAATCCAATGTACAAATCAGTCTTCAGTTACTCTTACAACATGTGCAGAATTGACAAGCAAAAATTCTTCACAATTATTATTGTTGTTTCTGTTCAATAGCTGAGTCATATCAAACAATCAACAAATACAAAATACACAAGAAACAGCACAGTTTCCTGATTCCAACAAACAACTATTGATTCAAATAGGATTTTAATGGTGAATTGAATAGAATTATCAAGCATACACGAGGCTTATCTCAAAAGAAAAGCACCTTCGCTTCAACCAAGGGATTATAGCTGCCAAGACATTTGGAGTAGGTAAGACGCAATCTGACAAATACTACTGGACTGTTTAACATCCCTAAACAAAATAGAAATTATATGCTGCTGTGCTTATTTTTTTGGTCATAGACAAAATTAAAAGAAAATGACTGAAATAAATTAGGTCATAATTTCTGAAAATGTAGGCTAGTGAAAACTGTTACGGCGAGTTTTAATACAGAAAAAGAAGCCCAGCATGCCTGACTTCTAAGTGTCAAACGGCTTAGGCATCTGAAAATTTCAGCACACCAATAAACACTGAAAGGCATGGAAATTCACCAACACATAAGGTGTACTCCTTAGTTATCCTAGAAATTTGCATGTCAAGTACTCTGAAATATGATGTAAGGTAAGTGAATCAAATTGCAAGTAAAGTGCAGTTTTGGCTCAACATTTCCACTCACTGTAACACCACAGATTTTACTTCCCATCAAATTTTCTTGATGTTTTAGGAGTATGCAAGATTTGTCTACACCTGGGATTTTTTGTCACTGAGACATTTTGGTTATTTGTCCAATGGTTGTATTAAAACTCACTGCATTAATATTCATTAGCCTACCTTTTCAGAAGATGTGGCTGAATGGACTTATAATTTGTTCAGTCATTAAAAGAAAATTGGTCTATGACCGAAAAAACACACCCAGGTGTACACTTGCTTTGTGAACCATAAAAACCTGACCAGGGTTCCTTGAAAAAAGCTTATTGGGGGTTTTGTAACAATACGGAATTAATGGTCACTTGCTTCCAGGCATAAATCATTGTATCCCCTGCTTAAAAGCTACACATCACTGAATCAAAATCTTTAACCACTGGTGTTGGCCTTCATCACATGAGTTGTGTGTGCTGATTCCTTTTCTTCAGAGCCTAAATTCACTGACAATTGGTTTCCTTATTGCGCAATGGCACTTTGTACTTTTTTCTGCTTATTAGCAGAGTTATATCAAAAACAGTAAACCAATCAATCAATCCAAATGAGTGGAACAGGTAGTCAGTCAAGTTTACTGCTGTGCCAAGTGGGAAGCATAAAGCTCTGCTCTTTGCAGATGATGCCATATTGCTGGAATCCTTTGAAAAGCCCTTCTAGCTGCAGGCAATCCAGCTGGAAGAAAATTTGCATTCAAATATAAGATAAGTTTTGCTAGAACCTAAGTTTGTGTCACCAATGAATTAGAAAAACACTGCAATGGGTGAAGACACTCACAAACCTCGTGGTGACAAAAATGAGTGATAGAAAACCTAATTTTTTTGTCTGCAATAATGAGAACAATTTTTTAACCAACTTAGTTTTCAATTAATGTAGATCAGTGGTTCTCAAACTTTTTTGGCCCATGAAACATTTTTTCATAAAAATATCTGATGGACCACTTTCCTAAACTGACACCTCATGAACAACTACTAATTGTAACTGTATTCCACACCTGGGTTTATTTTTTCAGTCATTTTCTGGTCATAGACCATTTCAAAAAATTTAAGCCAATTCAGTCATAACATAATGTTTGAAAAGGTAGGCTAGTGAATACTGTTATGACAAGTTTTAATACTGTTTATGGGGCAAATGACTGAAATGTCTCAGCAAAAAAAGAAAGTCAGTTCCACACAGGCCAGTGAACTCAACAGCATGTTCAATCTTAGTCCTTAATATAACAATCAAATATTAGTGGAACTCTGTGGACACTAGAAATTCCAGATGGTCCAAGGTTGAGACCACTGATATACATTGATTCTTCCCGTCTGACACTGATTTTCAGGAGAACTCCTGTGAAAAGGATGATGACTTGAAAGTGTTCTAAAGCAAGACCAGACAAGACTTGTGGTCACCAAGTTGCTCACTCACCAGTAGACCACACTTTGCTTTCCCATACAAGACAAAAGAAAGGAACAGCCAATATGTTGGAGCAGGCTCAACTGTAGCGGCTGTCATAGCAGACAAATAGTCCACATGCATGCCTATTGGTTTCACATGCCTACACTGATTGACATGGCTGAAAAATCCTAGCAGACTATAATAAAACAGCTGGAGATCTGTGAAGCATGCACTCCAGGCCAGAGTGCACCTGGGAATAATGATGAGAAAAGAGTGCTCCAGTTTTTTGAAAACTGTAGTCTGAAATGCAGCCTTAACAAAGGTTGTAGTTTAGCATATTTTTAATGCGTTTAGTACCAGGAATTTTTCCTATTATGAGGTGGATGTTTCAGGAAGTTTGAGAGTTACTATATTTCTGCCATTTCATGATACACCTTACAGTGCCCAAACAAGTCCTTCAATTGCTAAATATGTTATTTCTATTCATAGTTTTCGTACACAAATGCACGAACGTTCAAGAAAAAAAAATTCCAGCTGACATCCAACAGTAGCCAGATCTGCATTTGTTCATTGTCTTATTTCTATTCCAAAGACCCCTATTCCGTACAGTTATGTACGCCAGTCACTGAAAGTGTTAAGCTGGAACAAATTTTTAGCTGGGTTACATCCAAGACCTGAAAAACAGTACTTGCAGCCTTGGTGTCATTGGATGGATACAGAGGAAAGCTTCCTATTTGTAGTTGACACTGACTTGCTTTAATTGCATTATTTACTACAAAAGAAACGATTTGATATAGAGAAGAATACAAGCAGATTATTGATGACACTCTAGACTAAACGGAGTACGATGAAACTTTCTTTCTTAGCCTTTATTGCTTTATTGTACTTGGCAAGTTGCATTACTTGTACAAAACCTAAAAATACAGATACAGAGAAAACTAAATTAAAAATTTAGTTTGTTTCATTTCTTAAAATTTTTGGAGAATAAAAACTTAATAGCTAGATCAGAGTAAGCCATAAAATTGTGGGAGTTTTGTTCAGATTTGTGATGCAAATTGCATGGAAAGGCATGCAACATCATTTTTCATGTAATACCTTGTTCGGTTGAATAAGAAAAAAATAGAAACAATTTTTAAGGTAAAACTGGTAAAAAAAATTTTGCGTGTTTCTTGGCTTTTTTCACTGATATCTAGTTTAACACCTTGGCGTCTGGGTGGTTTTGGCGATTTTCGCAAAAAAACAGCAGTTTTCGGTTGCCTTACCAACGCCCTAGCTCCTGCGCCGATTGCGCTAGAGAACTGTTCAACGGCTCAAACGGATCAGCCAGTCTAGTAGATTGCACTCGAAAAAAAATTTTTGGTTGGGGGGTGAGGTTTTTTTGTGAGTGACGTCATAAGTGAAGTAGTTTTAAGGTCATTTTGGCTCATGTTGCCTGGCCTAGGGCCCAACCACTAGGCCAAAGTGTTTCGCTGAAGTTTTCATTGGAAAC
>Ga0210059_1016105_pt1 | contig 10819 bp, 6 predicted proteins | sample Ectturendosymbi2_FD_188042 | JGI IMG/M metagenome (GOLD analysis project Ga0210059, IMG submission 188042) | Ecteinascidia turbinata endosymbiont from Florida, USA - Sample 2 (SPAdes) (version 2) | ecosystem: Host-associated > Tunicates > Ascidians > Unclassified | place: Key West, Florida... | reverse complement strand
CCCGTCCTGCAACGTCACAAGCGCCAGGCGCACGAGCATAAGCTGCGTAACATCTAAACTGACAACAATCGCATGCACGCGGCTTACGTCATGCGCTATATATAGCATATACAATAGTACTATTAGGAGGTTGCGTGCAGATTTTATCTGTCGCCTATTCAGGTGATTATCAAAAAGGAAATGCTTCAAAAATGCAGTACACAACCAACTCAAACACTCATCGTGTGTTAATGTCAGAAGCAAACGGTCGGTGTAAGTCACATTTCAAAGATGTCTATGAAAGCAGTGCAAGGGTGGATTTGGAGCTTCGTGGTGGTCACAAATAAGATTTTTTATTTTAAATTCGTTTTCACGGCACTGAAAATTCTATTCATGGCTTGGTTGGTGTTCTGTTTCTGCCTTTGGGGAGTCCAGTTGAAATTCGTTATTCTATATAAGCACTATATAGAGCAGTGGTTCCCAACCTTTTTAGGCTTGCGGCACCCTACAAAACATAAATATAATTTCCGGCACCTAGTGGCGAACCCATAGCAATTTGGATTGAGTTTTGGCGACATTTTGAAAACATCTTTTCAATGATATAATAAAAAACGTATTAGCTCGCGGCACCCCTGGGTATTGCAAATGGCACCCCAGGGTGCCGCGGAACCCCGGTTGGGAACCACTGATATAGAAAATCGATCGATTGCTGGTGACATGCTACAGAAATACACTTGTTCCATATTTGGAAGTGAATGAATAAAACAAACTAGTCGCCATTCTGAAAGGGCGAAAAGTAACCAGATATCTAACACCTTAGTTTCTTTGTTTGAATGTAATCAAACTATGTTAAACCGCAACTCGGACTTCGCAACAGTTTCCACAGGGAAAAGAGTTTTTCAGAATGCAAACTTACATCGACCAGCTAATGTGGTGAATGGTGTGGTTAGTTGTGTTAGAATGCCAGACTGCAATTCGATAGTGGCGGCGTTTTTCTAGACTCAATTGCGATGGGGAAGTAGTTTAATTTAACAGGGTAAGATTAAAAATTGGTCATTTTAAGATTAAAAATTTGGTCATTTAACAGGGTAAGATTAAAAATTGGTCAGTTTCGAACTTCAATTTAGCATCTTTGCTAAATTTCCATTACTTTTCTGCCACTTGCTTATAAATAAATAAAACGAAAAGGGCTTTTATTCTGAAGCTCATGCGCCAAGTTCAGAAGGGGATCACCTTCCAGCAATTCGATTTGCTGCCGGACAAGAACTTGATCCAGCATTGCGAGGTATTCCAAACCCGGAGGGCATCCCGGAATCGGCGCTGGTGGAGCAAAAGGTTGCATTTGTCCTGGTGGTCCTGGTGGCATCACTGGCTGGACCTGCGGAACGGCTTGGGGCTGATTCATGGCAACGGGACGCGGGGCGACTTGCGCCCTTGCGGCCGATGGCGATGGTGTGATCTGGCAACAGTTTTAACTTCAGTTTTTATTTTACTTTGACAGTATTTTCACTAAAAAGAAACATCTGCCATGAAATCTTGTGAACAACCAGTGGCGGTCAGAGTAGCCGACCAAGTTGCTCAGTTAAAAGTGTGGGCGCCCCCAGGAATAATCTGCTCTTCTACAAATAGAAATGCTGTTGTTTGAAACTGTTCAACGTGGAAGTAGAAAGTAGAGAACTATTTCACTGTTTTAAATAGTTTGAAAAGTAATCGTCCGTCCATCACCCTCACCCAATACCGGACCGGAAAGAAAATCTAGTTCAAAACTTTGCTCCCAAAGATTGCGGTCTCAACGCAATCCCAAACAACGAAGTTTTGCAATCTGAAAAAACTGTTTTCGAGCGATGTCTATGGAAAGAAATCCTTTCTCAGCAAAGAATCAGACACTTTAAGATCTTACAGAGTATATATTTCCCCTACGATGTAGGCATCATCAGCTCTTATTCAAATAGAATCCAACCTGTATGAATCCAGCCTAGAGAATCCAGCCTGTTTACGAGCGTTTTTAATGCCTCTTAACGCAGCTTGTCTTGCAACTAGAAAATGTAAACTACTTTGTACTTAGCAAACCTTGAAACTACTCAAGTACGTTACTTTAGCTTAAGTCACCTTCCAATTATTTCAAGACCATTTGAATTTAGCGAAGTTTTCATCTCAACCTATATAGGCAGTTACAAACTATTGGAATCGCAGTTACAACAAGCTTTAGTTCCAGTCACAAAGTTACAAAATGCAGAAAATAGGCATTTCACTGGCCCATAGCTTAATACAGTGTGCGACTGTGCCTTCATGCTTAGTAGCGATTTTGCTTGATATTCTCACCTTGAAAACTTGCTAAGAGTGGCTCGAACAAACGTTCATTGTTATGACTATGTGATGAGACAAGTCACACTGACCTGAAGGTCACTGCCTGCTGGTTGTGGGTTTTCTTCTTCGGACAAGTGCGAGAGAGCAACAGTTTCATTCTTCAAAGGAAAAAAAATTAATATTTGCATTAATTTAAACCGTGCAAGTCTTAGAAAATCTAGAAAACTTATCGTATGAGGCCCTTTCAGAGTTCTTTCGACAAATGCATTTGCTTGTAATCCAATGTTTTCCAACTCAGAATTTAGTTTAGCAAATTTGCAGGAAAACGCGTTTGTGATCTGCAAACCTATGTTCTTGCTCCTGCTCATAGACAATCTGAGAAACTTAAAGTGACGTAGACTGATTCGACTAGGCTCACAGTACTGGGTTGCTGAACAGCAACGAAATCAACAATAAAGTTTTGTCACATTTTATGTACTGGGTGAGGTCCTTTTCATAGTTAATCTTACTGTAATCAACAGGCCAGAAAATGTTGAACTTCTAACAAGACAATACTCACGTTCATTCTGTAGTAGGTAGGTTCAGTTGCCCTATTTAGCTGCAAACACGAGAAGTTATGCTTGGTTCAGACAAAACAGCGACTTCTCTACGATATGCCTTAACCTTTGCTGTAAATGAATAGGAGATAAAAGTGCTTGTGACGAAACAAGGCTCGTTGTTTTCACAGTGAAAACTGATTGCTGCAACAAAAAATGGGCGTTCAAGTAAGTGATAGCTGTGTGGATTCCAAATTTGCGCTTGCTGCACAGTAAGTCTGAAATAAGATGCATTTGCACGTCCAACTTCGACCAATTCAAATCGACAAATACAGTATTCCATTCTTGCAGGGGCGGAGCCAGACATTTTCATTTGGGGGGACACTGGAGGGGCCAGTTTTGCAGCAAGGGGAGCTGTCAATGGTCTGTGTAGGACTTTCAGAAAGAGACCTTAAAAATTTTTGGGGGGCCAGGCAAAATTTTGGGGGGCAGTGGCCCCCCCCTGGTACCCCCCTAGCTCCGCCCCTGCATTCTTGTATTCCATTCTTGGTTCCACGCAGTCATTAACAGACTGTTCCGAGAGACAACTTGTCGTTTGCGCAAAGTACAGAAAAAAGCAACTTGTCCGATGGGTTCACCTGTCTTTTAAATTGTGTACCTCCATGAACTGTGTCAAACAACAAAAGAATGACTATCGAATTTTTAGTCTGTCATAATATGCAGATATGTAGGCGCTGGCCTGCTTTGCGCGTTCTGTTCTTTATCAAACTTTAGCGCATTCTTTTCTTATGCTTTAATCATCAATAATTCCAGTATTCCGGTAGTGGAGTTTCACATGCCTTAATTAACCAAAGGATGTTTTTGAAGAAAAACCTTCGCGAAAAAATAACGGAGACGTGAAAGCTATAAACAAAATAAGTCTACGTACGCTATAATTTTTCCCATTAACAAGTTCTGATTTAACTTTAGGGAGTTTCGGCTACTTTGGAATTGATGACCACCTCTTACTGCCATCAAATCGCACCAATCCTGCTCTGCTGTTTGTGTGTATAGATAGTGCATGCCAATAACATTAAGTGAAAACCTTTCGCCTTGATTGTCGGCGGTGTTCCTTCTAATTTTAGACAGTTTGTGTGCGTAATAAAATGTTTTGTGTGCGCAATAAAATGTGCTTGCTCGGTTCTTCACCCAATCCTAAAATCTTTTGCGCACTTTTCGCTATGGTAGTGTTGCGATCGGAAAGCCCGAGCGGCGTGTGCGCAAAGCTTCACACTGTAGCAGCAAGCAACAATAGAGGTCACGCGCCGCAATCACTCTATTATTGCTTGTTCGCGCCACATATATGTATGGGTGTTGTTCTTCGCGCACATACTGCTCTTGGTGAACCGCGCATTCAGCGCAATGCCAGCGGAGAGGTTGCAACAGTAGCCTACTGGTTGACCAACAGGCACTGTCAGAAGGAATTTCGCCAGAACCTCCTGACAACGACAAATCGATAACTTTTATTATGTCCTCACGCATTCATTCACTTCCGGAACTAGTCTAATCGTCACAAATTTAAGTATTTTTTTTACTTACGGGTTTGGCTCAGACTCACAGTGCACGTCACAGGGGTTGGAAAAAGAACACAGGAACACAAGAATGCTTAATCATAAGACATCACAGGGCAAGTGTCAGATGGTACGCGTTGGCAAAACTGAAAGACAGCAAAGACTGAAACAACGCACCATCATCTGCTGCAATCGTTGACAGAGATCGTTAATCAATGGGAGAAAATAAAGAGTTGTGAAAAGCATTTAAGGCGTTAGAAGTAAGTGGATAAAACGGTTTAATGAAAACGTTCATTGCTGTACAAATGCATACATATTGCTTGTAATCAGTGCTTTCATGTAGACGCAACCAGACTGTTGCTACGCTGGAACTTTCGGGACTGAGTTCCTTGATGTATGGAAATGTAAGCCCTGATTTTCAAATTTAAAATAGAAGTGTAGCAAATGCTGCGTTTTTAGGAAGCTTTGGCAAGCTCTGATTTGATTTTGCAGTACTCCATACAGCTCAGCAGCTCAACTATAGGACCTAGACTGACAGAAATAATAATAATTTCCTACAGTGAAAAACAGAAATAATTTCCTACAGTGAAACCATAAATGAGATAAACATGCCTAAATTGGGCCCAATTTGTTGAATTTTCAAAATTATTTGTAGTTCATGTATAATGCTGGCTCTTTAGGTAATTGAGTTTACGCGATCTGTCGGCCAGCCTTATCAAAATCTGCATAAGTTTTGTATTTTCGATTTGAGGGTAGACTCACTTCGGGCTATATGTTTACCTGACGTGTAACAGCAAAACCTGTGGGTAAGGCAACCGTAAACCATTTTGGGTCATTTGGATGTGAATGGAAATTAGCCCATAAAGTTGTGCTCATGGCCTATTTTCAACTCTTTCGTGTATTGTCAAAAGTTTTTTGACCTGCATGGACTTTGGTTTGTGTCTGAATGCTTTTTATACACGGTGAGTGGTCGTGGTGAAGTTCATTTCTGTAAGTGCTATGTGTCAAGGCAGCTAAGCGAGTGCCGCATGCTAGAGATCATTGCCACGGAGAATCAATCAAAGTCTACAGCAGATTAGTCTGTTAAAGCAAACCGTGCTGTGTGTTGAAACTCACTGGTATGTTCAGATGTACGCTAATATGGTTTAAGGGTATTGAGGCTTGAAAACTAAAGGACCAGGTTGGTGTAATAACGTTCCAAAGGTGAGACCACTGTTACAGGCTACTGTAGAGGAGCTTCAAACGCTCAAAACAAACCGTAATATTTACTGTGATATATTGAATGCAGGTGCGCTCTTCAATATTGCAAGTTTATGAATTTGTACCCAAACGTAGTTCGAAAGGTGTGATCAAAACATCACCACGCGGATTGTGAAGACTGGAGAGCCCGTTCTTCATGTACTTTCACTCATGCTATCCGTGAAAAAAGAGTTCAGTCAGACAAGAATTTGCCGCACCTAGCTCGCGCGTTTTTACCAAGCACTCTTGTAAACCTTTTTTCATGTATCATCTGCCATGTTGCCGTTATTGCTTAAATGCTGCACATTTTTGTTATAGGCCTACAAATTTGTGGACGTTTTCAAAGGTCAAGTTACACTTTTGTCTGTGGATAAACCACTTAGTTCAAATACAGGCCTGCTCTTTCTTAGTGTTGAGTGAGTGCCATTTTGTGATTATAAATTACTATAATTCTATGCGTAAAAGTTATAGTATACGTCTGCTAAGTGCTTCACACGTGATTGCAGCTTTTGAAAGTCAACGAAATTTCCAAAGACCTTCAGCAACGCATGCAGTTATTTGAGTAATGGCTGAGGTGTAGTTGTTACGCAGGCAGCGTTATAGGCAGAGATTGCTTCTGCTTCTAAATAGAAAACGTTGGCTAGACTTTAAAAATGATAGACTGTTTAGAATTCGATTCCAATGAGAAAAATTCTGCCACCCAAAAAAGCTCTGATCCTCCCAAAATGTTCAACTCTATATGGGCACACAGCGCTTAATTTGTTTTGTAAACAATAGGTTGCGACGGTGGTACGGTTGTGGCTGACTGAACATGGATATCATGTGAGAATCACGGCTGTAGGAATCAGTATCGACAAAGAGCCCAAAGCTACTGAGGATAAACACCAGAACTGAGCTCCAGCTGGTGAAGCGCCCCTTTAGGACTCAGTGGTTCTCAACCTTTTTGAAGTGATGTACACTTTGGGTAAAAGTTTGTCTATCAAGTATCCCTTGCGTGTAACCATAAGCACAATAATTAGAAATGTACCTATAATTATTGTACTTTTAAGTTAAAATTTCATTATGAAAAAAATTTGTGTGCGTACCGCTATTTGAGAACCACTGCTTATAGGTTAGTGAGCTAAGACGTTCGTGAAAGTTCGTCAGAATGCGCTCACCACAACAGCAAAGCTAAGGGTTAATAGGCTTTGCGGAGATTTCCAATGGGCGCTCTACAGCCGATGATTAAGACCTAATTTCAAATATTTATTGCAACGCTTCTTGAGGGGTCCGTGATCTATCGGTATTTAAGAAACGCTGGTTTAGGGGAAGTTTGTAAATTAGGGATTCCAACTTATCACTGTTGCACGTAGGAATATTATTCACTTGAAAATATTCATGGTTGGTTAGATAGTTTACAAAGGTATAATGTAAGGTTATGGGTTTTGAAGACCACTCTACCTTAATCCTACCAATTCTTTTTTTGTCACATCAAGTAAGCGTTTTCGTGTTGTTGAATTCCGTGACTACTCCTGTGATATGGACCACGCTTCTGAGACAAACACGAAAATATATCAAACAACTAAAATACCTATGCTGGGAGTGCTGAAAGTTGTACTGCAGTGTAGGTACACTAGACGAATTCATGGTCTTTCGCCAATCCTTTGTGACAAAGGAATCAGTAAATTTTGTTGCTTGTGTAGAACTTTGTTCTTATGCAGTATGCTGCAGCTTCTGCGTTATATTCTACGCAATGTTGTATGATCTATTGACTATGTGAACCATTATTTCGTCACAAAAAGCAATACACTTACTTAGTATACAATGATTGTAGACACTTGCGTTCAGTGCCAATTTTACACATACAGTAGTGGACTAACTGGTGAACTTCATGCTGTTTCAACAAGATCACTGAGGATACGCAGTGTTACGTGAAATCGTTTTTGTATTTTAAAACAATTTGCGAATGGATTTAACATCAACTCAGTCGTCTTGGGGAGACTAGTTGCTTGAATACAGATTTGTGCAAGTCTGAATCATAGCAAAGCGAAGAAAGCAAGGCCCTGACGGCTGATTCTTCGAAAGCTTGCAGCAAACCTCGAGATTTTTGAATGAACTGCTTACTGTCATGGCTGACCGAGCATGGAGGTCACGTGAGATTCGCCGGTGTAGGCAATCATCACCATCGAGAACGATTTAAAAAATACCGGAGCTGAGCTAAATCTGGTAGGTCATTTCGGCGAGTAAACAGGAAAGCTGCGAAGTTACAAGATTGCCTTACCGCAGCGTCCGAGAAGGTTGTTGGTTCGATACCAACTTTGAGATAAACATATTGAAGGCGGCAGCAGCTGACTTGCTGCTGACTAGTGACTTGCTACAGAAGGCGAAAGGCGAAACAGCTGGCCTCACAGTGATGATAGCTGTATACTTGGTAACGTAATAGCAAAGCAAGCCCTCTGGCTATTGATCATTGTAAGCCTGTGCAAACCAAACGAAGTTATAAATTCTAAATTTTAGTATCTAAAACTTACCGGTAGTTCCTACTCTGTAACAAGGAGTGGTCAGCGCAAAATATTCGCATGTTCTATGAATCTTTTATGAGTGGTTGTGTCTTATGCCGACCGTAGAACAAGGCGAACTGTTGAGAGTTGACTTAGCGCTGACTTTATCGCACGAAGCCACAATTGGGAGTTTGAAGAAAGTTTACGGTGATGTGGCGAAAAGACAATGAATTGTGTTTGAAAAACGACAACTGACTTGCTGGGAATCATTCAAAGGAGTGATTTTGTTGCCGATAAACATGACTTGTCAGGTTAGGTTGGTTTCGCTCAACTGGCTATTTCCATGTGTTCAGTGGAAGCGATAGTTTGTTACCGATCTCCCAACCTTTTGAGTGGCTTGTAGTAAATGCAGTATCTCTACCGCTAGAAATCCTTTGACAGCAATGAACCAGACATTATGATGTGTACCAAATATGTCTTTCGCCTATTGAGTAGGCATCATCGGCCCTTATTTAAATAAAATCAGGTAGCAAATACAATAAATCAGGTAGCAAATACTGGCTTATTGCTATGTGTATTTACAGTATTTAATGAAATTGAAAGCATTTTGTTAACATATGTCTTTTCAGGGAGAAGCTGTAGCGTAAGGTTCAATCGCTTGTTTGTTGGCGATTAACGTAGCCGTAAACCTATACATAGAGCCTATTGCTGAACGCGGTATCCATTAGAAGTTTGATTTTGAGAAATATTTAAAAAATAGAAAATGCAACAAAGGCAGCAATTATTTTTGTGCGGAACTCAAGATTAACTTCATGAGAATTTTTGCAGCATTGAGCACAAGCTCAACGTGCTCCATCTCCCGTGTTTCCGAGCAGACGTCCGTCGAAACATACCACCCAAATTTTTGAACCACGCTAGATGCGACAACAGACTGTTTAGGCGCTTTACTTGTAACTACCGGCTAGTGAGTCTAGCAGTGTTGTATGAGAAACGTGTGCTGTGCTGTTAGCCATTCTTAACAATTCTATTGTTAGCGTTTTACCTTTATATGAGCAAAAACTAAAAGCTAAAGTTGATCTGAACTGAAGGGTACAGCTTGTGTGTTGATAGAAGTTTTAAGAATAGAAGAAAGGTAAATCTGAACTGAACTGACGGCCATATCCGGAAGGAAATAATGGAGGTGAGTGGGTTTGCACAACGGCCGTCATGTGATATGTGGGTTTGGGAAGGTTGTGTTGCTGCATCATGGCCTTATTTGGCGACGGTTTGAGTCTTCATGAAAAATATCCCCCTATTGTTCTCAATGTGGTGCATTTTTTCAAATTAGCGGGTGTGTTTTTCTGATTTGTGCCTACCGTGATTTTATCCGTGGTCATCAAGTTTGCGTTTGATGCAATTGAAAGTTGGTATTGTATTGATTCGGATAAAAACTACCAAGCCTGTTCGTAGTTGACGACTGCCTTTGCTGTTTGCTCTCGGCTACTGAAGCAAGTATTTGTATATGCCAACTGACACACGACTTGTTCGTAAGCGTTACGCTGCATTTAGACGTTTTGCAATGTGATAAATTTCCTCGCAGCAGCTCTGTTCAGATCTGACCGTGCCGCGCGTGCCCGGAAGTTGCGATGACGTGTCAGTCGTGTGCTGATGTGTGATAATGCGTGCATTTTCAAAGAAACGCTAGCATTCTACTAGTCAAAGCAAACCTTTATTATGTTAAAGAAGGCAGCACTTTTGCAACAAAATTACATTGCAAAAGAACTCAATCCTAGGGAGTTTAACAAACTGGCCAATCAAGGCTTGAGAAACGTCCAAATGTTTTTGACGCTGTGGTTGTATGCAGAAACCACCGTTACCTCAACCTGTCATGAACCAACCAGTGTGGATGGCAAGCCCTGGCTCGATTCCTGGATGCCCGCCTGGTCTTGAGTATTTGACTCAACTGGACCAAGTCCTCATGCACCAACAAGTAGAATTATTTGAAGGTATACAACAAATGTGAGAAGTAAACAAAATATGAGAATAACAACACCTGAGCTGTGAATTTTGAGGATGCTTTTCGAACATATTCGAGGGAATTACGGTTCACATTCATCACACGTATGCAGTCGTTTTGGAATCTGACAGTTGGTTACTTTTCTGCATGGTGGCTTTTTTGTATGGTTTGTTTATTAACTGTGTCATATGAAACGATAAACCAATCAATAAAACTATTCATCTGAACCAATGGCGTTCAAAGGGCAGCCGTGAGCACATTTCACATGGCTCACGGCACTGGTTTCAAATTGCCTGGTATATGGCCCGGCCCCGCCAAAGGTTGAATTGCGCGTTTGTGTCGAAGCAACGGCAGTTCCTTCCCACTTGCGAAGTTTCCTCTTGTGTTTGCATGCGCTGAGAGCGAATGTGAGCGCTAACGCCGTGGAAAAGGAATGCTTCTGCTTCAAACCCTCAAGGTAGGCCTGCACAACTTAGAAAGCTCGAAGGGCCAAACTATCAACATACATTTCCAGCGGGCCACAAAAGAATATTTCATTTCGATGTAGAGGTCCCGTTGTAGTATGGAAGAAATTATAGAAGGACAATTTCTTGCTCGAGGTCGAGCCTTTGCAGCGTTTTCTACAAATGAGAAGGCTCTCGCGGTTCGCAGGAAAAGCTTTAGCGGGCCGTACGTTGTGCAAACCTGCCTTAAGGAAATGCCTGGACTATGCTAGCCGGAAGGGATTTCTGG
>Ga0210059_1016104_pt1 | contig 10819 bp, 3 predicted proteins | sample Ectturendosymbi2_FD_188042 | JGI IMG/M metagenome (GOLD analysis project Ga0210059, IMG submission 188042) | Ecteinascidia turbinata endosymbiont from Florida, USA - Sample 2 (SPAdes) (version 2) | ecosystem: Host-associated > Tunicates > Ascidians > Unclassified | place: Key West, Florida... | reverse complement strand
GGGGGATTGTCTGGGGTTCTTGCCTTGCAGACAGTTTCCTTGGTATAACTGACGAACCCATGTAGCTAGCCATTCAGTTATGCCTAAAGCAGCTAAAAGGTTAAACCACCCCAAAATCCTAAAATTTAGCTGTAAAAGTACCCCCTGGCTACGTCTTTGAGTAGATACATCGCGCATGGGACTGAAGCCCCAAATATTTGGAATTGTTGACGTGGAGTTGGAAACAAATAAACGTATGTAAGATCATTGGCTGGTTTACCTCTGTCTACAAGTTTCACGATGAACTTTGAAATAAACACTAGAAGTTTGTCGCAGCCATATAAAAGATAATTAGGTAAAAGTTTAAAGAATTGGAAAAACATCTTTACCTGTTTTAGTATGCCTGATTCTGGAGTTGCTCGCGATAAAAATTTAGTATGTTTGTCATTTGTGCCTGAAAATATTTAAATGTAATACGTTTTTTCCTCCTTTACATACGTTTCAGTCGCGATACTGGCAAATTGTCAGGTAGTTGAAGAATGAATATAAGTGCAAAAAGTTTCTATTTGATTTCAAAAAGGTTTTGCAGTTGCCGTTTTACAACCTGTGGCTTCAGACTCATTTTGGAAACGCTTTTCCACCGAAGAACTTTAGTTAATCTACACTTACCACATAATTAATTGTAATAATTAATTATTCCATTACACTTTGCTTGATCCACTAGTCTTCTGCTGTACTTTTACTCCAGTTGGAACCAATGGCGTAACTACAGGTTTGAGCCAGGGGGAAAACGTAGTTGCACGGGGCCCATTAGCCACTGTAAGGGTGCCTACTAGCCCATACTAAAAAAAATCTTGAAGAATCATGGTGAATGCGAATGTGGGTGGCTACACTAAAACCCTAGATCATCGGAAAATACTCCGAAAAAATCAAATATGCAATGAACTACTGAAAACTAAAAGAATAATAAAACCAAAATATAGGTTAAGTGGGGGCTCGGTTTTTACATTTAGCTTGCCAAGGGGGACGATTCACCCTCTTTCCCCTCGTCAGTTAAGCTACTATTAGGAACATCACAAAATGCATCCTGTGGCGGTTGACACAAAAGCAAAGTGTTGATGTTTTTGTTGAGGATTTCTTTCAACTCTCCTGAATTTGGTTCTGGTTCTAAGATGTAAGGAAAGAAAAAAACACAGAGAAAGTGAGAAAACTATTGAACTAGTCATATTTTAAAGAAAAGTTGAAAAAACAAATGTTTTTCAAAATGTTTCGGTATGCACATTAAAAAAGATGTGCTTTGCAATGATGCATGCTACTGGTGAAACACACGCTATTCGGCCTTCATAATGACTGTTGAAGTGGGAACTTCCGCATCTAGTTTTTGAGTCTCTTGTGAAAGTTAATTTGTAAAGCATTTTGAAACGAAACTGGCATCAGGTGACATGCACCTGATAATGAGAAAGTAAATAAAGGAGCAAACGCAATTGAAAACGTGAACTGAAACGTACCGCAATTTAATAAACCTTGGGGTTATTGACCTTCCTTTGGTTAACATATACCAACCCACGATCAGAACATGTCCCTGTGCACTTACCAGAGAAACCAGGCACGCATTGGCAGTATATAAAACACCAATTCAAGCTGTGTAAACAAATTTCAGTGGAAAGCTATTATGTCTTATCCGTCTGTTTACAGATATTAATCAATGATCATCTCTTTTGTAACTTCAAAACTGCGGTTTTGTTCAATAGATATAAAAGTTTGCAGGGTTTTAATCGTTTGTTGCTCAGCGAAGAGTCCCACTCATGTGTTTGCAAGAAGCAGAGAAGGTGAGTAGATTTTAGCAAAGACTGCACGGTGATAAATAGCAAGCAATGAGAGGTGATGTTGCAGAACCCCGGGGCTAGGCTTGAACACTTTAGGAAGAAAAGCCTGCTTGGTGATTTTCGTTGTTGGTCTAAAACAGTGGTTCTAAAAGTGGCCGGAATTGCTCCCTTGAGGGCGATTTTGAGGGGCAAGGAGGTGAAAATAGGGGCGAAAGTGGGGCAAAACAACAAACGGAGCGAAAATACTCAACGACTACCAAATCGACCAGTGAGTTAACTTCAGTTATGTATCACTGAGTTAATTTCGGCTGTGGCATTTGCCCTCAAAGCAAAGAAACCGCTTGTTGATTCACAAGCGAGGTGATCTACGACTGTACCTCACTGAAATATCTGAAGATATTTCGACGCTTTATGAAAGCCGCCGAGCACATCCATCACACTGAACTGGGGACCATGGTATGTACCGATTTCTTTAAATAAAATTATTTAAAAATATTACCTTGTGTTCATTTTATCAGGCTTGGTGGGTGACAGCGATGTGTCGAGAGTGAAAAGGGGGCATTGGAACAAAAAAGTTTGAGAAACACTGGTCCAAAATGTCTTGTGTATTTACAGATGCTGCCAAACTTGCCCAATGCAAATTTCTTTGCATTGTACAGTATTTTATATTATTGCTTATGAATCACAGCATTTCACTTTGTTTGCGGCAAATAAGTCAATGAACTTCATAACAATTGCAACTGGGCAATTGTCCCCCCTAAATTTTGAAAAACATGTTGAGTTGTTGGGTACAACAACAAACTACAATCATTTTGCCCTTCCTGACAAAGCTGCCTTGCAAAATGTAGCCCCTGACTTCCATGACAAAGCTGCCTTGCAAAATGTAGCCCCTGACCAGAAATTCCAAATTTCATCAACCCACCGTTTGAAATCAAATCAAATTACCAGAGTTAAGCCAACCTCGATTCAAAAGTGGAATATTCTCAGATGAAAACGTAATCTACGTTACAAAAGTGCTTTCTGTTCTTCAGCATATCTCAGGACCATCAAGAATGGGGTCCAATGTTAGCATTACAGTCATACGTGTTAAGGTATAAAGTTCAAACTTCAATAGAATGGATCTCCGATGGCTGCTATGACTTGCGAAAGCACACAATCCACTCTCAAAACAACAACCCAATATGGTACATTTGCATTAGAGCTCATCTCAAGCTTCGCAGCAAACAATCGCATGAAAGGATCCACGATGATTACTTGACAGAATTACAGAAAGTCAATTTTACACTTGCGAGACCCTCGTGTAATATCGTGACCAGTGCCTCATTAACAATAGCAGCAAATGCAGCAATTGCTACGGGCCCCGCGCTTTTGGGGGCCCCGCGGTCCTTTGTGTTAAATTTATTCTCTATTATATCCTAGGGAGGACATGAGAATTTGGGTGCCCGGGACAAACTCTCAGAAAAGAGGACATATATTTTACACAAACTACACAGAAACTTTATTCGCTGAAAGCAAGTTAAATTTTTCATTTTGTCTGGAAATTTGTTCCTGCGTGAAAGTCCATTTACACAAATTGTTTGAAGTCATTTGATTTTGAATTGTTCTTTGTCTGCACATTCAATTTGTTGAGGGGAACCTTTTGGCGCATTTGCGTATAATTTTTTCTTCATTTTGACACCTATATGACTTGCTTCAGGGCTTATTAAATGTAACTGCAGAGTGATTAGTAAACGTTTTAACAAAACTGTGCAAAAACTAAGTGCGAAACTCTCCGAGACAGTCGCCTCGTTCACCTTCCCTAAACCCCTGAGTATACTGTATGTATAGAATTTTTTAAATCGAAGAAGTCACTATTTTGCTAAATTTGCCATAAACAATTAAGCGGAAGTTTTCAATTGAATGCTTTTATATTAGACTACTGCGAATAGAAGTATTTTGCAGTCATTTGCAAAAATTATGGAACCACTTTTACCTGATGGTATTGTTGTGAATGGTATTTAAAAAAAATATTATTACTTCACATTGACCTGTTCTATAAGTTGCGTTGCCTTTTTAGCACTTTTAAAATGATTTGGCCAGTGGCGCCAAACCTGGGTTTTGCCCCCACATCTGGGTTTTCAACGCTTTTCATGGGTTTTTCTTCGGAAGATCTGGTGTTTTTAGGATTTAACTGCGTAGCGGTGATTTAAGATAGTATATGATTTATTATACTTCTTATTTATGGTCTCAACTTTCTTTATTTTGTTTTATCAAGGTACCTTAGTTTTCAGCAAAACTGTTGAACAAGCAACTAACACCTTATAAGCTGTAAATCCAGGGTGGGGAACCTACGGCCTGCGGGCCAAATATGTGCCGCGTGAATATGTCATATGACCCACATCAGAGTTATCGTTACCCGAATTAGAACACAACATCGCCGCGAAACGAAACTCTATGACATGCAGACACGTAGCCAGCAAGCCAAGGAAGTATCTCTCGATGCTTGACATGGTTTTATCTACTTATTTTTTTTAGGAAGATAAAGGTAGAACTTGAAGATAAAGTTAATTAACGTTTGCGGTCCGCCAGAGATATTCCACAATTCATGCTGCCCGTGATAATAAATAGGTTCGCCATCCCTGCTGTAAATATTAGCTAGGTGCAATGGGCTCAAGTGACAAAGATACTAATGAAGCAAGCCTAAGGAAAAAATGAAGTGGTACACACAGCCCTTATAATGCAGAGTGGTTGAAAGAACCAGACCTCAAAGGTTAGCTGCAGAATTACACGGGGAATGAAGATTTAATTATTGTAAATGCTGCCAGATCACCGTCAGGAATGCAAAGAACGTTCATGTTACTACCATATGATAATTCCGACAGACACAAAAGTTCATTAGCAAAGTTACAGTATATATTCACTCGCACGTTTTGTGACTTACAGATGCTCAAGTGTGGTAGATCTCAGAGTGATTTACCTAATTTTGTGCTAACCTGGGATTTTCTGTTCAAATCTGTTTTTTTCGGCGAGTCTATATGGGTTTTTCAAAAAATCTTAATGGCAGCCATGGATTGAACATCTATTCACTAGCCATTTGGTAGTGTACTTGGAGTCTTCCTTTAAAAAAGTGGGAAGTGATTTGCGCATTTATTTTATCTCTTGGTGACCAACTGCAGTGGAAGGAAAACGGTCATTTTCTAAACTTAAGATGGTAGAATGAACAAAGGACCACCATTAGACTAAACAAGGTGAACAGCTTGATTTTGAGCAGTATAGAGCATGAACTTAACTTTTATATGAAATAGACACTACCAGTGTCATAAAAAAATTCGCTATGACAAAATCTAGAAACTGTAATCTTAAGCAGTAGGTTTGTTGCTTTCAACAATCGACTTCGACATTTAAACTGTGACTACACTGTCTAAATATAGCAATGACTAAATTTGTTGGTGAGTCTGGAAGCATTGTTTCTGTACTACACTTGCGAGTTTTACAGCAATGCATTCCTTCCTTCTTGGTAAAAAGATACGCATATACATTTATGGTAAAAAAGATATGTAGCCCATAATGTCCACCAGTTACTATTTCGGACCAGGTTTTCGTACTTACGAAATTCAGTATGCCTAATGGTAGTCACATGGATTTAATAGTTGTTCACTTGTTCAAGTGCATTTTTAACTTATAGGGCCCCTCACTGTTAATATGCTACAGGCCCCGCGCGACATTAATTCAGCACTGATCGTGGCGAGTCTAAAAGAGAAGGTCGTGATGTTTTACCAACATTCACGGCACCAGGGAGTTCAACCCTAATTCACTAGCGTATAGTTACAACAGCAATGGTATTTATCCCTAGTAACAACCTACAGTAGATGCCCCACAAATACAACAAACAAAGCAGGTTAACACAAGCCAAGCCAGTACGCTGAGTTCACTACTACTTACCGTGAAGTCCACTGCTACTTCAACTTAACCTAGCAGCACACTGGCAAACTAACTCCAACACGGCGAACAAAGAACTAAACATGGCTTACGAGCCAAGAAACAAAACGATGATACCCCGCTCACGATATTCAGGTGAATGCGCTTTATCAACTAATTAAAAGACGTGAGCTGAGTGGGTGAGAATTTTTCGACCTTAATAATAAGTTAAACGCATTTTCTGCGTCGCACGGCATCCGTTATTACAGACAGCGTAAGTTAAATATTGCGAAGAGCTTGACGTGGTTTAAAGATCTATGTTAATTGGAAAATAAAATTTTTGCCAAACTGAACTCATTAAAAATTGTAACGTTGCGTGCGCGGTAGCGCCCACGTCCCGAATAAACGACCAAGACCTCAACATTGCTGCAAAATACGAAGGTTATCAAGAATCAGTTTTTTTCTGTAGAATATTGAGAGCAATTGTAATGAATAGGATTACTGATTTGGTCTGAATGGGTTGAAATCGGAGCCAGAGAGGATACAAAGTTTAAACCACACCTAACTATTAGACGAACAGTTAAGATTAATTTTGAAAGAAGGAACTGCTCCAAATATCAAAGGTTCTTGCACCTTTTTATTTTGTCTTTACTGAGAAGACACGGTTTTGAAGTTTGTTTCAGAAACAACAAGCTTGTTGAGTTTGTGTTTTAAGGCGATTGCTATGAAACGTTTCTAAGTTTTTTTACTCGCGTGTCGAAGGATTATAATTTTTCCCTCTATCGCTCAGCATGACAATTTTTGAGGTGTTTTGCTTTCTTGGATTTTGCAACAACATGAAACACTAAATATGATTATGAAAATGAAGACCGTAGGGTCTAATTTTTATTGTGATTTTTGTTGCATATAATCGATTAAAGGTGTTTTTCAAACGCTTGAAAACTTTGTTGTGTTTTTTTGTAAAACTTTGACAAATTCTGAAATGCAATGTGTTGGCAGCATTTCATAAAAAACTGCTGCTAGAAGTGAAACTCATTAAAGTAAATCATTGACAAAACATTTAACGTACAGGTAACTGATTCTTTCCAATCAATGATGTAGCGATGCTTCTCAAGCTAATAAAATATTACAAACCATACAGACGCAAAAGCCGTTTTGGAAGCCAATTATATGTCAAAATCATCACCATTTACTTGTCTCTAGCTTCGCATCAATCATTCCATGTATTGGCGAAAATGTCTGCAACAAGATCAAACGAAAGTTTTTATTAATTTCCAAATTTTAAGCGTTTTGATTAAACACATAGCCTTGCTTCCTGATTTAGAAGATATAAACTTTCAGAAATATTTACAAGCTAATGGACTAGCTACCAAGAAATCTTGTCGAAACGGATTTGACGTTTGTTCATTGAATCGTTTTTGCTAAAATTGCTTTTGGTATCTCGTTTTTTAAATCTTTTAATGTTTGTTGACATTGATGAAAAATATAGCAAAAAAGAAAATCAAATAATATAAGATCGTTGATTTTCCAGTAAAAGGAAAGCAAGGTGCAATCATGTCTGACTATGCAGGAAATATAGTTAGGCTAGGATATGAATAGGATAGGAATTGAATTAGAAAATTTCCCCTAAACTAGAAAATAACAAAAAGGTCTTTTCTTTCGTCATTTTGTTTATTGTGGGATTTTTTAGCTTTTCCGTGTTGTGGAGCGCTTCTGTTTGTATGTGTATTATAGTGCACGATTTCAGAGAAAAGTTGCTACAAAGAAAATAGGGATAGAGAATAAACACAAACTTAATTTGACTCACAACACAAGGTTATCCTTGATGAAGTTTGTTTTTTTTGCAAAAGATGCCTATAACATTTATATCAAGAACTGGTAACCTAAGAACTAAGATATGTGGTTGTGGAGTGAGAAATTTGATAAAATGTTTACTTTAATAGTGTGGGCCAAATCCAGTGTGTTAAGATAGCCTGCTCCAGGGTTTGTCTTGAAATCAGGGATTTTGAATCATGCTTATTTGTGGGGAATTGTCCCCAAGTCCCTTACACCTTGATTTCGAGCTAAAGTCATTCCCCCACCACAGTCAAAAGTCATTTGAACAATGGACAGAGATGACATTCGACCGTAGGTTAGTAAGCATTAATGGTCCAGTAGTTCGAGGTTTATATTACCCTCCTCAAAATCTGACAAAAAGGACATGTGTGAAAATTTTCGAAATAGTCAAGGCTATAGCTTAAACCTTTTTCTCCTGTCGTTCGTTTCTTAGCAATGCCCTAACGGCACATCATTACATCGCATGACATCTTGGCGTTAGCCACGAACATTTCCTGCCACGTCCCATGCTATTTTTTAATGTTCAGTGGGATACTTTCAATAAGCCCCACAAGCTGTAGCCTATTCATTGGGTGGCCTTATCAACATTAATTATTTTAGCAGTTGGTGTGAAGAACTCTGCAAAGGCAACGTTGCTCAGCTTCAATAGAAGTGATGTTTTTCTGTGTGACGCAATGGTGTCGGAAAATGATGTACTTGGATCTAGATAATGTAGTTGGTGTGTTTGCGTAGACAATTCAGAACTCGGATTGTAGACGTGAACTGCAAGTAGAGTGAATCAGTGCCAGCCGATAGGTAAGGGGTTTGTTAGAAGGTTTGACTCCTTTGTTCATCGATACGCTTAACACTTGCAGACATAGAAAAGTCATTTCAACAAGAAAACGTTAGAAAAGGTGGTGCTCTCATTTTGATAAATTAGACGCGATGGACCTTATTCAGAAGCCTAAAGCCCAACGCAAGGACAAACGATATGTTAAGTTATTATTGTGGTGAGGGCTTCTATTAAATAGAACGTCAGTCAAAAATGTTGCACAATTTGCGATCGGAAATCCCGAGCGGCATGTGCGCAGAGCTTCGCACCGTGGCAGCAAGCAACAATAGAGATCACCTGACGATATCACTCTATTATTGCTTGTTCGCGCCACATACATAATGGTGTTATTCTTCACGCACATCCCGTTCGTGTTGAATCGCACAATCAACGCAACACCACCGGAGAGGTTGCAACAGTAATAACTGTACTGAGTAAAGTTGTTCGGTGCGATTAACTTGTACTTTGAGACGTTGTAATCACTGCTGTCCAATAAAAATTAGGATGTCCTACGTGGTAGGGTTTAGTAATACAGTTTTTGAAAAGAGACATCTGTTGCTAAGGCACGAAGTTAAAATAACACTATGCCCGCCTTATTGGAGCAAGTCCAACCCAACAAATAGACCAGCTTTGCAGGTCACGATGGAGGCTGCAAGCCAGAGCTTCTCGACCAGATCCGGTTTTTGGCTTATTAGACCTATTTTATAGGTCCTGCACCTTACGACGGCCCCAAATGCCGACAGAGTTAACGTTTGAAACTTTGTAAATAATCTAAGAGCATTAAGTCACTATTGAAACGAGAAGAGAAACATGAAACATTCATTACATAATATTACATTATTTAATTTATTATTATAGCTTGTTATACGGAGTATAAAGACCTATATTTTTCTAGTTAAAGGCGGGGATACACGAAATATTGACATACATAACATGTTTTTGTATGCAAAGTAAGTATGCCGCCGTTACTTTTCTTATTTTTTTGTTTGATCCCCTGGAAAGAGCAAACGACCAAAGTCAAGTGGTACGGTTTACCGGAGACTGAAAGACAACAGGGAATAAGTTTTGACGACATATGCCGGGTTCACAAATTAATATGTAAAGAAATCAGAAAAATTACTCAAAGTAATGATGAGTAAGACCACAAGAAGAAAGAGCAAGACATAGAATCGGCACAATTAAAAACGAGACCCATTTCAATTTGTGAGTGTTTGATTCGGATGTTCAAGATATTTTAATATTCCTCATATCTTTTCATATTACGAAAAATGTTTTTCTTTTATTTTAAATTCTTGTAAGCGAATTTGATGGGTGGAAAGGGCGGCACTTTTATGGTCGGCCCCGGGCGGAACTTAGCGTTGCTACCAGGGTTGTGGAATCGGAGTCGTAGGGAGTGGGAGATTTTTGGGTGGAGTCGGATACCTAGCAACCTACAGTAGGAGTCGGTGTCGGATTTTTTTGTCCGACTCCGACTCCAGAAGTCCAACTGGATCATTTTGTTGCATCACACTTCTAAGTTGGGAATTCGTGTTGAAATGTTACAATTTATTATTAAACTTTTGTTGAAACATATAATTATTGCTGTGTACCACGGTTTCCATTGAGTGTTAGATGTTACAAAATTATGGACAGCCAAACTTCATTCACTTTCTGTTAAGGAGTCGGAGTCAGATCTTTTGGAAAGGTCGGAGTTGGAGTCGGGCATTTAAACATCGACTCCGCAACCCTGCTCGCTACGCCACTGCTCTTAGTGTAGTTTAGTTACAGCCAAAGCAATGGAAATAATAATTAAGGTTTTTAAACTTACTAAGCCAACTTAAAGGAACAAGTTACTGGAACGTTTGTATAAGGCGAATAGTTACAGCGTCGTGCAAAGGTGTGTGCTGGTCCCGGAACCAAGCGGCATCCTCCAATGGCTAGAGCTATTATATTTGAACTAACAGCAACAATAATTTATTGATAGGTTCAGAAATACAAGATAAAATTTTGTTTTACTGAAGAGATTACAGCACAAGAGGTAAAATCAAAAATAGATTTGTTAGGATCAATCTGTTCAAGTTTGAAATTGAATACTTCATTCATAAAATATTAAATTAAAATTATTGCATATTTTACTACATCCAGAGCGCCTACTTCACTTTTGATACGAAAGGAAAATTTTATTTGAATTCATGCTGGTATGGATTTTATTGCAGACAGGTAAAAATTGTGCAATAGCAAGTTTTATGCGGTATAATCATGTCACTGGGCGATACTTTCGTAACTATTAAGTTTTACAGCTAAAATGTTTTGGTTTAAGCCTGGTGACTTAAACGATTAGCTGCTTTAGGTATAACTGTATGACTAGCTACGTGGGTTCGTCAGTTATACCAAGGAGATTGCCTGCAAGACATAAGTCTCAGACAATCCCCTGCTTTCACCTCTAATGAGTTTTTCTTTCATACTGAATAAAACACAACTGGAATTGTTT
>Ga0210059_1016103_pt1 | contig 10819 bp, 11 predicted proteins | sample Ectturendosymbi2_FD_188042 | JGI IMG/M metagenome (GOLD analysis project Ga0210059, IMG submission 188042) | Ecteinascidia turbinata endosymbiont from Florida, USA - Sample 2 (SPAdes) (version 2) | ecosystem: Host-associated > Tunicates > Ascidians > Unclassified | place: Key West, Florida... | reverse complement strand
TTATATGCCACCCGCAATCTCTGCATGCATGACTTCCTGAAATTACACCATAATTGAGATGCATACATGGGCGTACAAAAGGAACGAAAAAGTACGTTTTTAACTGCATTTGAACAACGGGAAAAATAGGCTCGCAGCTTGTTTGCTGCACAAATATTGACATCTCAGTTGTTTTGAGTTTCTAAAAGGTTTTAACGTAAATTCCCACTCCACTGAGCAGTGAGCATCTAAAAAAACTTTTGCAGACAGTCATCATGGACCAGGGACTGGGCATGAGGTCTTTTATCGAAAACGTCCCATTTTTAGGTTATTACCAACAAAAAATCTTTTCATTAAGTGAAATTACACGCGGCTTCGCTGGTGCAGGAATTTACATGTAATGACTGTGGTGTAAAGACAATACAGAACAAAATATTAACCGCGTTAACAAGCTGCATGGCAAAATGCTGTTCAGATATCTACGGATGCTCTTCCCCAATTCAAAGTTTGTTTTGATGGTTCGGGATGGAAGAGCTACAGCGTACTCCATCATTTCTCGTGGCGTCACCATACAAGGGTTTGATATCACCAGCTACAGGTTGGTTACCGGTAGTTGTGCTTTCTTTGTATTAATAAAACCGTTTCGTTATTTTTATGCAAAATGTCTAGAAAGACACTACATTCTTCTAATTTCGCAAATTGTCTTATTTATGTTAAATATTTAAGAGTTAAATAAACAATGACCAGTAGGTTGGACTCCACCCTAGCTTTTAGGAATTTAACGAAAAACCTTGAGTGGCGTTTTTTGTCCGCGGTTTGCGAAATTCAAGCGCAGTTTGTTTATGAAGATACACCAAACGTTTTGGCGAGTGGAGACTGTTTTGTGTCACAGCAAGCAGCTAGAATATGCCCCTGACCAAAGAGACTCTCTGAAATCCGCATTCACTGATCGTTTTATAAAGACTTATGATTTGAGAAAAAAGTTCTTTTCAAAACAACTTTGAAGTGGAATTGAAGCAGTGTCTAGCATTTACATACAGTTTTGGGATAATTCTTTCTTTTTTAATTTCGTTTTTACCAAAATTTAGTCCTTTCTCACAAAGTTGATCTATTCCAAAAAAGATTTATAGCTTCCTGATCTTTGTTTGATCTGTCGAGTCTTATTTTTAAGTTGCTGTCTAATGCGGAGCCTGCTAAAATCGTTCAAAATGGATGAGATGAAAACTGAAAATGTTTGTTTTGTTTTTTTACCTTTTTGCTTTCAGTGAAAACTTATGTTTATCATGTGGCCATGGACAGACTGAACGAACAGGTATTTATGTATTCGAAAAGTATTTGAACACGAATGAGAACAAAAGTAGTTTTACAATGGTCAGTCAAAGTAAATAGGAAAGGATACGAGTTGAATCAAGGCGTGATTCCAGAGGTTTACACCCTGTATTTATATTAAGTGGCGGTGTGGGTAAAAAACTACAACGTTTTGTTATTTTCATTTTGCACCTTCCTGTCCGTTTCTGAAAACGACAAGTCTGATTTTCAAACAAAACACATCTTACCTGACCTAACACAAGAATTACGAACAATGTTTCCTGGCCTACATTTAAGTACAGGAAAAACTTACTCAAAGCGATCTCTTTCTTGAAAACAAATGGTTCAAATAATTCGAATAGAAGCTTCAGAATTAAACTGCACAAGAATTATCAGAATAATCGCGCTTCACAAAATCTGAAAAACAAGTCATCCGTGGCAAACATGCTTTTTTCCACTGTACTTCATGGGCGTGCCAATAAATCTTTCAAGAATTTGATTTGCTTTAATCCTGGGAGCGAAACCGGGAACCATGCATTGCCGATCATGCTCGGCCCGGACGACTTGCTGAGTGACCCATTACGTGTCATGCCATTTAACTGTTCACAGTTTAGAGCAATAATACGGTAAACCGAAATTTATTCATATTTTAAGTAAAAATTGATAGAAGGTAGTTCAAATATTTACACTGATATTTACTCGTGTTTTCATAGTCAGTAAATGGTTATGACAGAAACGTGTTGATGAATTGGAGCCGGGCCGTGGAAGTTATGGTCAACCAGTGTCTGGAAGTTGGTCCGGATGTATGTCTTATGGTTTTTTACGAACAGCTGGTTTTGCAACCAATCGGACAGTCTAAGAGGATCTTAAACTTCCTCCAAATTCCTTGGAATGATGCAGTACTCAACCACGAAAAGTATATTTTAAACATCTCCCTCTCCAAGTAAGTTATGACAAGTTTAAATAGACTAAGTGACATAATTGTCATCTAACATTTCTATCTTCAAAGTACATTTTCCTTGTTATACAAGATGAAATATTTTCAGAACTTTAAAAACAATCTGAATTTTTTGTAAAGTATCTCTAATTATTTTGATGCAAACTTGTTCGCGACCTCCTTCTTCAAATATTATTTAGCAATCTAGCGATGGCAACAAAGTCAAACCAATGAATCTTTGCAATACGAACTTAAACTACAGTTCGCGTGCTGGAACATGAAATTTTCAGAATTTTTTCCAAATGATGGATAGTTAGGGAAGAACGTTTTTTGTTTTTATTGAAATTCAACATTGAGAATGTTTGCTCATGTATATAGGTCTTGGCCGTAGCTACACTGAGGCAAATGAGGCACTTGCCTCGGTAAACTTTCTGAAATGCTGCCAAAAAACATTTTGTTGTGCTAAATCAAATCATATTTCATTGTGTGGCTGCTTCAAAAAGAGCAGCTCTACAGCTACACTGTGTTGCAACCACCAGAGACCTACTAGATTAAATAAGGGTAGGACATGGTCTACTAAAGATAGGGCCCGGTTTAAGCCTATTTGACCGATTTCACCAAATTTGGCCCCGCGCCAGCACCGGCAGAGGTAAGGTTTGAAACCTCTTTTGCAATCTAAGACAAGTATATCGCGCCTATGCCACAACATAATATGTGCTTTGTTTTGTTTCTACCCGGTGGATTGTTGCCAGAGCAGGGTTGCAGAATTGGAGTTAAAATGTCCGACTCTAACTCCGACTCCTTAACATAACGTGAATGAAGTTTGATTGTCAACAATTTTGTAGCAATTAGCAATCAATGGAAATCGTGGTGCACAGCAAGAAATATGTTTCAACAAAAGTTTCAAAAGAAATTGTACCATTTCAACAGGCTCGAGTTAGGATTCGTAACTTAGAAGTGCGTTGTAACAAATATTCATTTGGACTTTCAGAGTCGGATAAAAAATCCGACTCCGACGACGGATTTATGTTTTTCAAATCTAAATTCGATCCAAAAATTTTATTTCAAAATCAAATCCAAATTGAAGATGCTTTTTGGGAATTTTCGAATACTGTAATTAACATTTACGCTATTTAGTTTATTTACCGGTTTGAAAGTGTTCAGCTAGCGAGTGAACAATGTCCTTTCAAACGAATGTATGGGACGAGTAGAAATGATTTGCCTATAACTCATGACAGCTTTCACAAGAAGTAAGATATGGAAGGTGTTTCTAGTAAGGTTCAGGTACCGCCATTGTTGCGTCAGCATCATAATGTGGCCCTCAGGTTACTTTTTTTAGTCCTCCATTGGCCCTCGCGGCAATTTGAGTTTGAGACACCTGCTTTGAGGATTTACTTAACAATGCCTGTAACAGTTGCATCAGGTGAAAGAAGTTTTCAAAACTAGTTAAAATGCACTTGGCATCAACAGTTTCACAAGAGAGAGTAAACAATTTGGCAGTGCTATCTATAGAAAATGGCATTGTTGAAATCACTGACCTTGAAAATGTATTCAGAGACTTTGCAAATGAGGTCTGAATAGTTTTTTCTAAAACGCCTGTGTTTAAACATTATGTCTGCAATTGTTTTACTTGATAGTTGGTATTTTTTTTAAATAATTAAAAAAACTTTCATAGTTTTTCAACATTTTATTATATGAAGCATATATTTTTTTTGGTTAAATACGAACATACTACACAAATTCAAAACACGTATTGACTTTTACTTATGTATAGAGTGGGACCCCGCAATCAGTCTTCTAATTGGGCCCCACAATTCCTCGCACCGGCCCCGGCCATACAGTCACTGCAATTTGCAAAAGGGGCTACGGGCCGGATGATTTTATTTGTTGGGCTGGATCCGGCCCGCGGGCCGTAGGTTGCCGACCCCTAGCCTATTGGTTCTTTTCACTTTCCAATATAGACCTGCAGATTGGCAAAGAAAAGCAAAAGAGACATCACTGAAACAGGAGATCCTCTATGATTTGTCCATGTCACCCAATTTTTCATGTCCACCATTTTATCGTTGTTGTTTGGCAGAACAGAAAAGTCAGCAGGACAAGTACAACGACCATTATATTTGGGTGGGTTGACAAGTTGGTTCGGTCATATTCCTGCAGACGTGGTACGGGACTTGCCAAGGATTGCCCCCATGTTGGCGAGACTGGGTTACGACCCCACCAACCCCAAACCTAAGTATGGGGAACCTGACGAATGGGTGTTAAGTAAGGTAAGATTGTTGTAGTGAGATATGATCAGATGCTTGACAAAAGTTTTGAGCTTTTGTACTGGGATGACCACAGTACACAAATTTGCTGTAGATATTTTCTTCTAAACTTTGACTGTGTTCTTCTTTGTTTTCATCAGACCTGCTGGAAATCGAGGAAATTATGATCGAGTGAGCATTTTATGTGATGATGTGGATAATTACCGTTTTCTACCAATCATCAAACAATATTGCCAGTCAGCTATTACCTCTAGTGGATTGTTTGAAAGTAGCATTGAAGACTGTTTTAGAGTCACCAGTATTCTCGGCGTTAAACGAATTACCGGATTATGATTCAAAAAGTGGTCTTCTATTTAAACAGTAAGTATATAGCAAGTACATAGCAATATTCGTCTATCATTCATAGATAAAAAAATTGCTCAAATGCAACAGTATTGGAATTTTTATTTATTTTTGTTGAAAAAACTGACGTTTGGAGTTCAATTGAAAGATTTTATCAGTACAAGCAAAACAAATTATGTTGATCGTAAAATATTTTTCAAAGGATGCTATTGTACAGCAAAGCAACAGATTTTGACTATATTAACAATACTGACCTTATTTGCCCTCATTCATTTGTGCTGAAATGTTTCGCATAAACTTTGAAGGGAGACATGATCAAAATAATAACATGATTCCTAACTCATGCTTATGCACGTTATGAACTTTCTGCCTCCATTAAAAATCCCAGAACTCCCTAGTTTCTACCTTCTGGAACACAAACCTTTAAAGTCACAAACGTGATGGATCATCTTCCTTTTTCCACAATTGTTTCTGTTCAACATGTTTACTTAAAAATTTAATCGTGGTGAGAAGCTCTCGCTGGAAATTTTCACTGGACGTTGTTTTGTGAAACATTGCTCATGCCAAAAGTTTTAAATTGCATCTGAATAGTTCGTTCCATTGTTTGTGTTATTGTTTTTTGGATATCACTGCTTGTGTAGAAAAGAAATATAATTAGATTAATTTTCTTATTTCTCAAAGACGTTTGCTGCACTATTTCAAAACAAAATGAGCTTTCTCCCAGTCACCTTAACCTTTTCCTGATTACCACCTGCCTCATGTTCGTTGTATGGCGTCAATAAACTACTGACTTCATTCGCTGACTTGTGGTGATTTATTTACTAGCGTCAAGTTTGAAAACCTTGAAACAACTGGGTAAAAAGAAAACACTTTAGAGAAAAATTAGAAAAGCAGCAACATTTCTATTCCCTGCACACCAATTTGCTTTGTTTTTAAACTCATCGAGTGTTGTCATTGTTATCTGATTGCAGTTTGAACCGATCTTATAAATTATTTTGTTGTCATGTACAGTATAATCAGCGTGCGGCGAAATAAAGGTAAAAAGTTTCATTGTAGTAAGCACACATTTCAAATATAATATTTGCGTTTAAACCTAAAACCAGAGGCACTCGATTGGACTTTCAATTTTGCTTTCAACAACATTGTATGTTAAGATTTCAGTTCATGAAAATTAAACATTATGCAGGGCTGGTTCTCCACGAAACATGCTTGATATGCTCAGTACATCTACAAAATTAACGATTGTTAAAGCACAGCACAAAGACCAGCTGCTTGGATTGTTGTTAGGTCAGTACTGCAGAAACATGAAAATATGTGGCATGGTTGGGTTTTCATTGATAGAAAGGTTTTTAGGTCGGTGATCTCACAAGGCCAGAAATCTCGTAAAATTAACGATTTTAAAAGGTTTGGACGATATTTTGCTGAACAAAATAGAAAATGAACCGAAACGCCAGAAAAGACGTAGTGCTACAACAGCCGAGATTATAGTTTGGTTGCTCTCTGTCCGTCAATAGTTAGAATTTTTTGCTTCGATTTTTACGGTGGCAATTTGCATCGTCTCATAACCCTACGAGGTGCAAAAATGGCAAAAACCAAAAAGATTGAAGGTTGAGCCTCAACGTTGGATTATCTCTAATTACAGAAACGTTCCATTAATTTTAAAACAGGTAGGGTGGACCAAGCCGGGTCATACTGAAGTCTTGAAAAACGGTACTTGATGCCTGTTCTGCCTCGTTTTCGGCTTTAAATGTGCGGGTGCAAGGAAAAGGTTCAGAATGTAGCATTATTTTTCCACCAATGCTGTGGACTGTGTTTTGGTTGTTGGCAACCAGTAGTTTATTAGAACCATTTTAGCACTAGTTGTGATTACTGCTGTTGTTCTGTGGTAAAACACGAACAACTATGCCGAATTGTGATAAGACATCAAAGTTTGTATATTTTTGAGTTTATTTTGCTTGGAACTGAATACTGCTTATATCAATAGTCGCAGTATCAGAGGATTCCATATATTTTACTACTTGTGTATGGTATACCAAGCTGTTAATGTTATTGCTTCGGTTATGAAGAAGTTTAATTATTAAGCCAAAACATGTTATTTTTCAATGATATACTTTTTGCTGAGCAACAGCAAATGTTTTATGAAATTTAACCCGCGTTTACCTTGATCGTGACGTGATATTTATAGTTGTTGTGTGATTTCAATAAAACAATGACTTGTTTTATTGACAGTTGTTTAAAAAACAATTTTAAAAGTAGATAAACGTCTAGGTGAAAACGAAAAAAATAACAGCAGATGAAAATAACAGCAGCAAGTTTTATTTACTGTAATAAGTAGTACCGTTTTTTTTCACACTTATTGGGATGGTTGTCGGCAGTCTGCATTTTGAAACCATCCAATTTGCATTTTCGTGCTGCGTACATCAAAAGATGGTTGAATCGGTTGAATTTCCCTGGACCTCCCTATTTCACTTGTCAATGCACTAAAAGACAGTTTTAGTCGATAAAGATTGCATAAGCGCTGAAAACTTTGGCTCTTATCTATATTTGGTTAACTCAGTGGGTGGAATGCCCAACCAATTCTATGAGATTACAGAATTTTGCAAAGTAACAGAACTTTGCATGGCGCGTTTCATATTTGTGAGACAGGAAAGACGCAGAGTAACAAACCCTCCGATGCAAATCAACAATATACTGAGAAAGACAACATCAGTGGTAAGACTTAAAAAGTTTAGACCGACTCAAAAAATTGGTCAGTAACAAAGTAATCGTTATATGTCAAAGCGATGCGGACGGAAAACTGGTAATTTCAAGATGTCCGATATTATCAAGCCATTGTATGGATAGATGCTCAGACCCACCTCATTGATCCTGCCATCAACGACGCCTTGCGAATTGTGACTGGATGCCTGCGCCCCACACCAGCGGACAACCTTCCAATCCTCGCAGGCATCTAACCTGCTGAGCTTCGTCGCAGTGGAGCCACACTGTCTGTAGCACGCCGTGCCATGGAGCCCAGACACCTACTCCACTCAGTGCTCACCCGTCCATCGAGTGCAGTTGCACGGCGCCTAAAATCGAGACACCCATTTGTACCCGCCGCACAACAACTCATCAGTTCATCTGACAACAACATGCGTGCGGTACTCTAGCCGGATCACCTAGGGAATGCGGAGTGGCTGTAGAGCACCACGTGACTCCGCACTTTCATCCCCGACATCGGCACCCACCCTCGTAGGATGGCAGTCCCAAGAACAGCGTGGGTCCAGCTTAATCGCCTCCGCACCGGTGTCGGATTTTTCCGCTCCTGCTTACCTAAATGGGGACCAGTGGTGAACTTAGGGTTGAGGAACCAGAGGCAAGGCTGAAAAGAGAGCCTATGATGACGTCATTGCAGTCAGCCAACCGTAATAAGTCCTTTTGACCAAGCCTAGGAAGAAGATAAGCGGACCACCCATAGGTACGTTCCTGAGAACACGGCTCGGCTGACATAACAAAGAATGCAAAGGGTATTCGTGATACACAACTTTGAAAACATTTTAAGTTGGGAAGACAAATCTAGCAACACATAAGTTAAGCGATAGCAAGTTGGCATCGCCCTCACTTCTCCAGTTTTGCGCCTCATTTCTCTGCACTCACCATCAATAAACTAGAAAGTTTATAACACAATTTCTCCCTGAAAAATGCTTGGTTTCCTGAATTTGTTCACAGCCATGTCCTAAGGGACTCCATGAAACCACAGTCAACAAACAAGCAGATTTAAAACACTGAGATTGTTTTAAATTTCATCCTTTCAACTACATCCAAGAGCATGGCATACATACAAAAGCATCCAATCTGAGACTTGTTTATAAAGCTTTGAGGCTGGATAGGGTCAAACCTGCCCTCGTGTTTGAAAAAATGCGCTGCTTGCTTGAAAAATGAACAAAAGTAGCAAATAATTCATCGTACATCTTTTTGCAAACATTGCTACCGCAGCAAGTAGGCTACACAATTGCTTAAATCTGCGTTAAGAAAAAAACGGTTTAAGTTATACAAGTTAAGAGCTGGCAAAGAAGCTTTAACATCACCTAGCAAGTCTACCTGAAACCAACCAGTTACTACAGTAAACAAACTTTAGCCTTGCGGCAAGCTTCTGAGGAATCTGCCTGCTTTCTGCTTTCATTCTTCTGCGAAGATTAAAACTTGCAAGCGTATCTATTTTTCATAGTTAAAGACCACAAAGATGGCGGCAAGTAAATCAGTCACAGTTTATTGACGGGGAAACTAGTTTCGCGTTTTCCAACCAGTTACTAGTCAAGCTTCAAATAACCTGTGACTTCAAGCATGGTCTAAAATCAAACCAGCTAAAATACTGTACATGAAATATCTGTGCAAAAAATGACTACTCATAATATTCAACAAAATTTTCTATTTCTGCTACCTTATAAGAAGCAGGTCCGCAACTAGGGGTAGGCATCCGGGAAATAGCCACCCCAAAATCTCATAATCATGTTTATTTGTTAGGTGCAACAACGAGTTACAACCATTTCTCCCCCCAATGTAGCCTTGCTTAACAAACAGTTTTTGCAGCACAACAGCAATAATACAAGAATGCTTTGTAAACAAAGAACAGAATGTCCTATAAGTTAAAAGGTGTAGTGTGGTCACTGCTATAAAAACTGCATGTTGTCTTACCTTCTGATGGAGATGTTCACAAGGTAAAAAATTCCAAGAAATGAAACAATGTCCTAACCTTTTCAACTCAGAAACATAAAAAACAAATCCATGGATAAAAATATGAATGTTCTGAAAAGCATGTATTCATCAACTTCATTTTTCAAACTTGAGTTTTAGTATGGAACATCTGCTCAGCTTTTTTGAGGTATTGAAATTGGTTTGAATCTTCTCCTTATTTACACAGTAGAGATGTTGGTGGGGATCCTTTGAAAGTAGAGTTCTTACACATTACAGTGGCGGTTAGGGGCCCCTTTGAAAGCAGAGTACTTGCTTATGATCTGCTTTGGAGTACATTATATGAGTAGATAATAAGTTTTTCACCAAAAACGAGAAAAATTTACACGCGAAACACCTCGAGGGGGGCCTGAAGCAAGTGCCTTGCTTGCCTCCCCTTAAATCTACCACTGGATATGGCCTTTCTGCAGCTTGTGCGTGCTGCGCAGAAGAACAGACCGTTGACCATGTTGTCCTTCACTTTCCAATCCATCGACCTCCATACGGACTGCATGGCCTGACGGTTCTGGATGACGAGACAATAGAATGGCTGCTCAACACCTGCCCCGAGATCTAGTGCGGTCTAGCAGTGGATAAGAACTCGCTCAAATGATGAAGAATGGATAGGGAATTGTTGCAGTTTCGAAGTCCACCACTGCATCTAAAAATATCCATATATACCTGGGCAATCTTCAAGGTTCTTGTGAGAAATTTGCAATAGAACTTCACCAACGTGGAACCTTAAGTGACAAGCTTTTGTTACGTATAGCGGTGGCATAAAAGAAAACAATCGGATTTATAAACCGACATCTGGAGCTAAATACTTCAACTGTAATGAAACTCCTTATGCCTATCGTTTGTTTAAAACTTTAAAAATTTAAACAGAAGAATTCGCTACAAACAAAATTTTCATCATACTTGGGAACCTGTTACAACCTGCTGTTAAAATAACTATCTCTAGTATTACGGCTGTGATTGAAAGCATCGTGCATCGCATATTTGCCTAATTTTGCCAATCGGAAATAAATTAGTGGGCTACTGTAAAGACAGTAAGTAGTGTATCACAGAACTAATGGACTAACAGAATTGTGAACGATCTTCCATACAAGAAAAAACGAATGAACGCTGATCTTCACATTGCGCAGCGGATGTAAAAGGACTACAGTCCCAGTGGCGCACCTGGGGTTTCCCGCACCCGGGGGCAAACTCAGTTTTGGCGCCCCCACCCAGCCTGTTCATGGCTGCATAGATGCGAAGAATGAGTTGATGGAAACAGTGG
>Ga0210059_1016102_pt1 | contig 10820 bp, 5 predicted proteins | sample Ectturendosymbi2_FD_188042 | JGI IMG/M metagenome (GOLD analysis project Ga0210059, IMG submission 188042) | Ecteinascidia turbinata endosymbiont from Florida, USA - Sample 2 (SPAdes) (version 2) | ecosystem: Host-associated > Tunicates > Ascidians > Unclassified | place: Key West, Florida... | reverse complement strand
CCTCAGAGACATAAAAAAGACTATTTTTTGTTCATCTGTGGCATTTTCATAACATTATCAATATAGCAAATACTTCTATCTCTAAAAAACATCATTTGATATAAATGATTATCATTTGGTATAAGGAACTTTATTTGCTCTGATTTGACAGGCCTTTTCAGAACTTTTTGGAAGAAATACAGTTGTTGTTGGGGGCCCCTTTGACAGCATAGCACTTGCACATTACAAATTCTGTTTGGGTCCCCTGTGAAAGCATATTACTTGGACATTACAGTTGCTGTTGGTGGCCACTCTGAAAGCAGGGAACTTACACATTAAACTTGCTGCTGGGGGCCCCTATTGAAAGCAAGGTGCTTACACTTTACAATTCCTGTCGGTCGTCTCTTTGAAGCCAAGGTACTTGCACATTAAACTTGCTGTTGGGGGCTCTTTTGAAAGCAAGGTACTTAAAAATTACAATTGTTGTTGGGGCCCTTTTGCAAGTAGAGTACTTACACATTACAGTTTCTCTAAGGCCCCTTCAATGAAGTTTAATAGCAGATTACTTACACATTTCAGTTGTTGTTGGGAGCCCCTTTGAAAGCAGATTACCTTCAGGTTGCAGTTGCTGTTGGTGGCCCCTTTCAAAGCAAAGTATCTGCACAATACAGTTTCTGTAGGGGGCCCCTTTGAAAGAAGAGTACTTACATATTACAGTTTCTTTTAGAGGCCCCTGCAATGAAGTTTAAAAGCAGAGTACTTAAACATTTCAGTGGTTGTTTGGGGACCCTTTGAAAGCAAATTACCTTTAAATTACAGTTTTTGTAGGGGGCCTTTTGAAAGCAGAGTGCTTACTTATGATCTGCTTTGTAGTACATTATATGAGTGAATAATAAGTTTTTCATCAAAAATAAGAAACATTTACGTGCGTAACATCTCACAGGGGGGCACAAAAAAGGGGAGGCTCGAGGCAAGTGTCTCGCTCGCCTCCCCTTAAACACACCACTGGTCGTCACCATATCGAAGTTGAAATGGTTTCGAATTTCTGGCATTTCTCCTGTCTGCTTTAGTTGTTTCTCACCTGCAGGTACACCAGACAAATACACGTTGAGTCACAGAAATTTTCCTAAGCCAAAGCGCTGCAGTATTCAAAGTCTCAAACAGCGGGCTTGCGACTGAGGCATGCAGTTTTCGAGACCGAGACGAGGCCTGAAACTTCCGAGACCGAGACTAGCAAAAATGGGTCTCGAGATGAGTCTCGAAACCGAAACCAAGTCTCGAGACTCCATCACAGGTAGAGTCTTTACTCTAACACACCTACTCCCGAAGTAAGCCTTCTACAAAATTTACGGGCATATAGGACGTAAATCCTGTTGTCGACCAATTCTTGAGCGGCTAATTGACGTGTGCAGCTGATAAACGTGAACGCTCTCAACGCGTTTAAAAAATGTTTGGAGTTTATGTCATTAAAACGCCATGAAATGCTACTGCCTCAGCATTTGTGTGGACTGCTTGCAGTAAGCTTGCTTCCCAGAAACGATAAGGGATTTAGCTAGATATTTAGAGTCAGATTAATTCACAAATATGATAAACAAATTATTGTAAATTGAGGAAAGTTGCACATGTCTTCTAAATAAACTTGATATGTTTGACCCACTCAGTGTACATAAAGTGTGAAAATAGTTGTGTATTTGCGAAAACGAAGCCACAATCGGTTATCACCACGATTCTGCAGTAAACGTAAGAAATATACTTATGGCGCAGATTAACACAACGGTTGGGTGGTTGATTTAGCCATTCTAGGGTAATAGCTTGAAGTCTTATTGAAATTCATTAGTGGTTAAATAACAAAATCCAATCGACGGGGGGAGAATTCAATTCAGTTTTTTTTTAGTTACATACGCTTTATCAAGAAAGCAGATTGCAAGCTATATGTACGTAATGACAGTGTTAACCTCGGCACATACAAAATAAAAGGCATCTTCCCACTTTCACTGTCTATCGAAAGAAATCTTTTCTCAGCAAGGAATCCGACACTAAAGATCTTACAGAAAGTATAATTCGCGAATGTTTTATATTTTGCTGCTGACTCTTCCCACTGCAACTGAATAGCCTACTTCTAAATTTACTGTAGGATAGGGTGTCAATTAACAGCAGATTAAAGTAGAAACACTTTGAGACGATGCGCAGGTCGAACTCTGATCACCTGACCAGACTGATTTTTTACTCGCCAGAAAGTTAATGGGAATGTGCTGATCAAAACGTTGGTTCCAAATAATTGTGATTGAACCGTCACAGTACATGTTTAATCATTGCAAATAAATATGTAAAATGAACGCTATTGTTGCTAAACAGTGTCTATGGCGTTATTGCGTTATAAAAAAAGACTTTTCTAACTGGATTGCTGCTAGGCCCAGAAGCAATCCAGTTTCAAAGTCAAAGTTTGACCTTCAAGGCATGTAAAGTGTATATTGCCGCCATATTCACGCGTTTAGCTTTAAAACCGTGCAAAAACAACAGTCTACGGCTTTCATTTAAGGCCTTTTCGGCTGACGATGGATAAGTTATATTTGTAGCATGCCAAAGTTCCGAGAGAAGAATTTTAGCGATGAAGCTTACATCACCATTAGGTGCAATACACCAAGCTGGTGCACCAGAAACAGCTGCGAAAAACGTCACTCCTTGTTTTTTCTTGCTAGTATTGTTTACAAACCGTTAGATACAAGTTTGTATTTCATTATCAACAACCTCCACACAGAGCTTAAACCTCAGATAAAGGTCAACCATGACATGAATTCTCTGGCATTTACACTATGCACATTTTATTAATCATGGACAAGAGGTAAATCATATTGCTTTGATTAGGTTCGACTAAATGCTGAAGTAAAATCGGTTCCTTTTAAGCAGTTTCGTTGATTTACACTGAAGTATATTTTGGCTTACACGTCAAACGCTTGATTAACCAGAATTTTTTTGATGCAACTTTTCGGAATTGCGGGGTCAATTGCCTCCATTGCCCCCCCATCCCTGGCTACGCGCCTGAGCAGACTGCTCTGGAGTTCTAGACACAAGTGTACCCTTGTGTCGAAAAGAATGCAGTAATGTCAATATTGGTCAGTACGTTAAAACAATCATAACGTAACAACGCATAACGTGTTGTGCTTAGTTGATTGTTATTTTTTGATAGCTCAGGCATACATCCTCGTAGGATAAACAACTGACAGCATGAAATACGGTATTACCCATAAAAATGCGGTAGAAATAGATTCGCTGCATGTCTACTTTCAACTTTCTTGTAAAGGTTGCAAAAACTTTGATATCTGGTTTGCCAACCCAATCTATTTCGCGACCCATAGTTTGAGAAGCCCTGCTCTAGACAACACTCCTGCTGATGCATCCTGGCGATTCCGCCGTGAAACCCACGACCTGGCAATTCCGTCGTACACCTACTACACACTGTGGTCGTATCATCATTACGTTGCTGGTTGCGTTGATCTGTATTTAGCGTCAGAAAGTTTTCAGCTGGAGTGTAACCAGACTTACAAGAACGACGTATTTTATTACTTGGCGCAGCTTCTGTTTGATTCATTCATTTTAGACTATAGTTTGTTTTCTTTCTCTGCTCATACTTTTGTCCTTCTACATTTCACCTGTAAGCTTTTTCTTGGAGACTTCAGGAATGAGCATGCGTATTGCTGCGTGAAATCGATGTCCTATTAAAAATAATTCTGCTGATTGATTCGACTGTGTCACTTTTGTGGAGACTAACATCGCCAAGTTACGAAAGCGGAACCCAGACGGCTAATTCCTTAAAAACTCGCAGCTAACTTCGTACTTTTGATTGTTGTTCAATTCAATGAAGTTCATCGATTTTGTTTATTTTATTAGAAGTTTTGAAGTGTTAAGAACGACACAGGTTTGAAATAAAATTTCATTTAAGTGTTCACTGATTATAAATTTGTTGAGAATTACAGTTAATTGGACAGCGCAACAAGATTTCCGAATGACTGAAAAAGCGCAGTTGTAAACACGGATGTGGAAGCGGTCCTTTCTCTGTGGAAGCGGAAGCGCGAAAATTCTACCGCTTCCGCTTACACATAGGTTATTTGACTTGAAAAGTAACTTAACGAAAAAGTTTTGTCCATTTCCCAATGTGGATTAGACGGTGAAGTTGCACTATAAGTCTGAATGAACGTGCGATATCAGTAGCGCGATAGAACGAGATAGAGTATAACTAGCATCCATGACGTTCTTCATAGAAGGCCAAGTCATCGTGCAGTTTACCGATTTTGTCCGAGGCTGACTTTTCAAACCTGGCTGCTGTCTGCTAAAATGGTAACAGTTTAAAAGTACAGCAATCTCCCGGTTATGCTCGCAAATTAAATCTGAGCTGTATGTGCGAACTTATGTGGTAGGTGCGAACTTAGCAGTTGTGCTTTTAACTGCCTTTGCAAACAAATGCTGATCATTAGGGCCAATGTTTGGAGACTGATTGATGCTTTGACTGAAGCTAACTATTCTTTTCAGCAATGCATATAGTATTCACCTACATTATGCTATTCACTTCACAAACAATGTTAGGCAAAGTCAAGCGTTTAATTAAGTCATTTTGAGTCAAATCATCCAACTGATCCAAGTTAACGAAACATCGCATGACAGTACGGAGTGAGGCTGCTGCAGGGCCCTACAACGGGGGGTGGGGGGCAATGCCCTGGGGCGGCACTTTTTATGAAATGGAGGAATAGCATATCGTCTTTCACGAATGAACCTGAAGTTAGATTTTGGTTAAGGTTGGACCTGCTATACGTCCCGGTTTGGCCAGGACTGTGCCAGTTTAAACGTCTGTCCCGGTTAGCAAAATGTCCCGGAATTTCACTTCAGTGAAATTTTCAAAATTAACTCCAGTCTGATGGTGCATTGTTATGAAACAATTCCGTCCTGAAAGGCTTGACTTTGCTTTAATCCGTGGCTTACTTTACAACCTTAATTGATTAATTTGTGTTAGCGTGATATAGCCCGTTGTGTCTAAATTACACCATTAGCAATAATAATAATAACACAGGAATTGCCTTCGCTCAATGGCCATTTGGGGGGCGCAGCACTTTTCCGTGGGGGAGGCGGCACTTTTCGACTCGCCCTGGGGCGGCACTTCCCAACGTCGGGCCCTAAAAAGTCTGTGTGAAGCGGGAAGTTATGTGCAAACGTTATTTGCCCTAATGTCTGAAGATACACACAAAAAAAGCGCATCTGTCCGCAGATTAACAGAGGTGGATAGTAAGGTATTTCTTTGGATTAATAACATGCATCGAGCAAACTGCCCCCTCCACCTTCACTAACCATTTTGAAAGCAAACGAACTTGCTGAACAATTATATCAAATCGTGAACTTTAGCAACATAATGTTTCGTGTTTAACATTTTTATGACCACTTGTCACGTTTGATTTGCTGTAAATAGTAAATACCAATAAATTGCTGAAAACGTTGAATGCAGATTTTTTCATAACTTTGTGCGAACTTAACTGGGATGCCGACTTAAACGGGTGCGAACTTAACGTAGATATTACTGCACATATGTGTTTGCCACCTCAGTCAAAAAAGCTTTTAGCATTCTATGTAAAAAGTTTATGCAAAACCTTGCGTTTTGGATTTTTGCTCAAAGCATTATTATGACGTAATGCTGTATGACAATCAAAACGCTTTGAAGAAACCTTAAACGGTATCCTCAACCAGTCCCGTTGACACGGGCGGGCTTTGGTGGGCTTATCACCCCACACAAAGCTCCAATCCCCCCCAAATTTAAATAAGAAACACTATAAATTAGTGGAATTTTTGTCAAATTTGTATGTCAAGCCCCCCTGCACAAACGTAAAGCCCCCCTATTGACGACTTTCTGGCGACGGTTCTGCACTTAACGCTATGCAATTTAGCTTTATATTTGTTAGGCTAAGGTCAGGTTGTTGTAAGTGATGTTTGTATTGATATGTATTGAAGACAGTTTTCTAGGTTGTATTTTTTGTAAGAGCAGAGTAGCAGTACCGTGCTGACAGATACTAACTTATGCGATCATTTTAGCTAGTAATGTGCCCTTGTAAATCGTAAGCTGGTGGTTTTGATAGTCATGCTTGTCAGCAAGTTCATAGATGAGATAGAGTCCAGGCTCTGTTGGAAGCAGAAGCAGTGGAAGCGGAAGCGATAAGTGTGGAAGCGGAAGCAATTGACGAAATAGCCGCTTCCACACCCTGGTTGGAAATAATCCTGTCGAAAATATTCCCCAATGGAACGATTTCTGGAGATCCGATCGGCAGAAAGGCAAACTGTGTGCAAAGGTGTTGGCGCTTCGTTTCAGCATGTGATGTACCTTGACCGTGGCTTGCTTCAGACAGTCATAAAAGAAAGAAAGCAGTCAATCGTGCGAAAACAGCTCTTGTGTGAGTCTGCTTGCTGTAGTCCAAGACAAGTCAAATTCAATTGAAGCGTTGTTTTATGAGTATTTAGTAAAATAAGCTTCACTAAAATAATCCCTTTCACAAATTTTATACATGCTAAAGCACGAAATCAGATCTACGATTACTGCTGGCAACAAAGTCATTCACAGCTTTTCTCTGTAGATCTGGCGGTCTTTGTGTATGGAAAGCAGCGCAAGTCCTGTCATTCGCTCATTTCCAATCAACGATTTAAGATTTTCCTCGACAGCCTTCTGTCGACTGCTGTTCAAAGCATTTCGTACATCTCTGGATTTGTCGGCATCTGTCTGCACAAAGTTATCGAACATGGCTGCACATAATTTATGATAGTTTTGGTGATTGTTGTAATGTTCCTTTGCCTTTTTATAATTGCAGTGTGGTCTCGAAACTAATGAGCCGGGAGGTTTTGCGCTACGACTGACAGTCTGAGGAGCAAACACAACGCACCATTTGCAAAAAGCTCCATTGCAAATATTACTGTACGCTAACCATGTAAATTCATTTAACCATTGCTTCTGGAAACTTCGATTTTTAGCACCAACTGTTACATATGGAAACGAGAAACCTGAAGGAGGGGTCCAGCAATTAAACATTACCTTTCGTCGATCAGCATCAGTCAGGGGAACTCCAATGAAGTTACCAATATCATTTTCACTACTGAATACTTGACTGCCTAGACTCTGAGCACGAGCTAGTGTCATTTCTATCTCTTTTGCAAAAGTCTTTCTCTTGACGAACTCCTTTTCCGCTTGTGTTGTACAACTACAAACTTATCCATTTTTCCTCGCACTCTTCTAACTATCACGGTACCCGAAAATCGAACTACAGGAGGAACAACTCCAATCGCAACGCATTACGCAACACGTGCAGAGTTTCTACGTCATAGCATGTATGAAGCGGTTTCTATCAATGTCATTATGACTCATGAATCGCAACGTCTTTATCGAAAAGCGACATTCAGTGAGAGTTTCCTATAGTCTTAGCACGATTTTCTTATTGAAATTGAAGTGAAACACTCGCAACGTATTAAGGTAACAGATCACTACATCACTAGTTATAATCAAAATCTTTGTATAGCTATGTATGCATGTACGGAATTGTTTTGTCTTTTAACAAATGTCAGCAACAAATTTGTGCTTAGGCGATTTCCGTTAAGGGGGGGCTGTATCCTCCTCATCCCCTCCTGCGTGCACCCCTGGACTCGAGCTTGCAAACCAGTGATTCGAAATTACTCGACAGTTCCTGTGATTCGCTTCTGAATCGAAAAATATTTATGTGATTCTGACTCAAAGGGCTTTTTACTCTGACACGACAATGACTCGCCAAAAATGACTCGGTCACATCACTGGTATTCATGGGTATGTAATGCATAATTCGTTAGCCATTATGGTATGAAGCTCGCAAGCGCTTCATGTTAGCCTGTATGTATTTGCTCCACAATTTGGCAAGCATACATTGGCATGCATCAGGCACGATATAGAGTGTTTTGTACTGTGGGAAAGCAGTGATCGAAAGTGCCTCGGAACTTGTTTGCTGCATAGTATAGTGATATCACTTTCACTTGTCTCTGAATACCGTCATCATCCTTCAGTGTCGAATTTAGCAACACGCCAAGGTATTTCACTTGCTCAAAAAATTGTACACAAACACCGTTCAGAAAAACATTTGATGGAACATGATTTTTTATAATTTTGGGGGCAGATATGACACCAATTGTTTTGTTGCAGTTAAAGGCGAGTTTGTGTTCAGCAGTATAGTAACCACAAATATGCAGAAGACATTGAAGCCCACTAATACGGGGACTGAACAGACATATATCATCAGCAAACATTAGATAATTGAATCCACTGCTCCAAATTAACACACTCCATTGAACCAAACTTACAGTAATCTACAGTCGCAAACGTGAAACTTACTCAAGAGTTGATAAGAAGTTGAAAACAATATTATCAAATGTGCTGAAGCAGAAATTATGAAATACAAATAATTTAAAATACTGTATGGACCACGAGTCTCAAATAAACTAATATTATTATTAGAAAACCGCAAGTTTCAAATCCAAATTCAAGTCCATGTTCTGCTCTGGACATTTTTTATGCATGTGAAGGACCAGGATATATATTTCTTGCATTAAGTTTGGGCTAGACTTTTGAAAAAGAGTGGAGAGAAGCAAAATGGAATTGCTTTAACCGAAAGCTTAGATCTAAGTATGTTGCTAATAAAAGTGCTAAGCCATGTTTTTAAACCTGGCGTCAATAAATTTCCAGGGGGCACGAGCCCTTGAGCGCTGCACAACATTGAAAATTTTATCAATATATTTATCCAACAATACTTTTGTTTTTTCTTCTTATTTACAACAAGGGCTTGAAACAAAAGACATTGACTTAAGCGAGGCATGGTGAAGAAAATGTTAAGAACCATTGTGCTAGATCAACATTAGGCACAATGTTTTAGCCAGTTGGGTGCCACTTTTTAGCTCATTGGACGCTGTTTTGTACCAGAAAATATATAGGAAAAACGTTAATTTTCATTTTATCGACATTGTCTCGAGTCTGCAAACCAATGCCTTGACAGTTCTTGTGATTTGACTTTGACTCGACCAAGTCAAGACTCGATTCTGACCCGACTCGAAAAAATTTAGGATGACTCTGACTCGTAGGACTTGTGACTGGACTCGACCATTAAAAGCTTCAGATTTTCTGTATGCTTTCAAGGAATTAGCCGACTCTTGCGTGTGCATTTAATTTACTATGACCAGTGATACAAGTCTAGCTGCAGTTGACTCTTACGTAGGCCTATCATGTCATCAAAGTTACGGAATTAGTGTGAATTTCATTAATCCAGTCCTTTGTTTTCATTCATGATTGTTTTATGTTCAGTACGGTCATACCTACTCCTCAGGAACATTTAGCAGAGTTCAACATTACTTGCACATGTAACTTAGTGCTAATGAGTCGCTTGTGTTGTGTATAGCCTACCTGCTAGTCACTGGTGGGATTTAAATTTTTAAAGAACAGGTTCTCTCATTATCACAGTCTCCAGAGGCAAATCATGACAACAATCGTTTCTCGGGAAATTTGAGCAGGTTCTTTCGAACCGGAGGGAATCTCATCACTGAGTGCTAATCTTTCTGGTTTGATATCTTATACACTATTGCGGAGCTTCTCATTACATTGCTCCCAATAGTGATTACCTTGAAAGTGCCTTTTGAGTTGCATTTCATAGAGCCTAACAACAGTGATGTAATTTTTGGATTTAAACAGGATTTGGATTTTGAAACTGTAAGTTTTCGGATTTGAATTTGATATAAGATAGGATAGTTGGTTTGGACTTGGATTTAAAAATCCTCCGTTCATCTCCATAGTACCGCTTGCCCTGATTCTAAAAAATATTTTGAAGTTTTTCCTGAAAAACGAACAGTGAAAGATTGGAACTGTAGTCGCATACAATTCTTCGCTTAAGCCCATATCTGCCTTTTGGCTCCAATATGAAAGTCGAACGATATTTTAGCGGAATTGAGTCACAGGTGTAATTCCTTCATTAGAACCGCTTGATATAGCTCATAAATAGGGGTTCAAGGAACTAATAAGGGAAAATTCCCGCACAGCTTCACTTCTTGAGGTTAAAATTCAAGCTTGTCCAGTATCTACCTCTGATTCTCTGCCCGCTGTACAGCAGCAGGTTTTCTTAACCTGTGGACCACGGAAGATTTTTTAAACAGGCCACCGCCTGATTGTGTTGAATTTGAGTAGGTTTTACAAGTTGAATGTTTCAAACGAAAACGTAGGTCACTGACTCTTCAACTGCAAACATCATAATAGTAAATTACTATTACTAAGTAATACGGCCTGTAGTCATTTATTACCGTGTTAGAAATTACTGCAACACGGAAATTTCTAATTACAGTAGCTTACCACGTTATGTACAACATGCAGTTACTGAAGGCATTTTGGCAGACAGGTGACTCTTGTTGCTATGAAAACGAAATCTGGAAGCTGGCCTAATGTGGGAGATGACTGAAGTGGATCTGTGCATTATATCCAGGCCTCTAATCTAATTAGAGGGGGTACATAAGGTACGTTATACCTGGGCCCAGTAGAGTAGGATGAAAGTACACTTACTATGTCTGTATGTGACCAAGTCCAAAATTCCTAGTGTAAGCCAGTTGCCAGTATTAACAATTAATCTATTTCAATATCTTGGCATGCTAGCTGTCCTATCCATATCTGGGTTTTCCAGAAAGCTGCCCAATCTTTAGTCTGCCCATGGACACATATTTTAGGTGGGCGTTTATATGGTGCTAATATTTGAGTTGAATACTACTGTACTAGTATTTGTACCTGTCACCTTACACTGTACATCCAACCTTACACTATA
>Ga0210059_1016101_pt1 | contig 10820 bp, 5 predicted proteins | sample Ectturendosymbi2_FD_188042 | JGI IMG/M metagenome (GOLD analysis project Ga0210059, IMG submission 188042) | Ecteinascidia turbinata endosymbiont from Florida, USA - Sample 2 (SPAdes) (version 2) | ecosystem: Host-associated > Tunicates > Ascidians > Unclassified | place: Key West, Florida... | reverse complement strand
TTTTCACTGTATTGAATATACTTTTTACATTCAGAATTTTTGAGTAACTTGCGCTTGCCCTGAAAAACAGAGGGTGCCCTGAATTTACTGTATTGAATGTATATTTTTTATTATTCAAGATTTTTGAGCAACTTGCGCTTTCCCTGAAAAACAGAGTTGCCCTAGAATTTTTCATTGTACTGAAATATATTTTATTATTCAGGATTTTTGAGGAACTTGCGGTTGACCTGAAAACAGAGTTTGCCCTGAAATTTTTCAAGCCCGGGGGGGCGGCCGCCCCCCCCGCCCCCCCGCCTCGTACGCCTATGCTGGTAGGTACCTACACGTTTCAGCGTACGTTTCTAGAAATTTGCCATCAACAAGCCACGATGCTAAAAAACTTGGTAGACTCGAACGACTCGAAACACTTTTCGCTGTCTTAGTAGTTAGTACAGTGAATTAGTTTTCCAATTTCTTCAGCGTTGACCACTTTGCTGCAGGGAACGGTCATAGGTTTTTGATTTCAGACATCTACGTTCACAACCTTACCTGTGGTCGCAAGTACTGCGACCAACCCTGGCCTAACTGGTGGGATGTCCTCATGAAACAGAAGGGGATTCCCGGCATTGACAACTACGCTTATGCAAATATGTAAGTGCAACTTAGAGTTACGTTAATTTGAAAAGGTTGCTCTTTTATAGTCCAACAGATGTTTATTTTGACGTTCTCGCCAAGGTGTTAGAATTTGAAGGTCAGTGTGATGCCAGATCCACGATATACTAGAAAGTGAACTTGGCTGCCCAAGGCACGGATTATTTGAAATCTTTATCTTTTGCCGTGCATTTAGAATTTTGCACACGCCTACTTTACCAAGTAGCACGTAAAAACTTAATCGTCTTTCCTTTTGTATAGTGTTTCATCAAAGTGGTAGTGAAAATTTCGAAGCGTTTTGACGTGGTATAATCTTCATTAATTACTCAACCGTTTTCTATAAGTTTGTACCATAGTGAGAAGGGTTGTAAATGGTTCATAACAGGTAAGTATAGCCATTTGTCAAAATAAAACCATATTACCGTCACTGTTAACCTTACACTAAGTTAGAATGTTTTTCAGATTAACCAGTATTTACTGCTTTTCCACATTGTAGTTACGTATCCTAGGGCAACGGGATCAACTGCAAGGTCTTTGCGGTCGTAACTGCAACCGAAGACATAATCGTGGGTGCGTGTGGAGAACAGGGTAGCGGAGTTGGAGGTAAAATATCCGACTCTGACTCCAACTCCGACCTTTCCAAAATTTCCGACTCCGACTCCGGCTTTCCAAAATTTCCGACCTTTCAAAATTTGCGACTCCGACTCCTTGACATAAACGGAATGAAATTTGACTGTTAAAATCAATGGGAATCGAGGTGCACAGCAAGAAATCTCTGTTTCAACAAATGTTTCAAAAGAAATAGCACCACTTCAACAGGATTTCCTAATTTAGGAGTGTGATGTAAAAAATGATCCAATTGGACATCCGTAGTCGGAGTCGGACAAAAAATCCGACTCCAACTCCACCCAAAACCTCCGACTCCTTACGACTCCGAAACCCTGGTGGAGAAAGAACATTTGCAAAACATGCTGCGCTTTCATGGAAATTCAGAAAACTCAGAATTTCATGGAAATTCAAAACACTTTTTGTTTATGCTAAGGCAAACGTGTTGTGATGTCTGCTATGTTCATTTACGCCTGAATAAGCAGCACAGTTAACTATTAACAATATATTTCATATCGGATTTCCTGGATGTTTTCGTAGGATTGTATTCATCACTTTCTGGCTTGCGTGAGTTGCAAATCATCGTCAAATTACTTCAAGCAAAGGATTTTTGAATTTTGTAGCCTATAAATGTGAAAGTAAATCTCAAGATTTTTTGTTTCGATAATTTTAACGAACAATTCGGACGTGACTGGAAAGTTTAAACCTCTAGCAAAGGCATTGTCGGCGGCCTGCTCGCGACAATCTAACAGAAAAATAAATTGGTCTACTTGTGACAATTTAACAGAAAATTAGATTTTTATGAAAACAGCATAAGTTTCTGACAGTTTGCACCTTGCTCACTGCAAGTTCTTGATTGCGAACGCAGCTCATGCTTCAAGACACTGTTGCGTAATTGCTCGTGCATAAACAAGCGCCTGTTTCGTGCGTGATCTGCTTAGATTTTACGGACATTAACACTGCTTGCTTCCTTTGCAGATTCATTACAGGTACTTCACATATAGTTATAATGTTGCTTTACAGCACCGGTTGTAGCCACTGCAGGAAACTAAACGTGTAGAAATGTAGAAGGCACAAGTTACATGTTAGTACCTTTCGTTTTCCGCACTGTGCTGGCACGTGAGCTTTTGGAGAAAGTTGAAGCCCTTGCGCATATCTGCGAAAGCTACCAGGTGGTAACAAATTAAATACGCCTGAGATTTCTATTTTTTAACCCTGGAATACTTTCGTGGGTTTATCAAACCCAGGTCAAATGAGGTCACCACGTGATACCTACTGTAACCGCGCGTTGGCGCGCTTTCCACGCTTCAGTAGCTTCATATATTTGTACGACCTATTGTTAGGTGGGCGTGCGGTCGTCCACGTTTTTTTCGATTTTGCATAGGGAGTGAAATCGGGTTCAGCAGACCCGACGAAATGGTTAGTGTGAGGTGGCATGAGCACGCTAGACCCACGTTATGGTTAAAGGGGGGCTAAGCGCCAGGTGGCTGTAAAAAGCTGAAACTCATTCAGCGCATGCTTCTGCGGTCGTGTTAGCAGTATACAATATAAGAAGTTCTTCAGGCGCAAAATTTTTTGTTTACGAGTAATTCAGTTCAGGCATATATGACACCTTCGCTATACTGGTCTACTTACCTTTTCATCAAAAATCGTATGATATTAGAGTACAAAGTAACTCTCTTAGTGCTCAAACTTCTCAGTGGGACTTATATTTTCAGTGTAGTTTTGCTGATAAACTGCAGTTGAAAGAATGTATTTTTTTTTATTTTTGAAAACCGGGTTCATCACACCCAACGAAATAGTTAGTGCGACAAAAATCGAACAAAAGTATTCCAGGGTTTTAAGGAGCGACATGCGCAGGACACCCCTGCTCCGCACCAAGCATGAATATTGCCGGCCATGGTTCGCTACAAGCAGTGTCTTATTGAAATCTCAGCTGGTGAGTAGGTCTTGCCAGAACTACAAAGCTAATAGTATTTGAATTGAAGAAACTGCAAGTTTTTTTGGAAATCTTTTGTAAAATTTACATTGAAAAGGCTTCGCCGGTGCTGATACCTCCTGAATCTAGTTTCTTCGAAATGACGTGAGGCTTTAGGAGTCCCTGTGAATTTTGGAGAAATAACTGTGTTTGTCTTATTTTTCGCAAAGTAACCTATACTTTTTAGTATCAAAAGTCATTTGCTTGTGAACAATAAGCAGTATGGCTCTTCTAACTGTAAATGAGACTTGAAAGACTGTCTGTCAAAAAGTTTTAATATTGATAGGTAATTCTGTTTGATTCTCTTTGAATCAGAGTTTACGACTGAGCACCTGTAGTGTTACCTGAAATCAATTTCCTACTTAAAACAATTTGCTGATGGCTTCAAACCCATCGCTTTTGTGGAAATTAGTTACGTGAATATTGATGGGTTTTCAGGCGGTGTTTGTTGAGAAGAATAAACTGCAGGTTCGCACAATGTCTGCTTAAGCTGACAACTTGTAGGCAGCCTTTGAAACAGGACAAAATAGAGAGCATTCAACATTTTGACTCTCAGGCGAAGTATGATGAATGCAATGCTGCGCAAAAAACAACAAACAGGTGTGAATTGCTGGTAGCAGGAAAGATTTTTCACAGGAAAACACACAGATTCACTCATGCATTCCCACCACACGCGCACCTGGCCGTGACTTGTACTGGAAAGGGAGTTGCATTTTTCTTTTGTTACGAAACTGCCATCCCGCACGAACTTGTTTGCAAAATTTAGGTTTCATTCAAAACATGCAGTGAAAAGTTTTGTTCAGCGTGCGCCATGGCCGTATCCATCTTTCTTGCTTCATAAATAGCTTAGCAACAAAAAACTAAAGAGTAATTACGTGTTTTGCGTTCGTCAGAGCCAATGCGAGCTGCGCCATTTTGGCAATGGGCATGTTCATCTTTGGCTGCGCAGAAGGTCAAACCACAAAGGCTTGGGCGAGTCTGAAAGACGACAAAGGTTTTGAGGTCAATTTCAAGCTTGGATGGAAGGGTGTGTTCAGTTGGAAGAGAACCCTTCTGGCTCCAATGTTTGTCTTCTGTGGATGGTCGATGGATTTCATCGCCTACTCCTTTACCAGGGTAATTGCAACGTGCATCTCGTTTGAACAGCCGTACAAAATTTGTGGAATGCTTTAAGCATATCTAGCCATAGGCGTGCGGGAAGGCATTTTACTGTGGGGAGGAAAAAATTTGCCCTGAAAATAACAATTTGCCCTAAAAACAGACAATTTGCCTTGAAACTAACTTTTTAGTTTAATCCGAATGGGGCTGAAACCTTATGTAAATCTGTTCTATACAGTTGCATTCGTTCATAACGGCTTCCTCTGTAACGTCAATTCGCCCATAACGTTACATTCAGTTTGGTCGCGATGCCATCTTTTATATGCATTTCAATTCGCTGATAATGTCAATTCGGCAATAACGTTCTTCATGCAATCCCCTAGAGGTGCCGTTATTGGCAAATTCTGTAGTTACCTTGATTGTTAACTCAAGAGGTTGCAGTTCCTTGCGTGTTGTGTTCTCCCAGGCAAGAAATTTACGGTAATTGCTTTTACTGATGCTAATATGTACGCGACTTCGACGACGCAACGCAATGTTTTAAAAGCGACGGTTCCGGATCGTATGGTCTGACTCACACCTGCCTGTGTTATCGCTGCTGTGCACTTGAGCAAGGCACTTAAAGACGCGCACTCAAAGGAGCCAAGCAATCTGCACGTCCGTGCTGCCCGCTTCAAAAACTCCTGTTAATCAGAAAAATCTATCATCTTGACACCCTGCACCTCTACTCAGCGAAAACGAACAAAGAAAGAGTTACCGAATTCTTATATCAAGCTGTTGAGCTACCGACATCCGATTGTTCGATTTTCACAGAAAATGAGAGCTTGTTCCAGATCAGTGGCGATTCTAGACTTAAAAAAGTGTGGGGGGGCAATGCGGGGCCAAGGAAAAAGTAGGGGGGCCAACCTAAAAGTCTATTTTGCATGGTGATATTTCGTTTTTTGAAGATTAAGTTGCTATGATTAACCCTATCAAACCCAACATGGGCTTGTGATTATCGTTCAATATGAACATAGCGCTATTATTCACTACAGACGCCTAAACGCCACTGTAGATGCAATCACACACGCGTTACAGCTATGTCGATAATTCTGTACTAACCGTGCAACTTCCAGAGCACTGCACATGTAAAATGAAACACCAATTCCCGTACACGATTGTGTTGGCCCCAACATGAACGAAAAGTGCTCCAAGAAAATGAATACAATTTACATGAAAGCGAAATGATTCCAACCACGAATTCCATCTTGACACCGAGACTGTTAATAGCCAGCTAGTTTCGTCAAAATATTCTTACTACAAATCAAATTAAAAAAACAAAAATCATTAGCCAACGGATTGGTGGCTACTGACTAATCCGTTTTTGTGGTGACTTATGGACATGTTGCGATTGTGGTGTAACCATAACAATGTTATGCAACTGCTATCACAGGCCGGCGCAGCTCATTCGTCCGGTACGGCCATGGTCGTACCGGTTTTTCTACTCAACAATAGGTATCAGTTTTAAGAAACTTGCCCGCAAAACTGCTGATAGCAATTGGAGATCCCAAATAGCTGCTCTTTGCTGTACTCCGCCAATTCACTACGCATTGAATTCATCGTTCATGCTCAAGGGTGTAGCGGCACTTTTATAGATTCCGGAACTCTTACAGGTGCCTCACAGGCAGAGACTGCCTGCTCATTACTTATATTTGTAGGCAACGTCTAATACACTGGTAGAGGTGGCGGACCGGGCTCCGGCAGCACTACACCACTGATCATGCATCGATATTTGGTACTATGGACTAGAAACAGGGTTGGAAATTTAAAAGACGATATGTCGAATCTTGATCTCAAAGAAGGCTACTAGTTCCCACTTCTCAAAACCCTCTGTAGATGTTTGCAAGGAGTTGGTTACTAATTTCTCTATTCACAATGCCATAAAAATTTTTTCGAAACTGTCAGTCTCTGAGCGCATTGCATTTGCCGGTGTCTGGAAAGTTTTGGGTTTGCTTTTGGTTTTAGCTGACACGACTGGCACATCAGAGGACTTTTTCAACACTAAAGGTGGTATAAGCTTATTTGCGTACAACCAAGGCCTGAGAGAGGGGATAAAAGAGGAAAATCGTTCCGGGCCACATTAGCTGCTGGGGCCCAGGAAGATGAAAATACGCACGCCAAATTTTTTTTGTAATCAAGCCCAAAATTTGTAGTATAAGCCAGTTGCCAATTAATGTATTCATAAATCTGTGCATGGCAGGTGTTTCATTTTTATTCTGACTACTATACTAAAAAGCTATGCCAGTTTCGATGAAGGAACCAGAAGCTATGGGCCCGGTATCAGTCTTCGTATCCCCGAGAAAATCAGAAGACCTGCGTATAACCATGACGTGAAGACGATTAAACGATTTGATGATTTTACATGTTCACAAAGAACGAGTTGACAGACTTGGTCTGGACAAAATTGCGGAAAATTATGTTTCTGGTAGAAAGGACACACTGAGGATGTTGGGTTAAATTTTGTGAACTGTTTGAGAATTTTGTCGGCCTGTAACATTGCTCAAACGGAGTGGTAGGTACGTTTTTGTTTTTGTCTATTGACTCAATAGTAAAGAGTTAGAGCAACAACTTTATAGTGTTCATTGCAGGCAAGGGTTTACTTTGCAGAATTAAAGATGTAGAATAGTGGAGAGCAATGTTTCCTTAATTTTTTATAGACTGCGAGCAAAGGGATAGTCTTGAAAGCCGTGAGTGTTTAGCTTATGGTAGTATGCAAGCTTTCAGTTCAGGCTGTATTTTAGAACTGTGCTGTTGCAGTTGCTTTTGCACTTTAAACCTGGAACTGTGCTGTTGCAGAAAATGCTTACGGGGCATCGCTTACTATGAATGGCTAAAAAAGGTCATATTTTTCTAGAGAATACAGAGTCGCGAACGAACCGCTTACTTTGCGAGCCGCAGTTCCCTGAATCCACGATTTCTACCCACCTTGGCCATACCACTAAAAAGAGCTAGCGCCGGCTCTGTATTATGAGCGTAATGTCCATCTGCAGCGTGGGTAGGGTGAGGACTATTCAATGCAGTATACAATGAAGAGCAGCGAGGTTTCGGCACCAGTTGCACTTAAAGTAGCGTAGCAGGGCTGCAGATAGGTGTAGCCTACATCGGCATTTAGGGCGTGTTCCTGATAGCAAGATGTAACTGCAGGGGTTAAACTTATTTTGCGGAATATTCCCAACAAAGTTGTTCATTATTCACACTGAATTCTCCTCTGACTGATCCTTAAAGGCTGACTTTTCAACCCTGCGTTAATTTATGACTGTCAAGTCATATGCGAAAAACGCACTAGCTCTAAACCCAAAAAGATTCAAACAAATAGACAATGAGCAATATAATTCTCACACAGATCCCTGCACAGTCTGCATTAGAACTGTATATCATCATGATCACGTCAATGTAACTCATGGCCGTAGTCAGGGTCAAATTTTTACCGAGGCGAATACCGTATGTTCATTACGTCCCCGGTTGGCAATGTTGTTAAATTTAGTTTATGCGGACATAATATCCTGCCCTGATTTAATCGAAGCTGGGGGTTGCAACACAGTGTAGCTGCAATGCTGCCCTTTTTAAAACAGCCACGCAATAAAATATGAGTGATTTAGAGTAATAAAATTTTTTTCTGGCGGCATTACAAGAAGTTTACCGAGGCAAGTGCCTCGTTTGCCTCAATGTAGCTACGGCCTAGAACTTAATCCTTCGACTATCATGTCGACTGTCAAATTCATCAACAAAATCATCTAAATCTATTTTTCCGCTCGTACCTTTCAACTGAAAGCAGATCAGTGTTACCCAATCTTTTACTGGTAATGGAATTTCTGGGAAATGTTTTCACTAATTTCATTTTTGAAAAACTTCTCTCGCATGAAGTGCTCGTGACGGGATGAGTTACAACTACCAGTAACAATCAAACGCAGCTTTTTAAGTAGCTATAAATGAAACAATTTGTTCGAGCGACATTGGCCCCCTGGACTCCTTCCGAAATAAATTATTTGCCAAAGATATTTCATGTTTTAAAACATTTTCACTAAATGAATATGATTGCGAATTCGTTCAAGTGTTTTTCTGATAGAAATGTTTGACCTCTGGGTCAAAGAGCTGAAATACGCGAAAGAATTGCTTCTGAATCATTACAGAAAATCCGTAAAAAATTCTATGAGTTTGCAGGACATGTTTTGGTTGAGTTAAAACTGCAGTCACCAACCATTTACCTGAGGTGTTTCGAAGTCGTATACACAAGGCAGAAGAACGCAATACTGCAGCCAGAATGAATTGGGATAATTTAACTAAAACTAATTCTTAATGCTTTCACAAACCTTTTGCTACTTGGACAAGAAATAATCTGCTGACGGTAATATAATCCAGTTTCATCTTACACCAAAATGCACGAAAGATCAATCTTCCAATTGCTGCGACTATTTTTTAGTTTCGAAATGAATCTTTCATCAACACGACCGCGGTCTTTCTAAATTTCGCGCAGGATCCGAGCAACTGCTGGTGTGTGTCGTCATAAACAACTGTAGTTACCCGGCTGTCAAAAAAAAACAACACAGCTTATCATGCATTTGGGAAACATTGAATGCAGGCTAGAGGGTTTCTAATTGATCGTTTAAAATATAACTGGCCGAAATGTATCTACTGTGTATGTCAACCAAACGAACTTAAACGTGAAATTAAGAAAAAAACTAGGGGGGCCAAGCAGAGGCCAAGCAAAAATCTGTGGGGGGGGCATGGCCCACCCAGGTCCCCCCTTAGAATCGCCACTGGCCCAGATCAAAGTCACTATAACCAATCACGGCTTTGGTCCACATTACAAACTACGCTAGACCTAATTACACGGATCAGCCCCAAGTGAATATAAAATATTGACAATTTCTTCACCGTTCACGACCTTCGAACAACTTGCGCTTGCCCTGTAAAAACAGAGTTGCCCTAAAATTTCCACTGTATTGAATATACTTTTTACATTCAGGATTTTTAACAGCTCGCCCTTGCCCTGAAAACAGAGTTTCCCTGAAAATTTTCACTGTATTGAATGTATTTTTTACCATTCAGGATTTTTGAGCAACTGCGCTTGCCCTGAAATACAGAGTTGCCCAGTTCATTGTATTGAATACACTTCTTACATTCAGGAGTTTTGAGCAACTTGCGCTTGCCCTGAAAAACAGAGGGTGCCCTGAATTCACAGTACTGAATATATATTTTTTATCATTCAGGATTTTTAAGCAACTTGCGCTTGCCCTGAAAAAACAAAGTTGCCCTGGAATTATTCACTGTACTGAATATGTATTCTTTATCATTCAGGATTTTTGAGGAACTAGCGCTCCCCTGAAAAACATAGTTACCCTGAAAATTTTCACTGTATGGAACATACTTTTTATATTCAGAAATTTTGAGCAACTTGCACTTGCCCTGGAAAAACAGAGTTGCCCTGGAGTATTTAACTGTATTGAATATGTATTTTTATCATTCAGGATTTTTGAGCAACTTGCGCTTGCTCTGAAAAAACAGAGTTGCCCTGAAAATTTTCACTGTATTAAATATACTTCTTGCATTCAGGAGTTTTGAGCAATTTGCGCTTGCCCTGAAAAACAGAGGGTGTCCTGAATTCACTGTACTGAATATGTATTTTTTATCATTCAGGATTTTTGAGCAACTTGCACTTGCCCTGAAAAAACAAAGTTGCCCTGGAATTTTTCACTGTATTGAATATGTATTTTTTATCATTCAGGATTTTTGAGCAACTTGCGCATGCCTTGAAAAACAGGGTTGTCCTGGAATTTTTCACTGTACCGAATATGTATTTTTTATTATTCAGGATTTTTGAGCAGCTTGCGCTTGCCCTGAAAACGGAGTTTGCCCTGAAATTTTTCAAACCCGGGGGGCGGCCGCCTCCCCGACCCCCCGCCTCGTACGCCTATGTATCTAGTTGAGGTTGTTTGTTCATATATGTGTACTGCGCCGCTTTGCGCTGTTAGTAATTCGTAAACGATTAGCCATTCATGGAGCATGGTCATTCTTGCCGAAAAAACTTATGCAGTTAGTATGAAGGGTCACATCCGTTACCAACTTAGGTCCTTTAGTGGGGTAAAAACTGAGAGTCAAACATAGAGTCGTAGTTTCTAATTTTTTTTCACATTGTACCCCGTCGGGCTAACGAATGCTTAAATGTTCATCCGGGGTTATTATCATTCCCGTGTGCCTCCGCAGCTGCGTGCTTGGTGAGTTTATATTTTATATTTTATATTTTATATTTTATATTTTATATTTTATATTTTATATTTTATATTTTATATTTTATATTTTATATTTTATATTTTATATTTTATATTTTATATTTTATATTTTATTTTTTATATTTTATATTTTATATTTTATATTTTATATTTTATATTTTATATTTTATATTTTATATTTTATATTTTATATTTTATATTTTATATTTTATATTTTATATTTTATATTTTATATTTTATAT
>Ga0210059_1016100_pt1 | contig 10821 bp, 5 predicted proteins | sample Ectturendosymbi2_FD_188042 | JGI IMG/M metagenome (GOLD analysis project Ga0210059, IMG submission 188042) | Ecteinascidia turbinata endosymbiont from Florida, USA - Sample 2 (SPAdes) (version 2) | ecosystem: Host-associated > Tunicates > Ascidians > Unclassified | place: Key West, Florida... | reverse complement strand
CCCAAAAGCGAACATTTTTTTTTCGATTTCGACGACAAGACTTGCTGAATCCGTAGAGGGTTTGAACAGCTCTCTAGCTCAATCGCCTGGCGAGTTATAGGATTGCAAAGCTCTGCATGAAACGTGGTTTTCGTGGGACTTAAAGGGGTGTCACATACGGGCATAGCATATCACCTTGAATATCACGCTCAAGGCACGCGACCGCACCACGGTTTCAGTCAATTGACCAGTATTGAGTGTGCATGTGTAGAGCATTACCTTCCAAACAGAGTGAGTGTTCATGGACCAGTCTCAGAAACATCTACGTCAGTCCAAAATCTCAGATTGCTTTGCAGCTAAATAATATCAAATTATGAACTTCATTTAAGATTATTTTTAACTGCCTGGATGTGGCGGTTACTAGTCTGATACACCATTGTAAATACATCAATAAGTTCGTTTTGCTTCAGCGAAAGTTTGCTGTTGGGTCATAAATGTGCTCAATTTAAGTAGTTTTCGCCGATATCTCAGTACTTCGATGACGACAGGCTAGAAACAACCACCTTCAGTTAATCCGGATCTTCGCCTAAACCGGATGGAAATCGTCGGTCAAATCGAATCCGGATTAACCGAGGTTTCCTGTATTATTGGTCGCCATATTAGGTGACAACGTTGTAAAGACAAACTTTGTGCAATTCAACAATGATTTTGCGGGCTTTCGTGTTGCAGATGGAACGCCTCTCGAAGGTACATTGAGAAGCTTAAGAGCTTTATTCACAGTGTCTCTCCGCCTATCTTGGGTAAAGTGCTTTCACATCTGCCGCCACAATGTAAAACACGGATTTTTGTTTTTCAGTTCCTAGGGTTTTGATCAGGCGGTCTTTCCAGTTGAGCAGGTATGCAATTTCACGGCTATCTCGACAAAACTCGTCTGGGCCGTTTTTGCAAAAGTTTGCGCTAATACGTTTCAGTATAAATTCTACAAATGCTGTAATGCGTGACGTGCTAATGTTCCCAGCAGATTGTAACAAGCGTACCGGTATGTCAACTTGTGTGTCTCGAAAAGCGGGTTAGCGTATAAACCCGCGTATATTGCATCGTAAAAAATTTTGCTGGTGCACAGTTGACCTTGCGGTACTACTTGTTCTTCCATTTCAATCCAATTGTGTGTAGCAGCAGCTCACCACTCACTGCACCCACACTATGGACATCAATAATAAGGTCTTTACAATATTTTCTCATTTTGTCAAGGTAAGCGTCGCATCCATTTACCGGCACACCCATTTTTTGAAACTTTTACAGTTTTCGTTGATCAGTATAGCGTTGTAATCTTCGTAGTTAAGATTAACAACTTTTCCGTCCTTATCGGCTCGGCAAATCACAATTTTCCTCTCCTCTGTTAGTTTGGTCAGTTTGCTTAAAACAGTCTCTTTGTTCTTCCGGCAAATTGTTCTTGGTTCTATATGCGTCCAACACAACAGATGTCAGACATGGGCGTCCACAGAAATTTTCCAGGGAGGGGGCCAACGTCGACATTTTGCCTGTCTTTTTTAGGTTTCTGATGATGCAAATGTATGTTCACAAAACGCTTTACCCTTTCTACTCCACAAAGAAAATGCCCCTTGTTACAACCGCCAGGTATTATACGATGATTTACACCAGGGGTTCCCAACCTGGGGTACATGTACCCCCAGGGGTACATTTACCTATCCGAAGGGGTACATTTAGGGTTAGCAGTAGAAGAGACCAATATGTTTACATATCATTTCTTTACAAATATTTATACATATATCAGTGAATATTCTTTTCAAAAATCATGATATGCTTATTGTTAAATTTATCTATGAATAATCATGATAAAATATTTTGTCATAAGAAATTTCAGGGGTAAATGTTCATCTGTCGGAGTGTTGAAGGGGTACATGGTTAGAGAAAGGTTGGGAACCCCTGATTTACACAATAGGCTGTCTGCATATTTTCAAAGCAGGGCACTTCTCTACAAAGAAGCCTTGCCATGGTCTTTAACGAAACCACAAATTGTGCCTTTGTTCTACTTAACAAGACTCGTTAGCGTTACTTCGAAACAAGAGGTGCAAACATTTGGGAACTCACTTAGAAATCAGAATTAAACCTTAACGATTAAGACTTATTCCTTCAAGCCTGCATAGAAGGATTCTAACAACTCATGTAGCTGTAAACTGTGTAAAAAAATGCATACGCGACTAAGCGTAGTTTGATGAAACTATTCACTCAGGCGCGTTGGTCACACTCACAGTCTCACACTCAGTGGCGTAACTGACGGCAGTAGCGTAAAAACTTTTAGGAAGGCGGGCCAAAATGTTTGATTTTAGGCGAATAACACTATTTTGTTTGGGATACCGCCTCTCAAAGCACAAAATGACTATATGTTCTAAAAATTTGGGGGGCCATGGCACCGTAGGCCCCACCCTGGCTACGCCTATGACTGACGGTGGGGTAGAGGGGCGAATCGCCCCTCTGGCAAGCTGAATGTAAAAGCCGGGAACCCGCACTTAGCTTATATTTCGGTTTTAGCATTCTTTTGGTTTTCCGTATGTTGTTCCTTTTAGCGTTTTTCGGAGTATTTTCCGGTGATTTAGGCTTTAACCTTCGACGTGCACATCCGGATTCACCATCATTTCTCAATTTTTTTGTGAGTGTTGGCTAGTGGGCCCTTTCAGCTAAGTTTTCCTTCCCTGGCCTGGCCCAAACCTCTAGTTACGCCACTGCTCCCACAAACAATGGATTTTCAGATTTGTGGAAGGATTGCCACAGATTCACTCAGGCTTTCATGCTTTTCGCAAAGTATGATTCTGCGTGGCTTACTGCCTATCAGCAGTCACTGTACCGCTACACAACAGTCACATTCGGCAAAACACCTATTACCGTAATAGTGATGCCTGGTTAGTTTGCAAAACAAGCAAGTAAATTTGAAAACAAGCCCAAAATAGGAATTTTAACCGAAAAACAAGCCGAAAATGCGTTTTCTAGGAAAATTTAACAAAACACAAACAACAGGCAAATTAAATACAACAGCAGGGAGGCAAATCCGAAAAACAATCCCACTATGAGCAAATTTTCACAAAAACACGCCCGAATTGCGTTTTGCAATAAGTTGAAACAACCAAAATGCCATAAAATTTGAAAAAAGCAACCCGCAAAACTGAATTCTGCAAAACACAAGCCTAAATAACAAGCAACTTTCAGTTAAAACAAAGCCCAAATCAAGCAATCTACAAGTCTTCAAAAAAACCCGTAACTCCACAAGAAAACAAGCTCAAATTCGCGGGAATACTGCAAGGTTGGCAACACTTGAAGTGAACCTTTGAATGTATTTTACCATGTAATTGTTACGCAATAAAGCCTAACAGCAGAACAATCCGTTCGCAAGCTTCGACAACTTGCCTCTGCAGGCAAATGAGCAGACATGAGTGAATTGCAAGCTCATTACCGCGTGACACCAGAACAGTGCACTTGGCCCTTGTGCAGTGTGAGTGTCATACCGGCAAATAAACCGTCATTGCAAGAAGTAAGTAAATCAATCGGAATTAAGCTGCTGACTTCAGGTTTTCAAGACATTTTTGTTGCATAGTCCCAATTTCCAGGGGGGAAAATGCCCGTTTTGCCCCCCTGCGGACGCCCATGATATCAGGTTCTCTATTTTTGTAAAAACCGTGTCCACATATGCATTACTTTCGTCATCAATTAGATCCCTCTTAGGTCCAGAGATTTTGAGGATTTTTAGTTTTTTTGGCAACACAAGGTCTAATTTCATTCCTTTCTCCAAGCACTGCACGGCATTCTGTTTGTCTGACGTAGTCATAACCGGTTAATTGAAGGTTGTATTTGTGTGATCCTTGTGAGCGCCATGTGTGCGTGAGTTGTACCTCGTTGTGTGTGGGGGTGAAGACACCGAACAAAAAACTAATTTATTTTCTTTGAATGTCCTAAAAAAGATCATCACATTTTTCATCCTCTAATGAAAACAAAATTTCAAGTATGAAAGACAGAAAAAGTAATTCTCAACTCCAATATAACTTCATAGGTACACCAACATTTTACTCAGCGTCACACGTAAATGGAAGCAAAGAATATAATGATTTTTTAAGCTCCCTACAAGATTAAAAACGCGGTTGCGCTTTTAACCTGTACTAACTAGTCTCATTACTTGTGTACGGTGTGCAAACACACACCGTTTGCGGTACCTCTTTGAATCGCTTTTGTTTTGTAACAACACCTCTCATAACTGTATAATCGCCCCAAATTAAAGACAAATGCGAAATCCCGAAATGCGTCTCAAAGTCGCTCCCAATTTTCTCCCCATGGGGTGAATGTTGTTTTCTCATCGGGACTACTTTCGAGTTAAGAACTGCAATAACATGGCCCAGTGTGATGGCCCATGCGTGCCACCCTAAAAAATGCTTGTTTCTGGCATTTTTTGAAAAAAACAAAAAAAACGTTTCAAAAACTAAAACCATTTTACTTTCGTTTCGGAAACACTTTCGTTTCGCAAATGTTTTCTAAATAAAAGCATTTTCGTTTTAAAAAAAGTATTCTCGTTTCGGAAATACTTTCACTTTGGTTTGGAAATTAAAATACTTTTGTTTCAAAAACAAAAAAAATTTACTTCGTTTAGAAAACACTTTCATTTCGCAAATATTTTCTAAACAAAAACATTTTCGTTTTAAAAAATTTTTATTTTCATTTCCGAAACACTTTCACTTTTGTTTCGGAAACACTTCGTAAAACAAATCGAAAAAAAACGCATCAGTTTTGTGGACGTGGCCCATGGGTGTCACCTTCCGATGAGGGCCAGTGTTTCCTCTTGAGAAGGCTTGATTTGCAGATTATCCATGTCGATGTCTGGCTCCAGTAGCTCGTGGTTGTATTGCGCGTACGCATAGACTGGTCTGAGTTTTTCCTTGTTGTGATAACCTATCCTCGGGGAAATGTCTTTCAGGGATTATTGACATAAGACGTATAACATGTGGCTTAGAGTAAGTCAATGGTATCTTTTTGGCCAAAATAAGCGAATGGATTGTGCGCATGGGCAGTGATGGAGTCAGTCAGTATCGGAATATGCTGGCCTGAAGCCTTGTTTGAAAAGTTAAAAGCTGCTTCGTGATTTCAGGTAGCCTAAAGAATTTGATTGGGGATAATTTGTCAAAGTGGCAAGGTGTGCCTGCCAAATTTCAACGTTTTTGGCAATTTAGGCAGAAATTTGATAACTGAAAAATTGAAGGGTAGCCTAACTGCTCTATTTTTGATGACCTCCAAAAGTGTAACGGGCTCCCCGTGCCTTTACTTGGACAAGCGTTACTGCCTATCAGCAAAATCGATTCTGCCAACCAGTGCCACAGAAGTATGTCGAAAACTTTGCCACAGGGAGCCCGTTACACTTTTGGAGGTCATCAAAAGGGAGGGGAGATTATATTTTTCCAAAATTTTATGCAATGTGGTTTTCAGCCTGAATGATTGGGGAAACACTTTAGCACTCAAATTACAAGCCCTTAACTGAATCAATTCCATTGTTGAAGGTTTGTTTTTCAAAACAAGGTAATGCGGCTACGTGCACTTAAACGGGAAATGAGCAGTCTATATCTTATAGACGATTACCCACAAGGGAGTACGCAAGGGGGGGGGTTAAACCCCCCTTGAGCTTGATATTTTACAAAATATTTATTACCTGCGCAAAGGAAATTAAATGTTTTCGCATACTTTTTGCTTATCAATTTCTCGACTTAATGCAAATACCACGGAATTAATTTGCATGCAAATTTCAAGGAGCAATGTAAATGGGCCAAAAAGTAATAATTAGGTTTTGGTGACAATCAGGGTTATCGTCTGCTCCAGAAACCTTCTCACCACTTTTTGCAGGCCTTTCGTCCACTACGCATGTTTAAGATTGTGTTGCGCGATACTTGACTTTATCCGAAACAATTGTCTTTATTTTGTCTGCTTTGGCTGATCAGCGCAAGTGCTGACCGTATTGGCTCAATTACCAAATTCTGTAGCATGATAGAACTGTTGTACGAGCTCAAAAACAGCAGTTTTTAACATACAAGCAGTCAGGCATTTCATAATGTCTCAGCAGGGGAAAAGGAAAACTAAGTTTTCTTGACTTCTATACACAACAAAATATTGAAAGTTTTCTTGCGTACTTTATGCGCATTCTCAAGTCCTGTGTAGCAGGGTTGCCAATTTGGATTTTTTGAAGCCAGATTTTGAAATTCTGGCTTTTTTTGGAAATAAAAAACGCCAGAAAAATCTGGCTTTTTCTGGCTTAGTCTGATAGGCTTGGCTCTGGTAAAACCATTTCTGAGCTGGATATTCATTGCAAATCTCTTCTGACGAGGGTCTATTACCATGCAGGGTGCACAGAATATTGCAAAAATTTTACTGTTGCTCTAAAAATGATCGATGTTATTGATAAAAAACAAATGCACGACAGTGTAATTACGGGGAAAGAATATGCTTCTAAAGATTGGACTTGTGTTATATCGATGGTTTTTACGAGTTTTAGTGCCTATTTTGTGTGTGGTTGTGCATGTTTTATGTATATATGCCTCAAAAGTGTTACCTGGCTTTTTTTGGTGAAGACAGGTTGGCAACCCTGTTGTGTAGTTTAGCAAGATTCGATCTTGCAAACCGGTGTGCGCCAGCCAATCCAGCCGCACACCTATGCTCGACTGCTCGTACTCGACGAGACATTCGCGCAGCCTCATTTTGCAGTTGTAAATTGCTCTGACGCAGTGATGAGTGTGTTTTACTCCCCTTTTTCAACACGCAGCCAAACTTTTGCAGTTATGAACTCCTGTGTCGCAGCATTGACTTTATTTTCCTCCAATATCCTAACTTGGAGCGCTGATGGTTTATATTAAGTGCAATGACACATAAAATAAGAGGAGAGCGTGTAGAAGAATATGCATATTATGGCAACAAACTTCGCTAAAACGTTGGTTCGGAAACATGAATATGACGTCAAATTGTGACGTCACAAAGACTGCCCACCACAAACAAACAAATGACCACCATATGCCACTAAATGAACCCCCCCATGAAAAATTTCTGCGTACGCCACTGATTACCCATCAGTTTCGCACAATATCAACCACGTTTCCTACATCTGAATGCGCGATTTTCTCATTTTGGTCGTAGCTAAAGTTAAAATATGAACTTTGTGTGTTTGCAAATTTATGCACGAACGAAAATAGTTGTTTACTGAACGTCAATTTGTGTTCAGATTTAAACTTTTACACAAGTGTACCGAAAAAACTGCAACAAAGACGCATGTTCCTGTTGAGAAAAAATACATACATCTTCCACCATGTGATGCCAGCTGGATCGAAAGACAATTCAAAAAAGTCTGTGAAATTTTCCTTAAGCTTACTCTTAAGCCCTGATCTAATTTGAAAAGAATTCTTCAAAAACCTTTGTTATGGTGAAACTTCCTAAAATGTTAAAATTGCCGTAAGAAACAAAAGCGCAAAAACAAATGATTTAAATGAAACATTTTTGCAAGACTGCCAAGTTTTACATTTTTCACATAATTTAACGCCGGCAAACAAATACTTTGTTGATTGTTAATGACAAAACAACCAACCAACCAAGAAAGAGATTTGTTGATTCTAGCAAACTTTTTAAAATAAGAAGAAATTTGCTGTAGTTTATGAACGTTGGAAAACATGGAAACAGCACTGCGTGTCTGAGAGTGCCGCAAGTCATGTGCATCCTAAATTAATTTGAACTGAGACTACGCGTAAACGCAATTGCGTTTAATTGCAATCCACGTTGATCCAATTGTTTACATCTTTTTCTTCAGCAGGTGTGCGATCGATGCAGTTATCCATCACGTTAGTCATCACTCCCTAATTTCAATTAGACCTGTTGAAAAGTACCGATCGCCTCCCACAATAGGCATTTATGCTTCACGGAAATAGCTCAACCGGACAATTTCAGTAATTATTTATAACATGTCGAATTTCCAAGCGACCAAACTTCGTTACGTGGCAAATTCGAGTAGACCAAGAAACTTAGGCCAGGCCTTAACGTATTTCACTCACAAAAAATACAAATTTTCGTCCATGTGTAATCACTAATGTCTCAATCAAACAGATACGCGAAATAGAAGCAAAATTAATCGATTTAACAAATTGTTTTACCGAAATCTTTCGACCTTGTTTGATTTTTAATAAACGGCATGGAATCCAGAGACGCCGGAGAGCGGGTGTATGATGGGGGCATTCCCCCTCCTCTTTCTAAAGGGGGGCAACGGGAGTGCCTTCTCATAAAAGTAAAATACCACAGGTAATCATGGTTTGTCAAGATTGAATTGAAACAAATTTGTTGCAGCTATTCGCGCACCCAGACACTTCAGAATGATTTTCTATAATTTCTAGTATTATTTTTGAGGTCAACATTGTTGCTGAACAGAAGCAAGCACAGTTAGTAACGATTTTTTTTTTTTTTATAAATTTGCATTGTCCTCAACTCTTTTACTGATCCCCTGCCCTAACTACCGGTGTTCCGGCGTCCTAGATGGAATCTTTTTGGGATCACTTGATAGCGTTTCTTAAGATCGCGGAACGGGACTGGTGAGGTTCAAGAAAAGAAAAAAAGAAGTCATTATCGAAGCAAAAATCTTGACAAGCACGCTGCTGACTAGCAAGCCATTTGGAAATGTGTGCAAGATCGACACAAAGAGTATGTTTCTCCTTGCGCCTCATGAAATTTTTTAATGTAACAATCTTTGACTGAACACAAAACGTTCGACGTGAAGTAGAAATGTGAAAAGTAGAAATTCCCAGCTGGTGTATAGCAAATCCGCCAAGCATGTCGCAGAAGCAAAACGCAGCTAAAACTGCTTGCCCGTACAATACAGATAGATTTATCGTAGTCTGAAAGAACTTGAGTATCCGAAAACTGTGGTGAATCTTCAAGACGAAAACTAGTAAAACTGTGTCGCAACTAGTTGCCTTGCGCAACAATCAAATCTATTTCTTTTGCCACTGTTATCAGACTGGACATTTTGCAATCATTTTGATCACTTTGTTTATTTTATTGAAGAGTCGGCGCATTGGTTGAATAATGAACACGCTCGTTCAAAGCCAAGCATAGATGTCATATTGGCGGGCAAATTGAACTGCGTTTTGTTTATATTCTGAGTTGCAGTTGAGGTGCTGACCTTCAGTCCCCGGCAGACTGTCCCCAAGCATTTGGGTAGATATCTACGTCTCTGCGATCAGGGTTTTTTCAAGGTTTGACCTTGGTGACCGTTAAGACATTTTGAGAGACGGCAACTATTTCATCTGAACGCCTTGAAAAGACATTTTCTGCGATCACAACCACTGCTGGTTTACGGCAATTCAGAGCTTGGTGGAAGCATCTATAAAATTGTTATGTGTGTTCCATGCAGGGCTGTGGAGTCGGTAGGCCTACTCAAATTTCAGGCTCCATCTCCCGTTCCAGCTCCGGGCACCTAACTTTTTGGCTCCGGTTACGGCTCCAACATCTAGAAGCTTTTGGCTCCGGATCCAGAAAAATTTGGTCCAAAAAAATCAGAAAAAACAGTGTATTATTTGTACTGTATAACTCGCTTGCACCACAAATTATCTCTGTGGAACCGGAACCCAAATTTCCGGCTCTACCATATAAATATTTTTGGCTCCGGCTTCAACCATCCAAAATTGCTTGGGCTCCGGCTCCACAAGCCTGGTTCCATGATCATGTCGCAACTGAAGCACGCGTGCTCATGAATGTGGTCAACCCAGTTTGCCAAGGGCATGCACTGCGCAGTTGAAAATGGGGCAAAGCATTTTTATACCTCGCCCGACGTATTCCCAAATCTGAACATGTCCTACAGTCAGGGGGTCAGGGGCGTAACGACTGGAGGGGCAAGGGTGGCACAATTCCCCGGGCGCCAAATCACTATGGGGGCGGTGCCACAAAAATTTCCTTTACCATACAGGCGGGGGCGGTCATATCACTGCGGGGTACCGAATTATTGCGGGAGGCGCCGAAAAGTCCCAACAATGTCACAAGTACTTTCTTCAATACAGTAAATTTGCTTCCGAAAAAGCTCAGGTTCGACCATGGAGGCGCCAAACTTGATTTTTGCCCCGGACGCCATCTAACCTCGTTGCGCCCCTGCCTACAGTGTAAAGTAAACAATGATTAATCACATGAAGGATACACATCTGGGTTTTACTAAGCTTCATACACAGAAAGACCTGCACACTTATAGTAATGGGCTTTTGAAACAAGCAAGATAATGTATTATGTAGTTATTAAGTTTGCGACGTGCGTTAGCACTATATTGGATAATTAACATTGCACAGACGTTTGCAAACATTTTTCAGGGAATGCAAGAAAAGCATTAAGCGACATTTAAACTCATTTTTAAATGGCCGTTTTATTTTGAGCTGATCAGCGAAAGTAATAACCCAGACGTGTGGAATCCCAATGGGCTTTATGCAGGGCCAGCCCTATCACATGCGGGGCCCAATGCAAGACCTGGGTGCGGGGCTAAATGCAAGACCTAGGCGCGGGCCCCCTCTAAGCAGTGATTTTATCACGTCATCGTGTTCAGTCAACCGTGTTAGGATTGTGGTTGAGCGCAAATATGCAGTACAGCACTAACACGAGAATTGAGCACGTTTGCTAACGTTCGAGAGGAAATTTGCCAGTTCTGATGAGAGCGTTCTTTGTTAACAATGAAATTTATATGGCGTTTCTACTGAATTCTCAAGCGCAGGGTGTATCTGACAAAAATGAATAATCTACCCAAACACCATGGCGCGGGGCCTCCAGAGGTGCGGGGCTCAC
>Ga0210059_1016099_pt1 | contig 10821 bp, 7 predicted proteins | sample Ectturendosymbi2_FD_188042 | JGI IMG/M metagenome (GOLD analysis project Ga0210059, IMG submission 188042) | Ecteinascidia turbinata endosymbiont from Florida, USA - Sample 2 (SPAdes) (version 2) | ecosystem: Host-associated > Tunicates > Ascidians > Unclassified | place: Key West, Florida... | reverse complement strand
CAGACACATCAACAAGCCTCTTCGCAAGACCACTCAAAAAAGGGGTGGTGGAATTGCCATACACACCAGTGGTCTCAATTGCCACTGGTTGTAAGTGGTAATTGCTTTGGAGGTCATGATATTTTCGCATTTTGCGGCCTCAGCTTTTGTAGCCGCAAAACCAGCCTGTCTGGCAGAGTCTTTATAGTGGCCCTGAGCAAAAGTGTCCACAACTGTTGCGTCCCACACCAGGCTCAGGCCTCTGTACCAGGGGCCCAAAGTCAGGCCATCCAGCCTCCTTCCATCGTTAGTCAGGCCCACAGGCTCCAAGGTAGAGGGGAAACCAATGCGGGTCAATGATCTCTTGAGGATGGCGTTGATGGCTGAGTGCCTTGGGAAGCGGCCTGCATTTTTAGTACAGGAGAGGCCATGGAGCCCCAGCTCATCAACAACTTTGCCACAGAGGCATCTTGAGCTTTCAAGGATTTTGGCACCAGTTCGGAGGGCGATTGCAATACGGAGCTCATCGGGACTGAGCAAGTTTCCAACACTGGCAATTGGAAACGCTTCTGACCAGGCGGCAGTGTGACTCTCTTGTGCAGCAAGTAACCAACAGTGGTTCCAAGGGTTATTGGTGTTTAGCAGGGAATTGAGTGCATTGCTGCAAGCGAGGTCATCCCAGGCTGCTTGTGTTCCCTTTTCTAGTGGAGATGAATCATGGTGTTTGGTCCAGTCGTCAATTGCATCGTTTACATCCCCATAAGGGATTTCAAGGTTGAGAGAGGGAAGTAAACGGTTGACGAGGCCTTTTCAGGCATGAGACGATGACAGGAAACATGGCAGGGATAGGTCTACCGCGGACCGGAGGCCCAGGCCTGCATGTCTGATTGGAAGGGATGCTTGTGACCAGTTTTCTTCTCCAAAAGACACGTTGCATATTTTTTCCATGTTGGTTTTTATGGCTGTGTCGAACAACTCCAGTTCCTTTTTGCACTTGAAGCATGGTGCACTTCGCAGTAGGTATATGAGCTTGGGGATTGAGAGGCAGTTTTTCAATATGAAAAATGCTTGATGTGGCTCTATTAGCTCAAGGTTTTCAATGATGTTGCCAAGCATTTTAGATTTTGCCTCTAGATGTAGTGGCGTGGAATCCTGATGCAGAGGGATCCTAATAACTGCCATAGATAGGGAGCAGGGATTGAGATGGATGGGAATTCCTCCTGGAAAAGCTGAATTGTTTCGGCTATGAGTAGCTCACATTTAGAGTTATTTATTTCTAGGCCAACTGAGGATAGTCCATTCCTAATGATGGCAGCATTTCTGGGCACAGTCTGCGGGTCACCACCGATACATCCGTCATCAAGGTACCAAGCATTAAGGTCTGATTTGACCTCGGATGTAACTCTGTGAATGGCGAGGGCAAAAAGAGCCGGGCCAAGAGGGTCCCCTTGTTGCACCCCAATGGCTGAGTCAAGGCGGAAATGTCCATGAAAGAGAGATGGTGGGAAGCCCTGACAGTGGTCTATCAACAACATGAAAAGGAGAAGAAAGATAAATACAACCAAAGAGTGATTGACATAGAAAAGTCCTCATTCAATGAATCCACTTGCCTTCACAACAACTGGAAGGATAGCACCAGAATGCAATAGAGTAATCAAAAGACTGGAAGAAAAAATAGCTGAAAAACACAGTGAGCCGTATGCATCTGTCATAACATACGTAAGGACAAAGCTCAGATTTGCTCTTTTGAGGAGCACCCTTGCTGCAATACGAGGATTTCTAGGCAGACGAAGTGATGTCCACCTCCAAGACGTCACGGACATTGACTTCAGCTTAATTCCTAAACCCACAGTCACATAAAGCTGAATGGCGGTGTCAATGACATGACACCAGTTACATTTGTGAAATAAATGGGTAGTTTACCTAGATAAGCTATGACTTTTTGTGAAACTATATCTGAGAATTAAATAATTCTCTGACCTGCTAAACGTATTTTGTTTTTCATGTACCTAACATTTATTGGAATAAATAATGATTACTGCTAATAATACTGTAACCTTAAACCTGTTCTTATCCTTTACTCTTCAACTTCATTCGGTGACACCATGCATCTGGTTGGGAATAACTCATCCATGCAACCCACCCCACTATGGTCTGTGGGTAAATCTTCATTTCTTCACGATGTGTATTTTTTAAAACATTCTTTTCTGCCCATGCTACTTGTTTTTGCTATAAAATGTTGTACTAAAATGCCTTTCCCCCTGCCTCATAACCATTACTGCTGCTCGCTTCCTAATCCTTCACCTGCATGTTTGTCTCACCTATTCATCTGTACCTGCATAATCTCTTCACCCAATGCTTGACCACCATCATCTGCGTTATGTTGATGTTTTTTTTTGTTGTTGTATTTTTTTCTCATTTTTGTGATATGTTACATTTCTTTCAATCTTTGTGATTCCATTTTGGCTTGTTTGTGCACATATTTTCTTTTTCAACCTTCATTCAGTTGTTGTGTTACCAATCATAATTGTTCCTGTATAAACATTGTTTTCTGCCCTTGCTACTTGTTTTTGTTATGCGTTACGGCTGTGTTGTGGGATAAAAATATATTCTGCCAATGCTGTCTTTCAAACCCAATGCGCTCACTGCTCACTATGCACAGAAGCAAATCATTTAGGCTTCACCAAGCCATCCAATTGCTTGTTATTAATTATGATGCAATTAATCTTCTTGAAGCAGCTTGGCTGCGTCATAATAGAAACTCCAATGGGTAATAGCAATGGTACATTTATGAATCCAAATGATCAAAGGCAACTAGTTGTGCTTGGTGGTTTTTATGTTGCCTAATATAAAGCGTCAGAGAGAAGGTAAATAATTTTTTCATGAAAAAAGTGTAAAAGTTTTCATCTCTAAAAATTGTTGGAACAAATGTTTGTCCAGAAAATTGTTACCTGCTAAATCTGCTAAACGGTATTCAAAATCCTGCTAGAAAATCAGCTACCTGCTAGAAAGGTTAGATTGAAAAATTTCCAGCTAACAGTGAGAAAAACCTGCTAGATAGATCTAGCAGCAAAACAGCTAATATGGCAGCACTGCCAAAACATCAGACATTTCTCTGAAAACATCAGAAGTGGCAACAATGGTGGTATGTCTAACCAACAAGATAAGCAGGTTTAAGGCTTGTAGCTTGCATCATTCACTGGATTGGATAGGTGATCCAGATACAAATACAAACAACATGTCAGTAAAGAGCACAGATCAGGAATGGATCGAACTCATGGACTGGATCAGGACTGAAGCAAGCAGAGTGATCACAGAGCAGGGTTGCAAGATCTACTTTTTGCCAAGGGGACAAATCTAGTCCAGAAAAAAAAACAAATTCTAAGACAAAGGGCCAAAAAAAGTCCAACCATTTACTCCAAATTTATCAGTAGTTACGAAGGCATATGACCTCATACTTAGGAACTTATTAAATCAAAATCTTGGCAATATTCCTCAATCACAATTGTAGCGCAACAGCAAAACAACTACGTGATGAAAGATCATACGAGAACAACTTAATTTCTATGTGTAGTATGGTGGCCCATGGCTGCCAAGTGCAATTTCGAATATTTTAATACGTTTTTAATTTCACTTTGAATTTCATATCGACTTTCGTTTTCAATTTCGATTTAAATTTCATTTCAATATCATTTTCAAGTTCAATTTCAATTGCATTTTCAACTTCAATTTTATTTTCATTTCAATTTTGTTTTCGATTTCGTTTTCAGTTTCATTTTAAACCTCGATTTCATTTTCAATTTTGTTTTTTAAACTCGTTTGCAATCTCGTTTTCAAACTCGTTTTCAATTTCATTTCAATTTTGTCTTCAAATTCGTTTTCAATTTCATTTCAAATTCGTTTTCAATTTCATTTTCGTTTCGTTTTCAATTTCGTTTTCAATTTCATTTCAATTTCGCATTGAAAACGAAACATAAACACAAACGAAAAATCCCTGCATGGCCCAGCGCACTCACTTCATTTTGCAATTCAATTCAAAGTGAAAAACCATTTGCAGCCCAGCGCTATCATCATAGAAATCATATATGTATATTTCCTTCCGACTTAGAAAAACTTATATTTTAGCTCTGAGCCAAATTTTTGCTATGGAAATTGTTTATTATTAAGCAAATATTTCATGATGTCATACTTGTGTATTTTTAGGCGATTAAAGACATAAAATAATCGGAAAACGTGGGAACGTTTAATTATCCGTGCTTTTTGTATCATTGGGGAATCACCGTTATGGGAAGTAGCTACTAGCTGGTAGCTGCGTTGCGCAGTTGCTGGAGCAGGGTTGCGAGTGGTTAGCCATTTTTTGGGGCCAAATTTCAGAAATTTGGTCCCAAATAACACTTGCTGGCCCAAAAATTGTTTTCGTTTGACTCTTTTTTTGCCCTTTTCCAAAATAGATTTGACTTTTTGCAAGAATTAGATCTGGCCACCCTGGGTCATGCCTGAGAAGCATTTTTTCACTTTTTTGACTGATGATTGCAGATTTTCAAGGTTTTCGATTACAAAATTTTCTTAGGATTCTTAAAGTTTCTGAGTTAATGTGAAAGTAAGTTCATCAGAATACCTGTTACTTGCTGCAATTGTAGAGGCACAGTAGTTAGAGTAGTGTTGCGATCGGAAAAGCCCGAACGGCATGTGCGCAAAGCTTAGCACTGTGACAGCAAGCAACAATAGAGTTCATGCACTGCAATCACCCTATTACTGCTTGTTCACGCCACGTATACATATTGTTGTTCTTCTCGCACATCCCGTTCGTGGTGAATCACACATTCAATGCAACGCTACCGGAGAGTTTGCAACAACATCCCCTTCCTTTTTACAATGAACCGCACCGATCGCACCTTCTTTTTGTGAAGGCTTCACACGGCACGACCTCCACATCTTGGTCACAGCACTATTTTGTTGCGATCGGAAAAGCCCCGAACGACATGTGCGCAAAGCTTAGCACTGTGGCAGCACGCAACAATAGAGTTCATGTGCCGCAATCACTATATTATTGCTTGTTTGCGCAACATATACGTATTGTTGTTCTTCGTGCACATCCCGTTCGTGGTGAACCACACATTCAACGCAACGCCACCAGAGAGGTTGCAACAGTAGCAGTGAGAACTGTTACGTTACCTGACTTACTGTTTTTTAGGTGGTGCACGTTTTTGTTGCTTTGTTTGGCTTATGGTTGATCGCTTTAGCAAATACCTAGGATGGTAAGTTTATCTCAGTTTATGGCTACATATGGAAATAAAGTTCTTCTCTTACGATCTTCCATGATGTAATGTTTAAAGTTCTTCTCTTACGATCTTCCATGATGTACAATGGCAGTGGCTACGGATATGCCTGTGGATCCTAAAATTCTAAAACTTATTCATACGCCACCCAGGCCTATATCCACGGGGGGGGGGCATTTGTTGGCAGTGCCCCCCAAATTTTTGTGGTGCCCAGAAAAATTTGTTTTAAACATATAGTAAAACCAAAAATCTTGCCCCCTCAAAAATCTATTGTGCCCCACCAAATATTGAAACCTGGCTACGGGCCTGACGCCACCTGTGAAGTAACAGTAGCGCATGACAAGAGTGCAGCAGGCTTGGAAGAAACGAACTAAACGTAAAAGATAAACCTAACCTTAACCCTAACCATAGCCGTAACCATAATTTAACACTAACCCCTAAATGTAACACGTAAGCTTGAAAAAAAGTAAAGAAAAAAAACAAAACAAAAGACGGCAAGGTGAGAGCCGAACCGAAAGCCATTGGCACAGTAGCTGTAACACAATCGTTAGGTTACGAGATCCACGCAGTTTGCATGACAAACTCACCCTTTTGTTTGAATTGCATCCGGACAGGCGTATCCACAGTCACTTCCTTAATAAATTGCTTTTTTGGACAGACTTCCTGGACTGACTTCATGCCAATGTTACTTTGTTTGAGTTGCATATTCATTTTTGTATTGTTTTTGATATTCAATAAATTGTTAAGTATGATTTCATATGACTGTTACTGGTGTAATAACTGGTGATATATTTGGAAAAATGGTTGGCCCTTTTTTGACCCTTTGTTTTCGAATTTTGCTGTTTTCTAGACTACATTTGGCCCCTTGGCAAAAAGGGGCAACCCTGGAAAAACCCCTTGGCAACCCTGTGCTGGGGGTTAGTAACTGGTTACATTTACATCTTGTATCCGTGATTCTGACGAGTAAGGACATCAAACAGTATTTTGCATGTTTCTCATTAAGAACCATCAATCACAAAGCACGCATCAAAGAAATTGCTGGTTCACTTAGCAAATGACCTAAAACTAGACTGACTTTGCATAGCATTGAGTTTCCTTTTCCTATGTATCTTAGGGGTCCATTTATCTCTCTGGCAAATTATTAAGCATCTCTTTCAAACTTCACCTTGTTGAAACATGAAGATCTATTCAAGGAAATTTTCTTGAATGTGTTCCACACTTTGGAGTAGAGAAATCCAAGCATAATGACCAATTTTGTCCCATAAAATGAATAGGCCTACTAACTTGGTGTTACTGTAACTTGCATTAAAGCCTGTACTAGACTAGGCTAACGCTTGACAAGTTGAGTGTTATGACAGTATTGTCAATGAAAACATTGAAAATATATCAGTTCCTAACGTATGCTCATAAAGGCAACTTTGTGTTACGTGTAAGTTACGTAATTTAGGACATTTCCTCGAGAGCACTAGTTACATTAGTAGGAACGTGTCCTAGGCACGCCCAAATTTACAGTGAAGAAACTTGGACCCACCTTTTATCGTTCGACTTCACGCTCAGTTTTAACATAAGACAAAATTTGTATTCACTTATGGTTTTATTATTATAGCGTTAAGCACTGCGCCATTAATCTTAAATATATCAAAAAGGTAATTGAAAACAACAGGGGTTTATACCATTAGCATAGATTAAGACACGTAAAGAAAGTTACTGCAAGCAACAGGGGTTTAACACGAATTCACTTCTTTCGTAGGAGAGAGAGTAGCCCATACTGCCATAAATTCAATAGGTCTCAGTCTATCAGACTACCTGTAGACTGTTTAAAAGACTCCAGTGGGAATCGTGTTGTTGCTGCTTCGAGAGTGTCCAGATGAAGACTGACTGTCTGGCTCAGATCGTCCAGGTTTTATTAACTCGTCAGGGATTTTCCATCTGGCAGGAAATTCACGGTCGATCTGGTCTTCTCGAGTCCCATTGGCTACAGCTCGCATCTCGAAGCGTCATCTTCGTTTTTGACCAATCACCTTCGAGAATGATTTTCCGGCGGTACCGTAGGCCACGGCCACCGTTTTTGCCGTAATCCGGAGTGCTTTCCGTTGTGACTCGTTTTTATCCGTTTGAATCCTGAATATCGTTTATAAATTTGTACGGATTATCAGTGTAAATAATTTATATAATGTTTTGGGTTACTCTCTTCCTAATTGTGACTTGCGATTACATGCGGAGTATAAATACACAATGGTTTAAATAAATACATAACACAACTTCCCTGAAAACCAAGTGTCTTTGGTAGTTGCTTTGTTCCAAATTCATTCTCCTGGAATTAAGTTGAATTGGTGATGCGATTTTTGATGTTCTAATGCTTTCTTCTTTGTCTTTGTTATTCAATAAGATTATCGACAAACTTCCAGGTTGCTTTCTAAACTTGCTTGAAATCTTGAACGGGTTGTTTGGCCAAGTCAGGAGACGTTTCATGTTGAGGATGCAACGCGAACTCAACATTTGTCTTAAACGGAATTTAATTAAGTATCATACCTTATTCAACCAGGAAAAACGTGAGTGAACCTCCTTTATCCGTAGCCTGCATTTTTTGAAGAAACATTTCTGACTTCCACCACACGATAACCGTTGCCAAGCCTTACATCACGCAGAATCACTTCGACATACAGTAATATTGGAAGTAAAGTTTAATTTTCATCAGTTTCAGCTTATCTGAAATCCCTATCTTCATTGAAAAACAGTTATTTTACTACAAAGCTCTGTCGACTGCATACAAACTAATACGACAAATTAGCAGCTTGGGACCATTAATGGCGTCCATGCATGAGTGGTTTCACAACTTGTCTTTGTAATAAAACCCTGGCTATATGCATAATGGATTGAGCGTTTACCAAAAAAAGTGTTGTAAGACCACATTTCTCGCCTATCCTACTGTACATAATATTCAATCGTCCAGTAGTGGGCAAAACAACATTATTACGTCAGAAATCCCAACAAGCATATTATTATTGGAGCTGAACTTGCAAATAAAATATCAATAAAGAGAAAAAATCTGTGCTACAAGAAAATCTTGACCTAACGATAAATTTTGACCTAATGACAAATTTTGTCTTTTTTGAGCTAATAACTTGGGATTCTCTCATGGTATGAGCGTGAAAATTGTTTTTTAGACGCTTCATAAACTTTAGTAACGGCAGAAAAATTTTGACTTTATTGACTTTTGGTTGCCCTATTGATTAGCTATTACGCCATTGTATTTCAATTTGCTTTAATGTTCCCTAATAGTTGGTTTGCTTAGTTCAATGGCTGTTTTAGTGCTTCTACTTGTTGGCTGAGTCCTGTGAAATAATAAACCATTGCCATAACTTAACTGTAAACGAGCATATAACAGGATGATCCAGTCAAGGATTGGCGTAGGAGGGGAGCAGAGAATGCCGTGTGTGGACTGCAGAGGTGAGCATGGACAGGATCAGGATTGGATATCCTGCAGGATACTTGCGATTTTTTCGGATCAGGATTGAATTTGGATATTCATTTTTGAAAAAAATTGGATCCGGACAGGATCAGGATATTGGTCTGATTTCTATAACGAAATTTTCCTGATAGTGATTCAAGATGTCACAAATGATGGTGGCAGCGTTTTCTTTGCTATTATTGGTTTTTGTATTGTCACTATGTGCTGCAATCATCACAATCAATGGTAATGCGGGTTACTTCATCATTAATTTTTTTTCGGCCAAGTGGAAGTAGTAAGCTGCACTTAAATTGCTGGTATGCTGCTTTGTTTGTTGTGCTGAATGGCATGTATGTGTGCTGTGCAGGCTAATAGAACATAGCCTATTTTATGGGTGGCCAACTTATCTTTAGACTGGGATCAATAGAAAATTTCTTGATACCTCGCGATCGACTGGTCAGCAGTAAAGTCACAAATACAATATCATATGCCGAAATTTTAGTATCACACAGTGCACCATCGCCTTTGATGCACAGACAGAAGGCAAAGTGTCTGTTACGCCTAAATCATGATTGTCACGCAAAAATCTGCCGAGCTAGCATATGGTCAGCCACTGCAACAGGCACCAAAGAATATACGTGACCAACCAATTGATGGATAATTTTTATGTACTTTCTGGAATATTGATTAAAAAATGTTGTTTTTGGGTATCTTGTCAATCCAATGCAAAATCAGGCACGATCGACCAAGTGACACTCGGCGATCAATCAGTCAATGCGATAGACCTTTTAGCCACCCCTGGTCTATTTCAGGGTATAAAGCTACATTTTTGTGGTCAGATTTTTGAAAATTCTACCTAAAGTTTTATACAGTCAACCTTTGCTAAAAGACAGTTTGAGTTTGTAGTTTTTGCAAGCTAGCCTACATACTTTTATTATGTTTCATACTGTGACCTCCTCTCGGAGTTACAAAATCTATTTTCTTTATCTTACCAAATGATTGAATGCTGGAGCTCTTTTGCTATTAGCTGATCCAGATTGGTTGAATCGGTCATATTACAACTACAAGGACGATATATCCTTGGATTAGCTGATCGTCTTTGCGATATAACCTAAAACCCTAACCCAAATGGCAAACCTGTGTCTGATTTTCAAAGCTTATTAAAAAGTACTGTAGATTGCATCAAAAGTTTGGCCATAAATAGAGTCGTCTCCATTAGCCGAGCCGACGCGACAATGCTGAGAGCCCAAACAATGACCACTCGCACAGCAGGAATTCCCACTCGATCAGGTTCATTGTGCCCAATGCTAGTGCCACGAACTCAATGTTATAAGTGGACAAAGCCAGATGCACTACAGTTCAAATAGAAAAATGACCACAGTAGGGCTATACCTCTGGCGGCAAAATACACACTATTTTTTTGTTTTTCCGATTGAAAGTGCACAACATCATGAACATGTGATGTTATTTTTATAGACTGGGTCACAAAATGACAGGGTGTTTTTGTTTGGAAATGGCTATAGGTCTTCTGTCGGTGACATGGTTAGAATAAAATGCTGAGTTTTCAGCATAAGCAGCACTGTCATGATAGTCATGTAGACGTGTCTTACTGTGTAAAAGTTTTTTGCGTTGACTCTGACCACGATCGGGCACCTTTCGTTTTAGTAGTAGTGGTTGCGCTTTTAATGTTACCATTTTTAATTATTTTTTCAAAAGTTTCCAAATTTTGTGGTCAGATTTGTGGTTTAGGTTTAAGTGTTAGGTTTAAGGCAGGGGTATGCAACAGGTGGCCCACGGGCCACAACCCGGCCCGCCAAGCCATTTAGTGTGGCCCTTGCCAACACTCTGATTTTTTCCCATCATGCAAGAAAATCCTAATGTACATGAAAACTAAAGTGTACATGAAAAAACTAAATTTTTCGTGTGGCCCAGCTAGATGTGTGAAGTTGGTTATATGGTCCACCGACAAAAAATGTTGCACACCCCTGGTTTAAGGGTTAGGTTTAGGTTCAGGGCTTAGGTTTAGGGCTTAGGTATTGGGCTTAGGTTTAGGGCTTAGGTTTAGGGCTTAGGTTTAGGGCTTAGGTTTAGGGCTTAGGTTTAGGGCTTAGG
>Ga0210059_1016097_pt1 | contig 10822 bp, 3 predicted proteins | sample Ectturendosymbi2_FD_188042 | JGI IMG/M metagenome (GOLD analysis project Ga0210059, IMG submission 188042) | Ecteinascidia turbinata endosymbiont from Florida, USA - Sample 2 (SPAdes) (version 2) | ecosystem: Host-associated > Tunicates > Ascidians > Unclassified | place: Key West, Florida... | reverse complement strand
ACTTTGCTGTGTGCATGCTGACTTGAACCGATGTATAAAATTCCAGGAAGTACCTCACACGGAAAAGTTTTAATGCTGTCGTGTTCCTGGAAAAAAAGCAAAACTGAATTGTCATTCAAGCCAGAACTCTTACGTCAGCGCACGTCGTTAATACCTTAGGCATGTAAATTATTTTCTGTGTCCTCAGGAATGGATACATTGCGGAAAAGTCTTCATAACCTCCTCTCAAAATCTTGACTGGATTTTTGCTCCCATTGTTTGCCATTGTAGATGCACAGAGGATAGCCGGGCCTTTGAAAAAAGTTGTTTTAGCTGAAAATTGCTTGACCAGTCTACAATTCATTTAAATGTGGCAGGCTAAACACTGCCAGCTTGTCATACACTAGCCAAACTAGAACCACCCAGTTAATAGCTAAATATTCAATATAAATCTTTAAGCAAAATCAACAAGCGATCTTAAAATAATCGTGACAGTTAACTTGCGGACTGTGTCAATCAGGCAAGATGCAATATTCCTTGTTATTGATTGCTCTTTTTTACTGCGGTGATAGCGCAATTTGTAGCAAAGCAAAACTTTAATCAATTGTTTTTCCAAGATTGGGTTTGTTCCTCACCAGCGCAATGTGTTATTTTTAGAATATTGCCCCCTTGTACTTAGAGGTTCATGTAGTCTGAAAGCAACGTAAAAAAGAATTTTGTTTTTGGGACATTAATGCGAAGTTCAAGGAATGATTTTGGTCGCCACAAGAAATAAAATCAACTCAGCGTTGCATTAATGAGTAGGATCTCCGAGAGAATTTTTACCAGGAGGTACGAAGATCGATACTAGGACCCTCGTCGGAACTTGCATAGCTTGTTTGTGCAGTAATCAGTATATAGATAAAACAGCTAACATGCTAGGATTTACAAATAGATTGTTTTACTGGCAACTGACTGACACTAGCAACACAGGAAATTATTAGCTTCGTATATTTCAATAAGCTAGTACTCAGGAAAATATCTTGGTAGTATAAAAGAACCATGTAATATATGTTCCTCTCAATTTTTCAAAAAAGAAGAAAGCGGGTACCTTTGATTTTCAATATAATCGCCATTTGAAGTTTTTTAACGAATTCTGGTCTTATTCGCGCAGCAGGCTTATTTTCTACACTTCCATTACTGTAGCGATGTTAATTAACAGAGCGATGGACAAGATGTGCTGATGCTTTTCATTGTGTATTTATGTCCTGGGAATGAGAAAATGGTTTACTGCAGCTATGTTCAACCCGTGAGCCGCATGCAGCCCAGTCGAAGGTTTTGTGTGTTTAGGTTTTCGCTGTAGCAGAAGTAGCCTACATACTGACAACCTGTCCCTATTTTGATAATCTTAGGTTTGACATTTTTGATGCAGGTGGTCCTAAGTGACCCTCTGTGTTGCCTTATTACGTCCGTACGGCGTGCTGGGAGATTTCCATATGTATCCACCACAACTTCGGTGCAAAACTTTTTACTAGTTTTCTGATTTCTACCCTTGTTCTATTGGCACTTAACTTACATATGAAATCACACGCGGTGTGGTTAAAGGTGCCAAACAGTCGTTACTATTGCAGTTAGGATTCGAACGCTTTCAGTGCATTCGCTTAATCTAAATTAGTTTGCCAGGATCAAAGTAAGTCATTCAATGTGCGGCCCTCGTAAAGATATTGATGTAATTTTTGACCCAGTAAGCAAGTTACGTTGGACATAGCTGGTCCACAGCACATCTATCGGAGCTTAATCAGGTTCCTTTCAGTTGCTGAGCACCTATATTACAGAAAAACAGAGCGTGTGTGCTTTTATCCTACCGAGCCCGGGTACGGTGTACCTCCTAGTACCCTCTCTCGTGGGGCCTGCTAATAAGGTGCAAACAACATGGTTGAGCGTTAAGGAAAATCAAATAAGCTTTTGTTTTAAACTAAACATACTTGACTTTGGTGTTACCAGGTAGGCCTACTAACATCGCTGATGTCTCCATAAAATTGAAGCTTCAAGTGATTGGAAAAAGTATGAGCCACTTTTTTACGCAAAAGCGTCTTTCGACACAGCGCGGTTTCTGCTGTGGTTCTTCAAGTCAAGATTGGGTTTAGAGTCGAAACTTACGCAATTCTCCCGAAAGTGCATGCCGAACTGGAGTTGCTACGCCAAAATTAACTATTTCGAAACTGACCATTTGGAAAACTGTTAGTGTTTCAGTAAAGTGTTTTTTTATTTACAGTTATGCCTCGCCATCCATGCAGCTGGAAAATTACTGACTTTTGTAGATATCTGATCTGAAAAGATAGCGGTGTTGAATGGTATTGTATAGATAGTTTTGAAGGCATGATTGTTTGATGCTACTTGGCATCAAATGCGTTCGTGTATACTGAAGAATAGCGTTAATTTCAAACAAATTTCGGTTTAACTGTTGAGTTTACAAAGTTTATTATCTTCGACATCGGTTCTGCGGAACTCTGAAAATGGAATTGCAGTAAAAAGTTTAACACTATTGTCAGCAAGCTGTCGAAGTTAGCAAGATTCAAAACATTTGATCATACTTTTTTCCCGAAGTGATCGAGAATTGCCGTCATAAACGATGACGTGTGTCTTGCATTCTAGCTCTGCATCATATGGAACTCTGTAATTGTCTTCTTCATCAATCGGTGCTCTTTTTGCTGTTAAGACATGACTTTCATCGTACTCTGGTTTTCGTCGTGCATCTGAAATGTTGAGCATGCTATTTATAACTGATTAACTTGAAAAAAAAAACGGTATGCTAGTTTTATATGGGTAAGTTGCTTGCATTTAATCCTGCGATTTACCTGGTTTGTGCAAACCTGTCCTCGGTAAGCTTCGCGAAGTGGTAATCTTGTGGTGATGGCAAATGCAATACTTTCAGATTACCCGGACATCAAAACAAACTGCTACCTGTTTAATCAATTGTTTCGCTGCTGTTAAAAACGTACTGTTGTATTGGCTCTGGCAGTGTTGTTCATGTTCTTACATCTATGTGAAGTAGTCTGCATCTGTCGAAGTGGAACGAAACCAGCAAGAGTAAATTTCAGCCTTGGTAGTGTTTTGGGGAAGATTTGTATCACTGGAGTATGTCTCTGCAGTTACGTTAATTTATTGAAGGTCGGACAAAATAACACCACATACATACTCCTGCAGTGAAGTCAAGGTTTGCTTTCATGGATGAGCAAATACAAAACTGTTTAGCACTGTTGTCAGCAGATTTTTTTATTCAAACAAGGGCTAACGGACCAACTGCTAAAATTGGCGAAAGTTCGGAAAATACCCAAATTTGGCAACGGCAATAGGTTTTTCGGGGTCAGGTCATAGCGTGTAACCAAGTGTAGTGTTGAAGCGTCAAGGATGCTAACTCATCTTTTTGGATTTGAAAAGAAAACGTTGGCTCCGCCCGGTAGAACATCTACAAAAACATTTACTAGCGTCTTTAGGTACAATGCAAATCTGATTTTTCGAGTGACTGATTCGTTGTAGTACAAAACGCAACTCAAATTGATCAGTCGCAAACAGCTTTATCAAGAAAAGTACTCTCTCCTGTAAGTGTTAAGTATTTAATCATTAACTCATGCCACAACTATCCGAAAGTGTCGGATACCAGGTAGGGCGAAGAGTTATGAGAGGGGCCCAAATTTTTTAAACTATGTCCAACACATTTTTCCAAGGGGACGAAACAAATTTTAGGGCCCCTCTTACGGGCCTGCTACTACCTACATCAAAAATCTATTTGAATTAGCTTTTATGACTGAGGTTGCGTAGTGTTACGTGAAATCGATTTCCTATGAAATGATTTGCCGATTGATTCGCTTGTTTGTCACCAATGTGGAAACTAGTTACTTGAATGCAGATCTGTGCAAGTTTGACTCATCGCAAAACGAAGAAAGCAGAGCCCTGTCGGCTGACTTTTCGAAAGTTGAGCCCACAGCAAATCTAGAGCATTTAATCGTCAAGGAGTTCTCGTAATTTTGCAGTAAGTCTGGGCCTGTAGAAGAGTTGTGTAGTTATCAGTAAATGAATTTTCGTGTCGTTTGTTCTGTTTCGGCAAACTTCAACAGGAAAAGCGTCATTTGTTTAACTTTGGTGGCGGTTACGTTTATGAAAATTCACTTACAGTGTTGGTAGTTGTGACACAGCACACCAAGAAAGAGCCAATTTCAAGGATGTCTACAGCTTGTTGGTTAATTTCGATTTAAATTCAGTGAACCAGACTTGTCCAAATCCTTTTTACGTGATTCATTGACGCAAAGCATACTACTGCAGAAGTAAATCTCCATGGATGTATTTCAAAAAATCGCAACACCAGGAATGAGGGACAACAACCTATGACTTTCCATTATATACATGTGCTCACATTCAGAAATAGGCTACTTATCACGTAATTGTGTATATTCTGGCGTTAAACCTGTCACATTTTTTGCATTAGGCCTAAATAACTTGTTAGCGGTTCGAAACGTAATAAATCTTTTCGAAAATGGACGTCACCGTTAAAGTAAAAACAAAAAATCAAATTTTAGCATCGTTTCAACAGACAGAGTCGCAGATAAATCTGAACTTATCCATTGTGGTATAATGCTCAAGTTTTGCTCATGATCACTGACTGTGAACAATATTAGACTAATTGGATTACTTCATAACATGAACCAGAGTAGATATTCAAAACTCAACTCCTTGCTCAAAACAAAATTTTATGGATGTGCAAATTACACACATGTAGGCCTACTATATTCGTAATGACCTCTGTGGCGTCGCACTCTACAGTAAATCTCGGTTAATCCGGATCTTTGCCAAACTGGTGGTATGAATGATTTCTTTCGTTTTTCTTTACAAAAAATCTTCGGTTTATCCGGATTTTTTAATCCGGATCTTCGCCGATACCGGATAAAATCTGCACTTTTCACATCTCGTAATCCGGATTTTTCAGAAGTAAGTGCACTGGCTGATCTCTAGGAAAGATTCGGCAGCTTTCAGACGCAACACATGCGTGCTCACGATCAACAACGAACATTTAGGATTATTACAACAGCGGCAGCAACTGCACGCAACGTTCGACTAACCGTAGAGACGATTATTGCGTCACACAGGAGCATAGCTTATCACGTTGAACATATCGCTGAAGGAACGCCGCCGAACCAGGGCTTCAGTGTATTGATTATTGTTGAGTTTGCGTGTGAAATGTAGAGCATTACCCCTGAGCGTGTTGTAGGCTACTCGGTAAGATTTTTGGAGGGCATTACCTTCCAAATAGAGCTTGGTTCTCAAACTTATCTGCACGTTGACCCCCAATTAACGTATACAATTTTCTGTAGACCCCGTGGCCTAGCCCAACAGTTACTAATACAAGGAAAGTATGTGTCAAAATAAATTTGAGTACTTTTTACTTGAAATGCACGATAAAATATGCTTAGTACTTAAGGGCCATTCAGCAACCCCCATTCGACCCCTGGGGGTCGATATCGACCACTTTGATGAGAACCACTGAAATAGACTAAAAGTAGCCTACATGCATCAGTCCAAAACCCCAGATTTTTTCGCAGCCAAATAAATTATTAACTTAAGATTTTCATAACTGCCTGGATATCGCGATTATTAATCTGATGTACCATTATAAATATAGCAATAAATTCGTTTTGCTCCTGCGAAAATTTGCTGTTGTGTCGTAAATGTTGGCAATTTTGAACGATTTCACCGATATCTCAGTGCCGAAATGACGTCAGGCTATAGAAACAACCATATTCGGTTAATCTGGATCTTCGCCTAAACCGGATGAAATCACCGGTCAAATCGAATCCGGATTAACCGAGGTTTGCTGTACCAGCGAATTTTTTTCAACTGTAGTAGTGACGACATACAGCAGTGGCGTAGCCAGCTCAAACTTTTTTTGGGTCCAAATATTATAACTTTAAGCAAGCAACAGTACTGTATTTTGTTTGGGAAACCACCTTCTCAAAGCACAAAACGACAAGGAATTCTAGAAATTTGGGAGGGCAGTGGCGTACGCAGAAAATTTTCATGGGGGTTCGTTCAGGGTCATATGGTGTTTATTTGGCGTGCGCTACTTGTGACGTCACAATTTGACGTCATTTGCATGTTTCCAAACCAACGTTTTGGCGAAGATTGTTGACATAGTATGCATATTTTTCTACATTCGCTCCCCTTATTTCAAGTGTCATTGCACTATAAACTATCAGCGCTCCAAGTTGAGCTATCGGAGAAAAACAAACTCAACTACACAGCTGTTCGTAACTGCAAAAATGTCAGGCTGCGCGTTAAAACAGGATTAAAACAAAACACACTCATCAATGCGTCAGAGCAATTTACAACTACAAAATAAGGCTGCGCTAATGTCTTGTTGAATTCGAGCATAGAAAAAGTGTGGATGGGCTGGCGCACATCCCGGTTTGCAAGATCGAATCTTGCTAAACTACACAAGAATTGAAAATGCGCATACAGTACGCAAGTAAACTTTCGATTTATTATTATTTGTAGAAGTCCAGCAAGTTTTCGTTTTTTCTCTGCTGAGACATCAAATGCCTGTATGCTTCTATGTTAACAACTTCGGTGTTTAAGCTCGTGCAACAGTTTTACCATGCTACAAAAATCGGTAATGCAGCCAATGCGGTCAGCGCTTGCGCTGATCAGCCTTAGCAGACAAAATAAAGGCAATTGCTTCGGATAAAGTGAGCTATCAGCACAATCCTAAACATGCGTAGTGGTGGAAAGGTCTGCAAAAAGTGGTGAGGTGGTTTCTGGACGCAGACGATAACTCAGATTTCCCCTGAAATCTAATTATTACTTGTTGGCCCATTTACAATATTCCTTGAAATTCGCATGCAAATTCATTCCGTGCTATTTGCATTAAGTCGACAAAGTAACAAGCAAAATGTATGCGAAAACAACTATTTTCCTTTGCGGAGGTAATAAAGATTTTGTAAAATATCAAGCTCAAGGGGGGGTTAACCCCAAACCCCCGTTGCGCACGCCCTTGTGAAGGGCATTGCTGCCCCAGATTTTTAGCGTATCTACCGTATTTATTCGAGTATGACGCGCAAAATTTTATACCAAAAACACCAACGCAAAGTTCGGTGCGAGTTATAAACGAGGTCTTAGATTTTTATGTCTTTACGCCAGAGGGCACATGAGTTCAAGTTCGCATAATAAACAAGTCATACGCAAGAGAACGCGCAAGTACGGTATATTTCGTATAGCCTGTTTCAGCATAGTGCAGGGGTGCAAAAACCCGGTCGCACTGCGCGACTAAAAATTTGGTCAAAAAAAGGAACTTTAAGTCTTCGTTACAAAATGGCAGCGCGCCTATTTTTCACTCCCGCTGTATCCGTGTTGCACGATCTTGGGTAACTTCGAAAGGGGCTGCGCTTTTCTAGAATTCGTTACACGATGCATGACCTGGATGTAGAATGCGGCCCTAGTTGTTTTCGCATACCAGAGCTTCTGTCAAATAGGACAGCGTTCCTAAAACCGGCGTGGTATCTGTGGATACAATGCTCTGTAGATAAACTTCCCTGTTTGCAGTTTCAACGCTACTTAGGGTCTATGATGTAATAATACAAAATGTTGCAACAAAAAGGACGACATCGACGTTGCAACATAAATGTTGGTCTGAGCTGAGAAAAAGTGAAAAAAAAATTATACCAATTTTCAATCAAAAAATTAAAGGTTCGCGTTATACTTGAATAAATACGGTAGCCATTTTGTGCTTTGACAGGCGGTATCCCAAACAAAATATTGTTGCTCGCATAAAGTCAAAAATTGTGCCCTCCCAAATGTTTTTGCCAAAAATATTTTTGGCTGGCTACAACTCTGCACTGCATACCAGTACAATAACTATAAAGTTAGTGTATTGACCGTGGAGATTTCACTACTCTTTTTCAAGGATAATCCTATCTAACTGAAATTACAGGCTGCAGCACAACAAACAAAATTAATAGATCGCTTGAAGCTTTTATCCAATGGAAATTTTTTGTGAGCGCCCAGGCAAGGAACAAAACGAAAGACTTCAATTAACGAAGTCAACACCTTGAATAACGTGATCAACATCGTGAACAAAGATTTGTATGTTGCAGTGTTTATGCCACGATATAAACGTGTAGTAAAATCATTACATAGATATAAGGAAGAATTTCAATAAAAACACAGCACAATAATGCATTACACCAACGACCTTTGATCACATGTGAGAATATGTGATCAAGGATAAGCATGAAACAAAGGATTAGTGAAATATTAGTCTACCAGCTCAGTGAAGACAAAAGTAATATTATAGTAAATGACACGCACATTAGCTAACGGGAGGTATGACAAAAATTACAAAGAAATAAAAAGATATTACAAAACGAGTTTCCCCATACAAGCTATGAAAGGTTTTGCACACAAAATAAATATAACCAAAAATTCAATGAAAGAATGCATTTCTGTGTGTGGCCTATTCACATTTCGATGAGTGATGTTCACTAGATTTAAATTATTCTTAATGGGCCTAATCACATTTTGATTTCGGCGAAAGAAATGCTTTCATTGCTTTTTGCATGATGAAAAATAGGATTAGAAAACCCAAGCCTTACAAAGGTGCGTGACGACAATTCTTACGAAAGGCCATATCCACCTAGGATCAAGTTATGGGACACAGTAGGTCTTGATGTGCTACAAAGTAAATATGAGAGTGCATAATTTGCGGCGGATGTGAAAAAAAATGGAATCAGATGTCACGTAGATTGTTTCAAAAGGTAGCATGAAATACTGAGAAAGGTTTGTAAAAGCTACAGTATCTATATTTACAAGATTAAGTTTTCTGAACTTATGAAAGATTGCTATAGTGCTCAAATTATGCAAGATATTACGTTAAAGTATAACTGAAGAGATGGTTAATGTATTTTGCAAGTGATTTCGAAATAATATAAGCTGCAGACTTACCACGGTTGGACCTGCTGTAAGTGTATCGTGTATATATAATAAAAGCCAGGTGGTCCCAGCAGAGTTAAAAAACAATATTTAAATGATCACTTACCCAACAACAGTAGAAAGTTTTGATCACTCAAACAGGGATACACAGTTTCTTGGTTCAGAATATTATACAACTCTGTGGGTTCAATAAGTACAATTTTTGCCATAATGCAAACAAGAGTTACACTTACTTTAGTGACAATGAGTCCCAACCGCTATAAATAAGTATCTTGTTGCTACAAGCTCTCGTCATGGTTTGATGCACAACACAAAAATGGAAAAAGCAAAACAACCAAAGTGCCGAAGTTTAAATTTGAAGTTTTCAAGAAAATTTCATGACCACTTACAAAGTTTATTTGACTTGTGTTTGCAAATCAACGACTCGACAGTTTTTGCGACTCGTTTCTGACAAGACTTTAAAATATTTTAGTTGACTACGACTGGAAGAGTTTGTGATTTGCTTCGACTCGTGATTCCACAAATATGAGTTGGCGACATCACTGCTACTAGCATTTAGTGTAAAAAATTTCTATCACTCTCGCATATTAAAAATTGAAACACTCAAAAAGATTCAACAACATAAATGCAAAACTCCACATCAAGTTATGAGTCGACTCAGACTCGATTCAATATCACCCAGGACTCGACTCGAAGCTGTTTCCAAACCAGAGATGATCACGTTGCTGGTGTGCCGGAGTTTGCATTTTAGGCCAGGACACGAGCCGGAGTCAATATTTTGGGTTCGAGCCGGAGATGAGTGGACCGTCATATTTTTCTATGCAGATGCAGTCCTGATTTTTTAAAACCCAGTCCAAGTCCAAACACAGACCAAAATTTTTTTCAAATGCACAGTCGAAGTCCAAAATATTTGAAAAATGCAGCATTTTCACAACAAAAATTCCGCATCCTCTTCTATTAACTAAGTCCAAATCCGGCCCGGATCCTAAAATTTGAAAAATTGTACAATCCGGATCCAATCCAAATTCAACAAAATTTTGCAATAGTCCGGATCCAGTCCAATCCAAGTCCGGTCCAATGCTCATCTCAGGTTCGAGCACGAGCTGGAGTGAAGTTAAAGTCTGTTTTCTTGGGACCTTGTAACTAATGTAGGCTATATGTGTGGACACATGAGTGATTCAGACTAGGACAACTAGAATTTTTTTAGCTTTTTCAAATTAGATTTGAATTGAAATTAGAGCTAACTCAGATGTCACAAATTAGAATCAAAATTATCGGATTTGCGAAATCCACAAATTGAACTAAAATTAGAATTATATTAGCTCAAATCAAACCAACTAACACTTTGAGAGCCAGGTTAAGTCAAGCGGTTCGCAAAAAGCAGCTGATTCGAACGTGGCTTTGCGGATGAATATCTCCGCTCCTGTTCGCTCTAGCGACTCGGCGAAAATCTCAAAAAGCGTGGCCAGTCAAGTAGATTAGACTCGAAAAAAATTTTTTTGCTTGCGGGGTGCAGGTTGTCTGTGAGTGACGTCATAAGTGGAGGACTTTTAGGCCACCTTGGCCCACTTTGCCTGGCCCTGGAGGCCAACCGTTAGGTGGTAGTATTTCGCTGAAGTTTTTACTGCAAACTAGGTTACAATCCGAGTCTTTTGATACTTTGGATGACCTGCTGGGGTTTCTGGTTCAAAAGTTGTGATGGTAGTTAGTAAAAATTTTTGACTAATTAGATAATTAATTAATTTGTTTATTTTAGATCATAACTTTTGAACCAGAAATGCTAGAAAGTCGATTAAAGAATCGGACTCGAGCCTAGTTTCCAATGAAAACTTCAGCAAAACACTTTGGCCTAGTAGTTGGGCCCTAGGCCAGGCAACATGAGCCA